>JGI12635J15846_10003002_pt1 | contig 14730 bp, 10 predicted proteins | sample BlaSpr_A8_OM2_M2_FD_15846 | JGI IMG/M metagenome (IMG submission 15846) | reverse complement strand
AACCTGCACGGCCTGTTGGGCCAGCCGATAGAACAGCTTGCCCCGAGAGGTAGAAGTGCGGCGGTTGAATCGAAAGGTGAACTCGTCGAGGTAGTCGTTCAGATGATCCTGTCCGATTCGCGCCCTGATGAGTACCGAGCAACCATCGCTTCCATAGCGAGATCACGCGGTGAGCTCGCGGAAGCACATGCTCCGCCTCCCCTTGACGGCGTTGTATCTGGCGGTCATGGGCGTATCCGTCCAATCCCATGTAGGCGGGCAGACCGTCGGTTCGGACCGTGCTTCCCGGATTCCTTTTTCCTGGGGCAGCAGCAGGTATTTCCGCCTGGTTGCGCGGATCCCCTGCGCTCCTGGTGCCTGCCCTTTTACCGCTGGCGCTACTGATATTTTGGACGATTCGAGTTCGCTTCACCAACCCGTACAAGAGAATGTCGATACCGCGTGCAGAGCAGGTTTACTCGTTACCAATTTAGTCTCCGAGCTTACTACGCAAGTCCAACCGCTTAAGTTAGAGATTGTGGGTAAAACCCCGCAGCGATTACTAGCTCTTTATCGCAGCGCTGAAGCGCTGTGTCACCCAAGAGCAGAATTACGGCAGGGCTTAGGGCAGTATTGAACTTCCGGAACGTGGTTTCTGGGGAGGGTTCGCTCCAGAACAGGGTTTGCTCGGGGCATCGTTTACAATCCTCGCTTATGTTCTATCGCTCGGATAATCGTGTTGTGGATCAATTGCGGCCGGTAGTGATCACTCCGGAATTTATTACGACGGCGGAAGGGTCGGTGCTGATTGAGGTAGGGAATACGCGGGTGATCTGTACCGCGTCGATTGAAGAGACGGTGCCGCCGTTTATGCGGAACACGGGCAAGGGATGGATCTCGAGCGAGTACGCGATGATCCCGCGGGCGACGCTGACGCGGACTTCGCGGGAAGTTTCGAAGGGGCGGCAGAGTGGAAGGACGCATGAGATTCAGCGGCTGATTGGGCGGTCGCTGCGCGCGGTGACCGACTTGTCGCGTTTGGGCGAGCGCACGATCTGGATTGATTGCGACGTGATTCAGGCGGATGGCGGGACGAGGACGGCATCCATTACGGGCGCATTTGTGGCGCTGGGGCTGGCCCTGGAGAAGTTGGTGGAGGCGGGGACGCTGACCTCGGTTCCGCTGAAGGATTTTGTGGCGGCGGTGAGCGTGGGAATTGTGGATGGAGAAGTTTTGCTCGACCTTTGTTACGAGGAAGACTCGCGCGCCGATGTGGATATGAATTTTGTGATGACGGCCGGGCACAAGATAGTGGAGGTGCAGGCGACGGCGGAGCGTCAGGCGTTCGACGATGCGCAATTCGCGAAGATGATGGCGTATGCGCGGCAAGGCGTGCAGGCGCTGATTGCCAAGCAGCAAGGAGTGTTGAGCGGGTTGACGCTGAGGCAGTAGGAGCAAACTGAATGCCGGAGTACCAGCATCTGACGCGAGATGAGCTGCTTAACCTCGCTCAAGAAAGGGATCAGCTCACCGACGAGGCTCGCCTCGCCTTGGACTCTGAAATTGAGCAAGACAAATAAACGCATCCGAGGTCAGCAGCTACGCTCGCGAATCTTTTGCACGACAGAAGGCAGCCAGCGTCGAATCGAGAGGGCGAGATTTTCCCACGAAACACGGAATAGGAGATTCTTCGGAAAGAGCAATCGCAGGCTCGATTCCCGACTTCGCGTTGAGGAGTTCGATACGACTCTAATGGTGTGCCCTATGGATAGCGGGTTTTCCCATAGGCTCTCATAGAATCAGGCGCCGGTTTCAGCGATGGCGGAATCCGTGCCGCTCCCTAAGATTACATGTTTTAGAAAACACGGCGCGGGAAAGCTGCGGCAATCGTTACAGCTCTCTGTCTCACGTTGTTTGCGGCGCGCACTTTTCGTTGGTAATCGCTGGTCGCTACGGCGGCCGAGATTGCTTTTTCCACGAATGCTTCCCAAATAGTTATATACCTACTTTTTTTGGGAGGGCTAACTAAAGGCCGAGCCAGCTATGGTCCAGCAGAAGGCTGCGGGGCTTTGCCCGGCGGACAGCGCCTTCGGCTGCGCTCAGGCAGGCTTGGCTGGCTGTCCCTACATGGCGCGGGCTCTTCAACGCGAGGCGGTTGCTTTTTGCGTGGCTACCCAGTCGTGAACGCGCGTGGATAGCATATCCAACGGGAGAGCGCCGGCGCCCAGCACTTCATCATGGAAATTACTCAAGCTGAATTTGTCGCCTAGTTGATCTTTGGAGTATTGGCGGAGCTTGAGTATTTCGAGTTGGCCAATCTTATAGCCCAATGCCTGCGCGGGCCATGCCATGTAGCGGTCGGTTTCGCTCTGTACTTCGGCCTCGTCGATGGCGGAGTGATCGTGGAAGAAATCGACCACTTGCGCGCGAGTCCAGTGTTTGTAGTGGAAGCCGGTGTCGACGACGAGGCGGATGGCGCGAAGCATGTCGTCCTGGAGATGCCCGTAATAACTGTAGGGGTCCTGAAAGAAGCCAACCTCTTTTCCTAAGCGCTCGGAGTAAAGAGCCCAGCCCTCGGTATAAGCGGTGTAGTACTCGTTCTGCCGAAAGGGCGGGAGCTGCGGTAGTTCCTGCGCGATGGCGATCTGCAAGTGATGGCCGGGGACACCTTCGTGATAAGCGGTGGTTTCTATGTCGAGGGTCGTGCCTTTCTCAAAGTTGCCGGTGTTCACCATGATGTGGCCGGGGCGCGATCCATCTTGGGAACCTTGCACGTATTCCGTGGAAGCTTCCTTCTCGCGGAACTCCTCGATCGGCAGGACCTGTAGTCTTGCCTTGGGAAGGTGTCCGAACATCGAGGGCAACTTGAGATACATCTGGTCGGTGTATTTTTGATAGAGATCGAGGATCTCCTGGCGGGAGTGGATGTGGACCTTGGGGTTGGTCTGGAGAGAAGCGCTGAAACTCTTGAGATCTTTGTAGCCGAGTTGATTGGCGACCGCGATCATTCGGGCTTCGATTTCTTTCACTTGAGCCAGACCGATCTGGTGAATTTCTTCCGGGGAAAGATCGGTGGTGGTGCTTTCTTTCACGCGGAAGGCGTAGCGCTCGGGCCCGTCGGGCAGCGACCAAACGCCGGGATCGGTGCGGCCTTTGGGGGCGTAGTCTTCTCGCACGAAGGTTGTGAATTGGACATAGGCCGGAAGCACCGATTCGCGAATTGCGGCCAGGCCCTGCTCGCGCAACCGTTTCTGGTCGGCAGTGGAGATGGATTCGGGAAACTTGGCGAACGGCTGCGCGAAGGGCGAGTCCTCGGGCGTCTTGGTGGCGAGGTCGTTTGATTGCATGACCACTTTCTCGAGCAGGACGTGCGGGGGCATCAGGCCCTCCGCCATGCCTTTGCGCATCTGGATCTCGGTCTCGTCGAAGACGCGGGGAATCTGACGGAGACGGGAAATGTAGTCTTCGTAGTCCTTGACGTTTTGGAACGACAGGACTGAGACAAGCTGGGGAAGGTCGATGTGAACGCCGCCGAACTGGGTTACCGGCATCTCCCAACTCTTGAAGCGGGCGCCGTCGAGAGCCATCTGCAGATCGCGGACCATCAGAGTTTTATTCAGAACTTCTTGCTCGGGGAAACCGGAGGTGTCGATCGCGGTGAAGCGAGCTAGATATTTCTTGCTCTGCTCCAGGTCATCGTCGATGGCCTTCTGGGAGAAGTCGTCCAGTTTGTCGTTCCACCGTTTGTCGCCGAGAATCGAAGCAAAGATCGGGCTGGTGCGAAGAGTGTACTCCCAGCGCTCGGCCAGCAGGTCATTCAGGGCTTTCCGACGGCCTTCGAGGTCGGACTGGGGTGCCGCAAAAAGGCTGGAGCACAGCAGGGACAGGAGTAAGGCAAACTGGACCGGAGATCGCATTCTTGGGGTTTCCTTTGGGAATTTGGTTAGACGGAGCGTCCGTTTGAAAGTAAGCTGCGGCGATGCAGATTATACCTTCAAAGACCGCCCAGAGGGCGAGTCGCCGCTTCCCCGCGCTTCCCCGCGAGTCTGCTGACGCTAGCCGGCTGCTAGGCGATCCACACAGTTTTGATATTCATGAATTCTCGGATGCCGTTGGCGGCGAGTTCGCGGCCGTGGCCGGAACTTTTTACACCGCCGAACGGGACGCGTGCGTCGGAGGCGACCATTTTGTTGATGAAGACCATGCCGGATTCGAGTTCGTTGATGAAGCGCTCGCGTTCGGCGGCGTCGGTGGTCCAGGCGCTGGCGCCGAGGCCGAAGCGGCTGTCGTTGGCGAGGCGGATGGCTTCGTCAATATCTTTGACGCGGAACAGGGAGGCGACGGGACCGAAGAATTCTTCGCGATAGGCGGGAGATTCTTTCGGGATGTCGGTTAAGACTGTGGGCGCGTAGTAGTTGCCGGGGAGTTTGAGTTGGTGGCCGCCGGTAAGAAGTTTGGCGCCGGCTTTCACGGTTTTCTGCACGTCGGCGTCGAGGGATTTCACAGCGTCGGCGGTGGCGAGCGGACCCAATTCCGTTTTGGCGTCGAAGGGATCGCCGACGCGCAGATTCTTCATGCGATCGACGAACTTTTTCTCGAAGCCGGCGGCGATGGAATCGTGGACAATGAAACGCTTGGCGGCAATGCAGGACTGGCCGTTGTTGATGACGCGGGCTTCGACGGCGGTGGAGACGGCGGCGTCGAGATCGGCGCTGGGCATGACGATGAAAGGGTCGCTGCCGCCGAGTTCGAGCACAACTTTCTTGATGCGCCTGGCGGCGGCGACTCCGACTTCGATGCCGGCCTGCTCGCTTCCGGTGAGGGTGGCGGCGACGATGCGGGGGTCGTTGAGGATGGCGTCAACTTGCTGGGAGCCGATGAGCAGGGTTTGAAAAGCGCCGGGGGGAAATCCGGCTTCGAGGAAAAGTTTTTCAATGGCAAGGGCGCACTGGGGGACGTTGGAGGCGTGTTTGAGCAGTCCGACGTTGCCGGCCATGAGGGCGGGAGCGGCGAAGCGAATGACCTGCCAGAAAGGGAAGTTCCAGGGCATGACCGCGAGAATGGGGCCGATGGGGCGGTAGCGGACAAAACTTTTTTGGATTCCGGTTTCGATGACTTCGTCGGCGAGAATTTTCTCGGCGCTCTCGGCGTAGTAGCGGCAGGCCGTGGTGCACTTCACGGCCTCGGCGACGGCGGCTTTGTAGGGCTTGCCCATTTCCAACGTCATGAGGTAAGCGAGTTTTTCTTTGTCTCGTTCGAGGATGTCGGCGGCCTTCAGCATGCGTCGGGCGCGCTCGGCGAAAGGAGTCTTACCTTCCGCGTGGAAGGTGGCGACGGCGAGCGTGAGTTTCTGATCGATCTGGTCGGAGGAAAGAGGCGGGAAGGTTTGCAGTGTCTCGCCGGTCGCGGGATTAATGGTGGCAATGAGCATGAGTGGGCGTCTTTCGTGATTCGGTGTAAAAAGTCTTTTAGATTAGCTTGCCTTATTTCCTCATAAGGAGGTGAACGAATCTGCGGTCATACCACTATACCATCAGAAATTCAGGGGGGTGGGTCGAGGCTGTGATTCTCGACAAACTCTTGCTCCGGATAGGCCTGAGGGGTTCGCGAATTGTATGTGTCGGAAGGACTTGAAACACGGGGCGCGGTGCCAGAAGATGGAGCACCATGAACAGTCAAAAGCAGACGGCTCTTAATTACGGGCGCGTCGGGCGGCATTGGATACGAACTGGCGCAGTTGTTTGCGCGGGATGGCTGCAAACTGGTGCTGGTGGCGCGCCAGCGGAGACACGCTGAACAAGATTGGCGCCGAGTTGCGGGGCCAGTTTGGAGTAACGATGAAGACAGTTCCGCTGGATCTGGGCACGGCGCCGGCGGCGAAGATTTTGTTCGATCAATTGCAAAGCGGGGGAGTGGTGGTTGATGTTTTGGTCAACAACGCTGGCTTTGACACGTTTGGCGAATTTGCTGGGATTGCCGAGGAAGAAATTCTGGGGCAGATTCAGTTGAACATCACGTCGCTTACGGAACTGACGCGGTTGTTTCTTCCCGCGATGTTGGCGCGGCGCGGAGGGAAGATTATGAATGTGGCGTCCACAGCGGCGTTTCAGCCGGGGCCGCTGATGGCGGTTTATTACGCGACCAAGGCATACGTGCTTTCGTTTTCCGAGGCGCTGGCGAACGAGGTTACGGGGTCCGGGGTGGTGGTGGTGAGCTGTTTTTGTCCGGGAGCTACGGACACGGGATTTCAGAAACGCGCGAGGATGGAGAACTCGCGTTTGTTCAAGAAGATTGGAGCGATGAATGTGGAAACCGTGGCGCGAGACGGATACCGCGGCCTGATGGCGGGGCGGACGGTGGTGATTTCAGGGGTGCAGAATTGGCTGGTTGCGGAGTCGGTGAGATTTGCGCCGAGGAAATGGGTGACGGCGTTATCGAGGTGGGTGGCGGAGAAGGTGGAAACCTAGAACCTGTCTTCTCTTCTGCAATCCATTTTCTTACGTCATCTGCGACCAGGAGTGATACGGCCGCGCCGAACAGCCTGGGAAAGGAGTACAAGTGTTGCCGAGTACGCCCCTCGGTGGCTAAAGCCGGTAATGATTTTGGGCCATTTACGGCGCGGCTCGAAGAGTTGTGCGTGAGAACTCGTTCCGTCCCTGCGGGGCTGGTTCCAACTTTCCACTTCTACCCGGCACCTACGTGCCGGGCTATCCCATGCCGCCGCTTCGGGGCTGGAATTCGGTGGTTCCATTCCGCACCTTTCCCCGAAAATCAATTCTCGCGGGAGACACTCGAAGCGGTGCCCTTCACCAAACCAGTTCATGAAACACGGTCGAGCTGGACATCTACTGAATTGACTGGAGTTGCGAGGTTAGTTGGTTTACGGCGGAGACGTCGAAGAAATTCGAGAGGTCGGCGTGGCCGGCGAGGGTGTCGCGCTGTTTGCCTTCCACCAGAATTTTCACTTTCTGAATGCCGGGAATGTTGGCGGAGAGTGTCTGGATGAGCGAGGCGATGGTGAGTTCTTCGGCGAGCACGCCGGAACGGTGACCGTCGGCGAGGGCGGCATCGACGTCGATGACGGCGAGTCCGGGGTCGACGAGATAGACGCTGCGAATGTCGGAGCCGGGCGGCAAAGAGTGAGGCGAAGATTTATCGAGATAGAGAGCGATGAGGGCGCGAAGAACTTCTTCGGCACGCTGTTGGCGGACCGAGGGCATGGGAATCTGGGCTGACTGGGCACGGAGTATACCGATGTCGTCGTAGGCCACGAAGAGAGCCACGCTCTCGGTTGATCCGGCGACGGGAGCGACGACCGGGCGAGTATCGGTTGGAACGACGGGAGTGGCGGCGGCGCGTCCGCGCATGTGCCAGGCATAGATGCTCATGCCCAGCACGGCTGCGAGGAGAATGGAGAGCGCGATAACGAAGTGGCGCGGGATCATGTTTGTTTCATCATTGCCCGGCTCCGAGTTGGGAGCGGATGGCGAAGATTCCGTTGGCGATTGCGCCGGCGATGAGCTGCTGATAGTCGGGTGAATTGAGGGCGGAGACGTCGGACGCGGGCGGAGCAACTTCAACGGCGATAGCTGCGGTGACGATGTTGTTCAAGGGGCGGAGGGGCGCGATGAGAGTGCGCACCGGAACCTGAATCCTTTTCAAGGTCTCGGCTATGGCGGCGACTGTGACTTGGCTGAGTGGGATGGACGGCGATTGAGCGGTAGACCAGGGGCGGAAGGGACCGCGATCCTCAGTATCGGAGGGAGGGAGCATCGCGGTGTAGAGGCGAATGCCATGGCCACTGGACGCTGCGTGCAGAGCGATGTAGACGGCGGCATGGGTCGAGTTGGCAAAGAAGGCGCGATCATCGACCGAAAGGGTGGCGTCGGAGTCGCGGAGGACGAGGGTGGGAATGCCGCGGCTTTCGAGTTCCTGGCGAAGCAGGCGGGCGAAGGCGAGGGTCACGTCTTTTTCCGCCATGGTAGTGCTTAGGGCTTCACCGCGGTCGGCGCCGCCGTGGCTGGCGTCGACGACTGCGAAGTAGCGGCGTGGAGCGGAGGCTGGAGCTGGCGGTTGAGATTGCTGAACTGGAGGGTTTTGCGGCGAGGGGACGGCTGGCGTTGTGGGTACCACTGCGGTTGCAGACCCGGCGGTAGCGGCGGTGGCCGCTGTTTGCGACTTTGCGGGAGCAAGAGTAACGGTTCGACCATCCTTGCTGAAGGCCGCCATCAGAGGGACCGTGGTGGTCACTATGATTTCGGCGGCGCCGTTGCTTTCAGAATAAACAGCGGACGGGATGAGCTGGCTGGAGAAGGTGAGCGTTGGGGATGCCGGCGCAATGACCGGCTCGTGGTTGAAGGTCATGCGCACTTTGCCGGGCTCGGTCGCGACTGAAGGGTTGACGGGCGCGGTGAATTGAAAGACAAGGCGAGAGGGATCGTCGGCGGCAACGGAGGCGGTGAAGTGGGTAGCGACGCTGCCGATAAAAAGACGGCCGGACTCTTCGTGCAGAGTTGCGGGACCTCCCAGGAAACGAGGCAGAAGGGAATTGAGGGAAGCGAGCGGAACGAGGCCGCGTCCGTTTTCCAGAATGAATTTTGCGGAGAGGTCGGCGTCTCGACCCTGGACGCGGGCGTGGTTTTTATCGATGGTAAATTCGCCGAGCACGTTGTTGAAGTGCAGGCGCCAGCGGGGGCCGTCGGCTTTGGCGCTGACGGTGCCGAGGGGATCGAGGAGTTCGAGCAGTCCAACGTAGTCGCGTCCCTGGCGCTGCACGACGGGGAGGGAATAGGTTGCGGCGGTGGAGTAGATGGAAAGGCGCTTTTCGGGAGGAGTGGCGAGGGAAGTGGAGACGAACAACGGGAGGGTGAGGCAGAAGAGTAGGCGCAGTTCGCGGGAGGCGAGACGGAAGGGGCGAGAGCAGTCACAGCCTGCCGGGCTTCGCCCGGCTGGACCGCCCCTCCGGCTGCGCTCAGGCCAGGTTTGCGCGACTGTCCCCACAAGGGCGCGCCTAGGGATACGCCTGCTAATCGAGGGCATAGACCGTCAATCCGCTGAGTAATTTCGGATAGAAGTCCGTGGATTTCTGGGGCATGACCTCGCCGGCGAAGGCAACGTCTCGGACCTGGGCGACGCGGCAGGGGTTCATCAGGAAAACAACGTTGGCGCGAGGGGTGCCTTGTAAATGTGAGAGGGCCTCGGCAGAATCGCGGACGTAGGAGAGGTTTTGCTGGTTGCGGATGGATTCCTCGCTGAGGCGCAAGACATTTTCCAGCAAGACCGTATGCAGTTGCACGACGTCGAGCGATTGCTGACGGATGGATAGTCCCGCGAAGACGTGGGTGGCGTTTGGGTTGGGATGATGGAGAAGAAACGCTCGGTTGGGAGTGACGGCGAGGATAGCGGTGCCGGCGCGTCCGCACTGACGAAGTATGGTGGAGGCGCGGGGAGCGTCGAGCGGGCCATCGACCTCTTCGATGTCGAAAAATGAGCGAGCGGAGTTGCGGAAGGCTTCCGCATCAAATGACGGCAGGCTGTGAACGACACGGTGCGTGGGCAGGACGTGCAGGGCGGGGCTATTCAGGTTGACGAAGGTCATCATGACGAATTCGTGGGAGGCGTCGTTTTGAAGTCCTTCGTGATTCAGGCCGTCTGTATTTCGTTCGTCCTGGTTTCGACCGTCGCTGTTTCGACATTCATTGCGATAATTGAGCGCCGTTTCGTAGCGGTGGTGGCCGTCGGCAATGATGAGTTTTTTGTCGCTCATCGCGGCGCGAACGGAATCTATCAGTTGCGGATCAGAGATCTGCCAGACGCGATGCAGAACTCCGTATTCATCGGTGACCGCCATGTCGGGATCGGCGGGAGTGGCGAGCAGCGATTCGACCTGGCCGGAGTCTTCGTAGAGCATAAAAATCTGGCCAAAATGGGCGCGGGTGGCGCGAAGCAGGTCGAGACGGTCGGCCTTGGGCTTGGCCAAGGTCTGTTCGTGGCGGAAAACCACGCCGACGGAGTAATCCTCGATGCGGCCGAGGGCGATAAAGCCGCGTCGCTCCAGCTCCCCGGTGGAACCGGGGGGAGTAAAGCGCTGGGAATAGGCGTATAGGGACGGAGTGGAATCCTGGCGGAGGATGCCTTGCTGGCGCCAGTCGCGACAGTTCTTTGCGGCCCGGGAATATACATTGTTTGCCGGATTGTCGTCCGCTTCGCGGCGACCGAGGATGATGCGGACGAGGTTGTACGGGCTGGCCGCGTAGTAGCGATCCTGCAGGGCAGGAGTGATTTTGTCGTAGGGCTGGGTAACGACCTGATCCAGAGAAAACCGTTGCGGGTCATTTACGTAACGAAATGCGCGAAAGGGATGAATGTCAGCCATGGAAGGCTTTGATTGTAGCAAGGTCGTGGCGAATTTCGGCTTGACGCTTAACGATCCGGATTGAAACAGGCGAAATGGGCCGTCCAGTCTGGGATTGTCACCGAGATTTGACAAAAATAGGGCTACCGCTGGAGGAAAGCTGTGATACTATCGCGGCAAATTGGGGTCCTTATGTCCTACGAGGATGAGCGCCGGGTGGCTTGCCGCGTGGTCCGACCTGAGAAGTTCGATTGGATTCGATCCTGGAACCTAACTAGCCTAGTATTGCGCAAAATTCTGCGCAGGCCTTCGATTTCTTCTCCTCTTTCCTTTGGATTGCTGCTTCTGGCGGTGTGCACAATTTTGGGGGCGGCGGGGCCTGCCTTGGCGCAGACGGATGTGAACGATGTGCATGTGGCGCCACGCTCAAAAGATGATGTGGCCAAGGACAACGTCATCCCTTCGTCGTTGAACACACATATACGTCCATTGAAGGTGAATTCGGAGCTAGTGCTGGTGCCAGTGACGATAACCGATCCGATGAATCGTCTGGTGACTGGACTGGAAAAGGATAACTTTCAGCTTTTCGAGGGCGGCTCGGGGCAGGAGATCAAGTCTTTTTCGAGTGAAGACGCTCCGGTTTCTCTGGGAGTGATTTTTGATTCCAGCGGAAGTATGAGCAGCAAGATGGACCGGGCGAAGGATGCGGTGGTGGAGTTTTTCAAAACCGCGAACCCGCAGGATGAGTTTTTCATGATCACGTTTTCCGACGAACCGGAGGTGGTGAGCGATTTCACCAGTTCAGTGGACGACATCCAGGGCAAGCTGGTATTCACCGTGCCGCGGAAGCGGACCGCGCTGCTGGATGCGATCTATATGGGTGTCACCAAGATGAGGCAGGCGAAGTATCCGAAAAAAGCGCTGCTGATTATTTCCGACGGAGGCGACAATCACAGCCGATACACGGAAAACGAAATCAAGGCTCTGGTGAAGGAAGCGGATGTGATGGTATACGCGATTGGGATCTACGACCGGTATTTTCCCACGGAAGAAGAGCGACTGGGGCCGGCGCTTTTAGGCGAGATCGCAGAGTTGTCGGGAGGACGGGCCTTTACGGTGGACAATCCCAACGACCTGGCCGACGTGGCGACGAAAATTGGAATTGAACTGCGCAATCAATACGTGCTGGGGTATCGTCCGCTGAACAACTTGCGAGACGGCAAATGGCGTAAGATCAAAGTGAAGTTACTGCCGCCGAAAGGATTGCCGCCACTGAAAGTGTATGCCAGGACCGGATATTACGCGCCTGAAGAGTAAGGGTGCGAAGCGCTTTATTTTCCTAAAATGCGTGATCGTGACTCTTGTCGCAGTGCTGGCGCAATCGGCTGACGGCCACTCCGGCGGGGGGCCTTCCCCAAATCAATCGGGCGCATCGCAGAGTCCATCGCAACCGTCTCAATCGGAATCGACAGCTCCGCCTTCAGGCCAGCAGCAGGAATCCCAGGACAACGGAACTTTTGTCATTCGCAAGGACGTGGATGAAGTCCTGCTGCACGCCACTGTCGTAGATGACAAACAACGCATCGTAACCGACCTGGGCCGCAGTGCCTTCAGTGTATTCGAGGATGGGAAACCGCAAACCATCATCTCCTTTCGTCACGAGGACATTCCGGTCGCGATGGGAATCGTGATCGATAACTCCGGGTCGATGCGCGAAAAGCGCACCAAGGTGAATCAGGCTGCGCTGAATCTGGTGAGGTCAAGTAATCCGCAGGACGAAGTGTTCGTGGTGAACTTCAACGATGAATATTATCTCGACCAGGATTTCACCAACGACCTTTTGAAATTGAAAGAGGCGCTGGAGAAGATTGACGCTCGGGGCGGGACAGCGCTTTATGAAGCGGTGGTGGCTTCCGCCGATCATTTGAAACGGGACGCGAGGCTGGAGCGGAAAGTATTGTTCGTGGTGACGGATGGAGAAGACAATGCCAGCCGGGAAACCCTGGAGCAGGCGGTGAAGCAACTGCAGGAGGAAAACGGGCCTTCGGTATACGCGATCGGAGTTCTGGGAGATGAAGAGCATCCCAAGCGGGCCCGACGGGCACTGGAAATTATTGCGCAACGGACCGGAGGGCTGGCATTTTTCCCCAGGACGCTGGACGAAGTGGATGAGATCAGCCGGCAGGTAGCGCACGACATCCGGAATCAATACACAATTGGATATAAACCGACGAACCCCAAGGGCACAGGGGGATTCCGGACGATCCGGGTGGATGCGAAGGCGAAAGGCCACAGCAAGATGGTAGTGCGCACCAAGAGCGGGTACTATGCGGGAACGCAAAGCACGGCATCCGGCGCGAAGTAGAAGGAGTGCTCAACTGTTCGATTTACGCGAATCTTGATTGCCATCAAATTCATGGTTCGTCTGGGTTATAAATCTGTTCCACCAGCATTAAGTCAGAGACTTTGAGTCTGAGGTTAGGCTGCGCGGGTTTGACGATTCCCGAGTGTCCCCCTTACCCTATAACGTGCACCAGAAAAATCTTGAAGTATCCCATCTCGGGGTCGCCGACGATATTACGGATCTGGTCGGCGGAACTCCCATGTTGCGGCTGAAACGGTTGGTTCCGGCCGGCTCGGCTGATATTTTCGCCAAACTTGAATATTTGAATCCGGGTGGAAGCGTGAAGGACCGCGCCGCCGTCGGCATCATCCGCAGGGCAGAGCAGGAAGAAAAACTCGTGCCCGGAGGCACGATTGTCGAAGCGACCGCGGGGAACACGGGGATCGGGCTGGCGCTGATTGGGGTGAATCGCGGTTACAAGGTGAAGCTTTTTGTTCCGGAAAACTTCTCGCAGGAAAAAGTCACTATCATGCGGGCGCTGGGAGCGGAAGTGGAACGCACTCCAGACGAAGAAGGCATGCAGGGTGCGATCCGGCGCGCGAAAGAGCTGGTTGCGAGCGATAAGAAGGCATTCATGGCCGGGCAGTTTGAGAACATGGCGAATCCCGAATATCACTACGAAACTACCGCGGTGGAAATGTTCGAGCAGATGGGCAGAACAATTGATGCTGTGGTGTTGGGCTGTGGCACCTGCGGAACTTTTACTGGAATCGCGCGCTATATGAAGGAGCATGTGCCGGGGGTGAAGGCGTTCGCGGTGGAAACGCAGGGGTCGATTCTGGCCGGCGGAAAACCGGGTCCGCATAAAGTGGAAGGGATTGGAGTGAGTTTCATCCCGAAGACGTTTGATGGTTCGGTGTGCGATGAAGTAATCGCAGTGAGCGACGAGAATGCGTTTGGGACGGTGAAGAAATTGGCGGCAACAGAAGGTGTGCTCGCCGGATCGAGCGGTGGGGCAGCGGTATTCGCGGCTCTGGAAGTGGCGAAGCGGCTGGGCGCGGGGAGACGAGTGGCGACGATTATTCCAGATTCGGCGGAGCGGTATTTGTCGAAGAAGATTTTTGAAGGCGGGATTTAGGGCGCGTCGCAGAAGTGCCGGGCGGAGCCGGGAGTGGTGGGTGCGGGCATGGGGTCCTTCGCTTCGCTCAGATGACAATGCTGGGGTGAGATGACCACGTTAGTGGGGAAGGAAAAAACCAGGGCGGATGAAAAAAATTAGGCTGGGATGAAAAATAATCGACAAGCTGGTTTTGCCACGCGCGCGATTCATGATGGCCAGGAGCCGGATCCTTTGACGGGTGCGGTCAACGTGCCGATTTACCTGAGTTCGACCTATGTGCAGCAGGGAATCGGTGAGCACAAAGGGTATGAATATTCACGCGTTTCGAATCCTACGCGAGACCGGCTTGAGGAGAATTTGGCGTCGCTCGAAGGCGGTGTAGCGGCGCGGGTATTTGCCAGCGGAATGGCGGCGATCAATGCGATTACCAGCATGCTGAAGGCGGGCGACCACGTGGTCTGCGGGAACGATTTATATGGAGGGACGCCGCGGCTGTTTAACCAGGTGCTGACGGGATTCGGGCTGGAATTTTCTTATGTGGATACGTCGGATGCGGAGAATGTGCAGCGCGCGATCCGAAAGAATACGCGGATGGTGTACGTGGAGACGCCGACCAATCCGCTGATGCGCATGAGCGACCTGCCGGCGATCAGCCAGATTTGCCGGCGCAAGAAGGTCGAGTTGGTGGTGGACAATACGTTTATGTCTCCCTACTTTCAGCAGCCTCTGGCGTTGGGCGCGGATATGGTGGTGCACTCGACCACCAAATTTCTGAACGGGCACAGCGATGGACTGGGCGGGGTTGTGGTGTGCAGCAAGCCGCAGCAGGCGGAGAAGCTGGCGTTTTTGCAGAAGGCGGCGGGGGCAATCCTTTCTCCGTTTGAATGTTTTCTGTTGCTGCGAGGGGTGAAGACGCTGGCGGCTCGGATGGAA
>JGI12635J15846_10002999_pt1 | contig 14735 bp, 15 predicted proteins | sample BlaSpr_A8_OM2_M2_FD_15846 | JGI IMG/M metagenome (IMG submission 15846) | reverse complement strand
CCTGAACCGCGTCGTCAAAGCGGAATGCCTTGAGCCAATCACTATGGAAGACACGGAGCGAGAACACATCCGCAAGACTCTGGAGCACACGCGCGGGGTTGTAGCCGGCCCAGACGGGGCTGCTGCACGCTTGGGAATCAAAAGGTCGACTCTTTATTTCCGCATGCAGAAGCTGGGTATTTCACGTTCCCGCAAATGCCCCTTTCCGTTGACGTTCTCGTCGACTGGCAGCTGGAGGTAGAGCAAGCGAATGACTGAGCCTCGCTCAAGTAGCCGCCCGATGGCCCAAGAGCAGCAAACGTTGGAGCAGGTGTCGCGTTCGTGGACTACGCGGCGCGATGAGAAACGACGCCGCATGCAAGTGGTCCAGCCCTGGATGGAAGGCCCGATACTACCCAACAAGGCGAAAATCGTTGACGTTCTCGAAGCCCTCATCGTCAGCGGCGAGCGGGTTGTGCTTGAGGGAGACAATCAGAAACAGGCTGATTTCCTCTCGCGGTCCCTGGTAAAGGTCGATCCCAGGAAACTTCACGATCTACATCTGATCATTTCGAGCATTAGTCGACCGGAACATCTCACGCTGTTTGAGTTGGGCATTGCCAAGAAAGTGGATTTTGCTTTTGCCGGTCCGCAAAGCCTGCGCGTTTCACAACTATTAGAGGATGGCAAGCTGGACATCGGAGCTATCCACACGTACGTCGAATTGTACGCTCGCCTGCTCGTCGATCTGGTCCCAAGCGTAGTCCTTGTCTGTGCTGAGCAGGCTGACCCTGAAGGTAACCTTTACACCGGACCAAACACGGAAGACACGCCGGTTATCGTGGAAGCAGCTGCATTCCACGATGGAATCGTCATCGTGCAGGTGAACCACATCGTCGACAAATTACCGCGCGTCGACATCCCGGGTTCATGGATCGATGTTGTCGTCGAAGCGGATAAGCCATTCGCAGTAGAACCGCTTTTCACACGCGACCCGCGCCACATCGATGAGCTACAAATTCTTATCGGCATGATGGTGATCCGCGGCATATATGAACGGCATCAAGTTCACTCTTTGAACCACGGAATTGGCTTCGATACAGCAGCCATCGAACTTCTTCTACCAACCTATGGTGAGTCGCTCAGTCTGCGCGGCAAGATCTGCGAACACTGGGCGCTCAACCCACACCCGACAATGATCCCCGCAATCGAAAGCGGCTGGGTCAAAAGCATTCACTCTTTCGGCAGCGAAGTTGGGATGGATCGATATGTCGCAGCACGCCCGGATATCTTCTTTACCGGACGAGATGGCAGCCTGCGTTCCAACCGGGTTCTGTGTCAGCTTGCCGGGCAGTATGCAGTCGATGGATTCATTGGTTCGACGCTGCAGATGGATGCCGACGCAAACTCTTCGACGGTGACAACGGGGCGTCTTACAGGGTTCGGCGGCGCGCCAAACATGGGACACGACCCACATGGCCGGCGGCACAGTTCACCAGCGTGGCTTGACCTGATTACGGAGAACAAGCCAATCGTTCGCGGCCGAAAGCTCGTGGTACAGACCGTTGAGACTTTTCAGAAGGGTGGCGTTCCTGCGTTCGTTGAAACTCTTGACGCGGTGCAGGTTGGCAAGCGGGCCGGAATGCCAATCGCCCCCATCATGATTTACGGCGACGACGTCAGTCATGTTGTAACCGAAGAAGGCATCGCATACCTCTACAAGGCGGAAGGACAGGAGGAGCGCCGCCGGGCTCTTGCAGCAGTGGCAGGAGTGAGTCCGATCGGTTTGAAGGCAATTCCTTCTGAGACAGCAGCGCTTCGGAAGAAGGGCGTGGTCGCCTATCCGGAAGATATCGGAGTTCATCGCCTGCAAGCGAAGCGCTCGCTGCTAGCGGCGAGAAGCATGGAAGATCTCGTCGCGTGGTCCGGCGGACTCTATAACCCACCGGCGCGATTCCGGAGTTGGTGATGAGGCCAGACTTCTCATCCAGCACGGCTTTCAAGACTCCCTGGGCATTTTTCAATCGTCAGGCACGGGCGATGCGGCTGGCGGTCCTGGCCCGCGAGGCGTTGATTGCGGAAGCGGAGTTGACCCCGAAACCCGGTCTGGTCGACCGCCGCGGTGCCGGGACTCACAACGATCTGTCTCTCTCAATCATGAGGCGTTCTGCCTTCACGATTGAACCCTACTTCTGCGAGATGGCTGCCTTCTCCCAAGGAACTCACCCTAGTCAGGAATTGCGGGAACGACTTGCAGTCGTTGGACGCGAAGCGGAACGCGCCATGTTCAGGGTAACGAATGGCAGCAACTCGCATAAGGGCGCGATTTGGATTCTCGGTCTCCTGATTTCCGCTGCTGCGTTGCATACCGAGAACGGGGTGAAGGTTTCAAAAATTACTTCAACGGCGAAGGAGATCGCCTCGTTCGCCGATCGCGCCACGCCGCGGCTGGTTTCACATGGTGACATGGTAGCGAAGAAGTACGGTGTCGCGGGAGCGCGCGGAGAAGCACTTCGTGGGTTCCCTCATGTTGTTGACGTTGGTTTACCGATGCTTCGCTCAAAGCGTGCGAGCGGCGCGACGGAGCGTGTGGCCAGGCTCGACACACTGCTGAGCATCATGTCCCGTTTGGATGACACTTGCCTGCTCTACCGCGGAGGAAAAATGGCGCTCGTTGCGGCAAAGGAGGGCGCCATCGCTGTGTCGAGATCTGGCGGTAGTGGAACTGCAATCGGCAGGCAGAAATTATTTCGTCTCGACCATCGGCTTTTAGAGTTGGGAGTCTCGCCGGGTGGCAGTGGAGATCTTTTGGCGGCAACTTTGTTCCTTGATGCCGTCGAGCGGAGCCGAAACGAAGTGCAACCGGACCAAAGCGGATCGGAGGATCAAGATGGAGCAGATTGAGTTCAATTACCCAGCAAAGCGAAAGATCGCGCAAAGAGCCCATGTCGGCGTGGTGGGTTCTGGGGATCTCGAAGTCTTGCTCGAGCCTGCCAAAGGCGAAGTGGCCCACGTTTTCATTCGGACGAGTGTGGATGGCTTTCGTGACACCTGGAAAGCCGTGCTGGATCGGTTCTTCACGAAGTACGACGGGGTTGTCCGCATTCAAATCAACGACGCTGGGGCCACACCCGGCAGCGTTCATCTGCGCCTGGAGCAGGCCGTGGAGGTAAGCGAGCGGTGAGCAACCAAGCATATAGCCCAAACCTCATCAAGCGGCGGAGCTTTATAGAACTCAACGCCCGAGAGCGGGCCAGCGTGTTCTTCGATGCGGGAACATCGCGCGAGTTGCTTGGCCCCTTCGATCGCGTGGAATCTCCCTGGCTCCCGATGCAGGGCGTCACGCCACAAGAAGACGACGGCTGTGTGGTCATAAAAGGAAAGATCGCGGGGCAAGCAGCAGTGGTTGTTGCGCTCGAGGGCGCCTTTCAAGGCGGCAGCATCGGAGAAGTCTCCGGCCAAAAGATGACTGCCGCTCTCGATCTGGCCTGTGCCGACAACGAGAAGGGCATACTGACCAGCGCGGTGATTTTGCTAGAAACGGGTGGTGTACGTCTCCAGGAAGCCAACCTCGGCCTGGCGGCAATCGCCGAGCTCATGGCCTCCATTCTGGCATTGAGAAAACATGCCCCGGTTATCTGTCTTACGGCCGGCACGGTCGGTTGCTTCGGAGGAATGTCGCTGGCTGCGGGACTCGCAAGCTACGTCGTTATGACGCGCGAAGCCCGACTAGGAATGAACGGTCCTGAGGTGATCGAGCAGGAGAACGGCGTCGAAGAATTCGACTCGAGTGATCGCGCACTCATCTGGGCAATTCATGGTGGGGAGCAGCGATACGCGACGGGCTTGGCCGACGCACTGGTCGACGACGATACACCTCAGGTTGCGGAGGTCATCCGACGATTCGTCTCGAAGGGCGTTCCGCCGGAGCATCGGAGCTCGCAGGTAGCACTCTATCGCAACCGAATTGCGAAGCTCGATACGTCGCGGCAGTGGGATCCCAAAGAGTTCCGCGCACTCTGGACAACGAATGCCTCTAACGAGGAAAACCGATGAGCGAATATACCGGCGTTCGAGGAACCGTGTGGTTCCGTGCGTTTACTGGACACGCGTCACCTATGATTGGTGACCCTAACTCTGTACTTACAGGGGATGCGCCGCTTGGCAGCGATCACGCAAGATTCCTCTGCGTTGTTCCAGATCCCCACGCACGTTTTCCTTGTGCCCGGCATGGGGAAGTAGGACAGGAAGAGGGTTACACGCTCGCTGCACGCGTTCGCGAAGTGATCGAGCACGATAAGAACACGATCAAGCGGCCAATCATCGCTATCGTCGACGTGAAGAGCCAGGCCTATGGCCGACGCGAAGAGACTGCCGCTATCTTTCTTGCCGCTGCAGCTGCGGCAGACGCTTACGGTTCGGCACGACTTGCGGGTCACCCGGTAATTACATTGGTGGTTGGCCATGCACTGTCTGGAGCTTTTCTAACACATGGCTACCAGGCCAATCGAATTCTGGCGTTCGATGACGACGGCGTCATGATCCATGCAATGCACAAGGAGGCAGCGGCACGTGTCACGCGGCGCTCCGTGGAGGAACTGGAGAAGCTCGCGAAGGAGATCGTTCCCATGTCTTACGACATTCGGGATTACGCAAAGCTCGGTCTCCTCTACAAGCTGCTTCACGTCGAAAATCCAGAGAAGCCTTCACCTCCGGAGATTCGGAACGTACAAGACGAACTGATAGCAGCCATCGCAGATGCGCGCACGAGCCCCGTCGATCTTCGCAATCGACTCGAATCCACCGCCGCGCGCGAATTGCGAAAGGCTTCAATTCTGGTTCGCACCAAGCTCGAAGCACAGTGGCTGGAATAGTAGGCCATCGAAGATGATCCAGGTTCTGGCCAACTCGCTCGTGCCGATCTTTGTGGGTCTGTTGTTTGGATATGCGGCAGGCCTATGTAAGATAGTCGATAACAAGGACGTAAAAACCCTCGTCAGCTTCCTCATGACCTTTGCACTTCCGTGTTCGCTGTTTGTCACTATTGCACGCACCCCGCATGAGTTGTTGTGGGGTCAAGCTAAGCCGGCCGTCGTACTTGCCATTGTGTATGCGGCTGTCTTTGTTGCGACCTACTATGCGTCGCGGAATCTCGGTAGAGACACCGCTGTAAACAGTGCTGTTTTGGCGCTCACGCTTGGATTTCCAAATCATGCCGGAGTGGGTATTCCTCTTCTCCTGGCTGTTTATGGAGCTAAGGCCTCCGTTACCGTTGCCGTCGGCCTCGCGGTCGGTGCGATTACGATCACCCCGATCACCCTTACGATTCTCGAAAGCGGAACCAGTGCGGGCAAAACACTGTCTCCTGCGGCTCGCTTTCGCATGTCTCTGTGGAAAGCTCTCCAGAAACCCGTATTCTGGGCGCCCGTGCTGGCTGTTCTAGTCTCAGTCGTTAGCTTGCACGTTCCAATCTATCTCGATAAGAGCTTGACCATTCTCGGTGACGCAACGGAAGGCACCGCCTTGTTTGTGACAGGCCTGATTGTATCCGCGCAGCGTTTTAGCCTGAACTGGGGTGTGGGCTGGGCGGTATTAGGCAAAAACGTGATCCAGCCAGCTCTTTGCCTGGCGGTAGCGCTGCTCTTGGGTATACCTCTGGAGCAGACCAGATTCGTAGTCTTGCTCAGTGCGATTCCCAGCGGCTTCTTCGGCATCCTCTTCGGCAAAGGTTTCGATGCAACTCCGAAGGTAGCAAGCTCGAGTCTCGTTGCGAGCACTGTGCTCAGCATCTTCACACTGGCGGGATGGATCATTCTTCTCAGCCACTTACATTAGGACGGCGTATGTTTCACTGCGAAGGTCATTCTGTTCGAACGCACGATCTGTTGGAGATAGACGTGAAACAGCTCATCTTGTCCCAGACGTCTGCGCCTCAATGGGTCGAGGAGGGTTTGGCAAAAAATCCGTTCGTCATTGTTCGCCGTGGTCCAGCCACGGGGCAAGAAATTCCGATTGGTATTCGTGGAACGGAAAGGAGTCAGCGCTGGGCCGCTTTCTGTCATCCGAAGTTGGTAAAGAGCATCCTCACGCCACCTCAACTACTAAGCCGCACGATTCCCATTTCACGAGCAGATACCATACCTGCTCTTCGCGCCTTAAACCTTCTCAAAGACCGCTGGATAGACGTCGCCCCGCCTTGGGGCCCAGTAGGCAGCGTCGGCTTCGAGCTTGCGACCGGCAACTATGTAGCAAAGCCGGAAAGTGATCTGGATATTGTCGTCTATGCAGAAGCGCGCATAACGGCAGATGAAGCAAAGTCCATTTGCGATCGCGCCATAAATCTCCCTGCAGCCATTGATATTCGTGCGGAGACATCTGTATATGGCTTCTCCTTACGTGAGTTTGCTAGCCAGAGCCCCGCGGCGATCCTTCTGCGCACACCCAGCGGGGTGGTGTTCGGGAGAGATCCATGGGGGTGGTGAACTCAGGAACATGCAAACTGCCGCAGAAATTTGGAAGTCCCCGCAAGAGGAGAAGCGTTCAGATGACCAGACTAACGCGACGTGACTTATTGATCGGTGGTACCGCAATAGTGGCGGCGGGCGCACTGCCTGGCCCGCCTTTCGCTGCAGAAGGCTCAGGATTTCCGAGGGACACAAACACAAAAGGAGAGCATTCCATGACGACGATCATGACCAAAGACGGCACGACGATCTACTACAAAGACTGGGGCAAAGGGCAGCCTGTGGTGTTCAGCCACGGATGGCCTCTGAGCGCCGACGCCTTCGAAGACCAGATGCTGTTTCTCGCCGACCATGGCTACCGCTGCGTCGCGCATGACCGCCGCGGTCATGGCCGTTCGAGTCAACCGTGGGAAGGCAATGAGATGAACACGTACGCGGACGACCTGGCGCAACTGGTCGAGAAACTCGACCTGAAGGACGCCATTCACGTGGGTCACTCGACTGGGGGCGGAGAAGTCGCACGCTACATCGGTCGCCACGGCTCAAAACGCGTGGCAAAAGCTGTACTGATCGGCGCGGTGCCTCCGCTCATGCTGAAGACGCCCGCCAATCCTGGAGGATTGTCCATCGAGGTTTTCGACCAAATCCGCGCGGGCGTTCTCAATGACCGGTCGCAGTTTTTCAAGGACCTTAGCGCCCCGTTCTACGGTGCCAAGCGGCCAGGTTCAAAGGTTTCCCAAGGTCTGCGGGACTCGTTCTGGATGCAAGGAATGTGGTGCGGACACAAGGCCGCCTATGACTGCATCAAGGCTTTTTCGGAAACGGACTTCACCGAAGATCTAAAAAAGATCGACGTGCCGACACTTGTTCTTCATGGCGACGACGACCAGATCGTTCCGATTGCCGATTCAGCGCTCTTATCCGCAAAGCTCGTAAAGGGAGCCACGCTCAAGGTCATTCCCGGCGGACCCCACGGCATGTGCTCGACCTTGAAGAACCAGATCAACAAGGAGCTGCTGACGTTTTTGCAAAACGGCAAACAAGCGTCGGCGTGACTTGCACGCTGGACCAAGAGGCGGTGCGGAGCCGGGGGCGACCAAGAAACGTCCATCGATTCTCGACTGGTATCGCGTTCTGCGAGGACACCATCAGTTGAAGATATTTCGGGATTCGATATGCGCTGTGGATGACGCCGGACTGTTTGGATAAAGAGGAATAGGAGTTGCTATGAGTCTTCGGTATTGGAGTTGTATTGCTGCTCTTTGTTTCGTGGCGAGAGGCGTCACTGGAGACGCCCAAGTTCCCGTTCCTTCGCCTCCCGAAGTCCGGTCGCAGAATCACATCGCTTCTTTGACGCTGCATGCGACTCTTAACGCCAATGGAAGAGATGCTTTCGTTTACAAGGGGAAGAGTACTGCTCCAGTGATCCGCGTTTCTCCCGGAGATACGCTCAAGATCGACTATGTGAACGACTTGCCGGTTCACTCCAAGGAAAGCTGCGCGGTCTCTCCATGCATGGACATGACGAATCTCCATTTTCATGGTCTCGCGATTTCGCCACAGGCACCGCAGGACAATGTCATCGACATGTTGGCCATGCCTGGCGAAACGCTCCACTATGTTGTTGAGATTCCCGCAAATCATCCGCCGGGTCTCTTCTGGTATCACACGCATCCGCATGGTGAGAGTCATCGCCAGGTTCTCGACGGCATGTCCGGGGCCATCGTTATCGAGGGGATGGACCGCTATGTCCCCGAACTCCGTAACTTGCGCGAGCAGGTGCTTGTCGTACGGGGCGAGTCCATCGAACACGCTCGCGACAGCAGCGCTCTCCTGCGTCGCGTTGAGGCGCAACCTCCTTCTTGCGGAAGCGAGCCTGAGGAAATAGATCGAATTTTCACTGTGAACGATGAAGTTCGCCCGGCGATCAATATTAACCCGGGCGAACGCCAGTTCTGGCGCGTTGTCAACGCCTCCGCCGACCGCTACATAGACCTTCAACTGGATGGCCAGAAATTCGAAGTCGTGGCGCTGGACGGCATGCCCCTCGCTTACCATGACCCGAAGAATCCTATAAAGATCGTGGAACACGCGTTAGTGCCTCCGGCCGGGCGTTTGGAAGCGATTGTCACTGGTCCAGCCGCAAGTGTTCACTCAGCTCTTCGAACTCGTTGTGTAGATACTGGGCCGGATGGCGATCCGAACCCGGCTATGGTGCTCGCCGATGTTCGTCCAGGTTCTTTGGCACTACCCGTAAAACAACAGGGCAATCGCGATCTCAGGCCGCCGGAATACAAGCAGATTGATCTGCGAGCGTTCGAAGCTTCACAGCCCGATTTCATTGTGTCCTTTACTGAAGATAAAAACGGTTTCTATATTAACGACCAAAAGTACGCACCGGAATCTGTCCCGATGACGCGTGCGCGGGTCGGGACCTACCAGCATTGGCGCATTCTCAACAAAAGCGGGGAGCTGCACCCAATGCATATCCATCAGGTACATTTCCTGGCTTATTCCGAAAATGGAGTGCCCTTGGAGCATCCCGTGTGGCTGGACACCGTAAACGTGCCAACCGGGGGATCGGTCGACGTCGTCATGGACTTTACCAATCCCGTCATCACAGGCATGTCTCTCTTCCATTGCCATCTTCTCAATCATGAAGACAAAGGCATGATGGCAAAAATTCTCTTTGAATGAGTGAGCCAGTGCGCCCCGCCGTGGGACTTGTTCTGAAAACGGGTGTCGCCGTACCGATGTGCAAATCAATTCACAAAAAGGAGCAACAAAATGAGTAATTCAATGAAATCTATACGAGTCGTAAGAGGAATCTCTCAGTCCCTCTGCATCGTATTCTTGCTGTTGATCTGCGGTACGCTCTCAGCGCAAAACGAAGAGCATCGCATTCGGAATATTGTTCTGGTACACGGCGCCTGGGCGGATGGTTCTGGCTGGAAAGGCGTTTACGACATTTTGGTCAAGGGTGGCTTCAACGTCAGCATCGTCCAAGAACCGGAGACCTCCTTTAAAGAAGATGTAGCTGCCACGAAGCGCGTCCTTGCTCAACAAGATGGACCGTGCATTCTTGTCGCTCACAGCTATGGGGGAGCCGTAATTACGGAAGCCGGGACGGATCCATCGGTTGTCGGTTTGGTGTACGTCGCGGCCCACATGCCAGATGCTGGAGAGAATGAGGCTGACGACGGAAAGCGCTTCCCAAGTGACCTCAGCAAGTCGGGTGCGATAAAGAAGACGGCAGACGGTTTCACATACCTCGACCCTGCGCAGTTTCATGAGTACTTCGCCGCCGACCTGTCCGCCGAGCAGGCCGCTTTCATGGCGCGATCGCAGGTGCTCAACTTCGCTGACAATTTCAAAGCAGTCATCACTACAGCTGCATGGAAAAGCAAACCGAGCTGGATGTTGGTAGCGACAAAAGACAGGACCATCAACCCAGACCTCGAACGCTGGTATGCCACACGAGCCAACAGTCACAAGGTCGAAGTCTCCGGCGCCAGCCACTCGGTCTACGTCTCCAGGCCGAAAGAGGTCGCGGCTGTGATCGAAGAAGCCGCATCGCACGCCCGGTAGAAAAACTTGCAATGGCCGGTATCGCGTCGCTTCACGCTGCCTCGAACTGCGGCTATCTACATGCATCGGAACCTGCCTTCACCGGGTAAGGCGATCGAGGTCGATATGAGTGTAGCGTTTTTGTTTCCTGGACAAGGGTCGCAAGTTCCGGGCATGTTGCACACCCTGCCGGATCATCAGTCCATCACGCGGACTCTCGATGAGGTGAGTGAAAGTCTGGGAGAGAATGTGCTAGAGCTTGACTCGCCGGAGGCTCTTCGGTCAACGGTTTCGGTCCAACTGGCGTTGCTGGCCTCCGGTATCGCGGTGGCACGCGCTCTCATCGCAGAAGGTGTCGCGCCGGAAGCAGTTGCTGGCATGTCGGCGGGAGCTTTTGCCGCCGCAGTGGCAGCCGGCGCTCTAAACCTTGCCGATGGAGTTCGGCTGATGAAGCAGCGCGCGGAGAGGATGGTGGAACTTTACCCCAAAGGGTATGGTCTCGCCGCCATAGTCGGGCTGACGGAGAAACAGGTATCCACACTGGTCGAAAAAGCATATACGGCGCAAAACCCCGTGTACGTGGGCAACATCAACGCTCCTCTTCAGATCGTCATCGCTGGTTCCGATGAAGGTATGAACAAGGTATTGGAAGCCGCCCGAAAGAGCGGCGCCCGTAAGGCCGTGCGCCTCGATGTGTCCGAACCCTCACACTGTCCGTTACTTCAACCCGTGGCGGATACCCTAACAAAGAGCTTGCTGGCAATACATCTGCAAAAGCCGAAGTCAACCTACATCGGCAACGTCACTGGAAGAGCCTTGCGAAGTGCACAGGCTATCTCGGAGGACTTAGCAAGCAACATTGCGCACGGTGTTCGCTGGCACGATGCGACAACGGTCCTGACGGAATTGGGCTGTCGTCTGTTTCTCGAGGTGCCTCCAGGCCATGTTCTAAGTGAACTTGGTCGCGAAGCTTTCCCTGACGTGAGGACTCTCGCCGTCGGTGAGTCCTCGTTTAAGCATGCTCTGCGGCTCGCAGTAAACTCGTGCCGACCAAACTTGTAGCGACTCTCGCCCGCCCGTCCTATTCCCTGGACGTTTTTAGCGGGTGATTCAGATGGCGATCGACCAATCCCAGCCGTCCTGTCGCCGAATTTCGATGCTGCGGTCTCGCTGGCACGAGAGAAGATGCAAAGGGCGGTCGACTGGCATCTCCGAGTATCAGAAACATAGGACCGTACTACTCCTTACTCCTTCCTTGCGTTCATGCTAAGCATGAACGGAGAGCGCCGGGCTGCGACGTTTGAACCGTCCTCATCGCCCCTCTGCTTGCGCATCTGCTCACGAGGCAGGCGCGCCCCGAGTTAAAACCTGGAGTATGGGCCGTGGGCTTTCGACCCGCAACCCTTCCCTGAGTCTTCGGCCTGCTTCTAGGTTGGTTGTCGACCCCAGACCTGCGTCGCGTCCTAGGCTACCACGGCCCACCAGGCCGCCAGAGAGACTGAAATCCGTCTTCGGTTACAGCTGCTGTTAATACGGGTCCAGCAAAACCCCGCACTATTCTTATGACGCCGTCTAGATTTGCATAGTCTGTTTCGAATCTGCTCCTGCGAAGAAATGCTTTCCACTGCGCAGCCTTTCCTGGCACCAACGCAAAGTCATCNGTAAGACCAATGGGCAGAGACTCGACTTCCGTGGAACGCCGTTTGAATGTAGCTTTCACTGCTCGAAGCAAGACGGAGCCATCGAACTCGTATAGCTGTGACAGCAACATCAGATCGAAATAGTCCTTCATGCGGCTATTCAAAACTCCCAGAACAGTGATTGCTTCCAGTTTTTCTGCAACAACAGTCTCTCTGGGATACGCAAGCAACTTGGGGACAGGAAATTCAAGCAGAACGGGAAATTCAATCTCAGTCGGGCGAGGGATGATCGAGTCGCCAAATCCGATGTCGATTTGTACGACTAGCCTAGCCTTCGACACCGTAGCAGTCAGGCGAACCCGCGTTCCTTCGTACTCCGCGTCCTCTTTGATTCTCTGGATTTCAATGGTCTCTTTCCTGAACTCTACTCCATCCTGTTCCACCGCGAGACCGCATATCTCCTCAACAACAAATCGTATGTGTTCGAGACTGTTGTCGGTCCGACCCATCAGATCGATGTCCATCGTCGGCCTCGACTGTGGCGCCCTCCAAGCAGACAGTAATAGGGCGCCTTTCAAAATGAACGCGTCACGGAACTGTGATTTTGACAGTCGGTACAGGAATCGCTCCATGACAAAGTATTGGAGAAGCTCCTGAAAAGGCCTTCCCTGTTCGTGTGCTTGATTTAGCAAGCGCTGACGCACGGAAGCCCCGATATCTTTTTTGCTCACAGCATAGCCTCAAGATGGGGACGCATGATCCTCTCCACGCGGCAGATGCGCGCGTAGCGCACGAGTTCCCGGAAGTCTGGCTTTTTCTTCAGTTCCCGAAATCGCCGCAGAGCTTCAACAGCGATATCCAGACCAATCTTATTGCGATACTTGAAACAGTCGGCTACCGTCTTCGCAGCCGAATAGATTCGAACGGAAACTTCGTCGATTCGAACTAGCTCAACTCCTGCGCTGAAAGCCGGCTCGGAATACCAGAACACGCGGATAGGAAGAGCATCCACCTTCGGTATCTGTCCGTGGCTGGGTATCGCAAGATCAATCGTGTGAGGGACCTGTGTTGTCATACCATGATGAGCCAGCGCGGATATCAGGCACACGACTGCATGTGGGGCACGAATCGCCACGGTGACCCAGTCTGGATTAGTCAGATGTGGTGCACTGGAGAGGCGGTAGAGTCCCCGGCCAACACGTTCAAGCTCCCCCTGATCGCGCAGTTTGTAAAGCGTACGAGGATGGATACCCAGCCGTAGGGCGTCCACCGTCCGAAGCATGCCTCCACGATTGCTGAAAGCCTTACGCGCTGAATCAACGGCTCTTGGGACATTCGCCATGATGGATAAACTCCTCGGACAGTATATACATACTCCGAGCATTTTATCCACTATTAAGGGGTTCAAGTCTTACTGAAAGCACTCCAGAAATCAGCTCAATCATCGCACTTCAACTCTACGGCGTGATTTTGCATAGGACGGGCACCTGGTCCGAATAGGGGAAACAGTGAGTTGGGGCTCAGAGCACACAATGAATGAAAGGGAGAAAAAAGTTAGCGTCCACGCGTGGGCTTCTCCTGTTGCTTAGCCGAGCGCAATTCCTTACCGAACACTTTCGCTGCCCAGTCCGGTATTGTCTGCGCAGTTTTAGTCAATTTGCCACCGATGAAATGCGCCACTACGCGGAAGCCGCGACGATGCACTGTGTTGTCGTACACGAGCAATTCATCGGCATGTTTGGGGACTTCGGACAGATTCTTCGTTGACTCCCGATAGGAGTCAATCACGCTGGATACGGGCACGGCCTGTCCGCCTCGACTCATGCGCACCAACACCCGGCCCACATTCAAATTTGCGTCTTCCGTAGAGATAAAAAGAACTTTCGTCGAATACCCTGCTGCCTTAGCCTGGTCGAGCAGCTGTGTGTCCACACGAATGTCTTCAACGGCAAAAGAACGCCGCTCATCAAGAAACGGTTGTTGCTGGTGCCTCAGTGGGGGAACAAGTGTTGGGAATGCCTCTTTCAAATAGGCTTCGTAGAAAGTTGTTTTACCGGCGCCTATCGGTCCTGCGATTATGAACAATGCTGGTTTTTGCTGGCTCAGGTTGTGATTTCCTCGCGTGCAATTTTGCGCGGAGCCTTTCCGCGTGTGGGCTCAAAGCTTGTCTCTAATTTCTCAACAGGGGTTCGCTCTCCGTCAGGCGACACCTTCACCGTCGCTTTCAGATTCCGATCGTACTCATAATATGATCCGTTCGGCTCTTCCGCCTCGAAGGGAATGGATTGCATTGCCGAAAGCTCCGCCAGCATCTGATGAAGCTCCCGACGTTCCGAATCCGACATTGTGTCGTAGGAACGCAAAGACGATCCGCGGCCCTTGCCTGATTTTTTGAATTTATTTTCTCCGCCCTTTGAGTAAAAAGCCAACAGAGCGCTATTCACGAGCTGATTCATCGAACAATTCCGCTTCTTGGCGACTTGATGAATGCGCTTGCGAAGTCGATTCAAGATGACGACTTGCGTTTCTCTCCCGGTTTGTTTCTGTCTGGATTGAAGAGTCACAAGCTCGACAGTATTCAGGTCGACCTCTAGGAGAGCGTCATTGATCGAAGTCGACAGCTCTCCCATAAATCTTGGTTTGTCCCGCAGCAGTTTGTCGAGGGAACTCAAGAGCCGGACATTGTAGACTCCGAAATTAGCGCTTCGCCGCTTGGGCACGATTCCCTACTGTCTTCAGGATGGGGTTGCCGCAACTTAGATGCGTCGGGGCCAATACATACAGATATATACACCACCCTCACCGCTCGTTCAAGTCGGCACTAGTCGGCGAAAGTAGACACTCGTCGGCACTAGTTGACTGAGAGTCGGCTGAATTCGGCTGAAGAGGGCACTAGTAGGTAGAAAGTCGGCAGCAGTAGACACTCTTCGACGGCAGTAGGAGCAGCGTGCATGAAATGCAGGAGGACTATCGGCGACCGCCACACGTATTGGAACATAAAGGGTTGTGGCGACGCTGCGCGTGTTTCTACAGGCAAGTTCTTATTTTTCAGAGGGAAGGGATGTGGCGGCTTTTGCTCCAAATG
>JGI12635J15846_10002997_pt1 | contig 14739 bp, 15 predicted proteins | sample BlaSpr_A8_OM2_M2_FD_15846 | JGI IMG/M metagenome (IMG submission 15846) | reverse complement strand
TTTTTCCCGTACAGCACAGCCCTTCGCCCGTGGCTTTAGACCTGGTGGAAACTCTACGACTTGCGCTGCAGACGTCAGCTTGCTCTGTCTAGCCTCCATGTCATGAAAACTCCGAGGGCGATGGGGGCGAGCGCAATCAGCATCCACTGTTGGCCGAACGAGAAGCCGAACAGGGTATTCTTCCTCACAAGCCAATCGGCCATCGGCGTACCCTCAACGCAAGAAGGTACGATCGAGCGCGTACACACGCCTTACGTGGGCGAGATTCAAATTAGGCCACTGAATCTCAAATATGTTTTAGAATGGAACGGGACCTCAACTGCTATTCTAAGCTGCTTGCGTTAGGTCCCCCAAGACTGGTGCGCGGGCATTACGGTCCCGGTCTAGTTCGCCGGGACCGTTTCTTTTTGAGCAGCTAGCTACCTGGAGATGGCCGAATCTTCGCCGGATGGACAAACTTACGAACGCAAGATTGTTGACCNTTTCGGCGGTCAAAAGCAGTTCGAGTTTATCATTCCCCCGACCGCCAGAAATGAAAGAGGCCGCCAACTGAGGCGACCCTTTTGTGTTCGTCTGTTGCCCCGTATTCATACGGACATTCTCAAGGTGTTTCAGCGTGGCACGAAGATCGCGTCACCGCCAACGCTTTTCCCTGTGAGAAAAGCGCCAAACTTAATTGCCGGCCGCATAACGACTCAGCGGTCGCGGCAGGCCGAGATTGTCGCGCAGCATCGGTCCTTCATATTCGCTACGGAACAGACCGCGCGACTGCAGTTCCGGTATCACGAGGTCGACGAACTCGTTCAGCCCGACCGGTAGATGCGACGGCTGGATCAGGAAACCGTCTACCGCCCGATACTCGAACCAGGTCTGCATGTCGTCAGCGATTTGGGACGGTGTTCCCTTGAGCGTTCGCTGACCGCGTGCGCCGGCGAAACGTTCATAGAGCTGGCGGATTGTCAGTCCTTCTGTTTGCGCCCAGTTGCGAACGTTACGCGCCGAGGTCAAACCACCCTTGACCTCCGAATGGTGGGCGGCTTCCGGCAACGGCCCGTCGAGCGGATAGCCTGAAAGGTCGAAGCCGCCCAAAGCGGTCTTCAGAAGCTCCAGCCCCACGTCCGGATGGATGAGCGATTGGAGATAGCGGTGCTTTTCTTCGGCCTCTGCGGCGGTACGGCCCACGATCACGTTAAGCCCCGGCATGATCTTCATATCGTCGGGCGAGCGCCCGTATTTGCTCATTCGCCCCTTGATGTCCGCGTAAAATTTCTGCGCAGACTCGAGCGTCAGTCCTGGTGTGAAGATCGCCTCGGCGATGCGCGCCCCGAATTCCACTCCGACTTCCGACGATCCCGCCTGGAAGATCACCGGCCTGCCTTGTGGCGGTCGGGCTGCATTCAGCGGTCCGCGCACCGAGAAATGCTCGCCCTTATGGCGGAGATAGTGGAGCTTCTTCGGATCGAAATAGCGTGCGCTTGCCCGGTCACGGATAAAGGCGTCGTCGTCCCAACTGTCCCACAAGCCGAAAACCACTTCAGTGAATTCGGCAGCACGGTCGTAGCGCTCGCCGTGCTCGAAATGTTCCTCGCGGCCGAAATTATAGGCCTCCGTGATATTTGCGGAGGTGACGACATTCCAGCCGGCGCGGCCGTGGCTGATATGGTCGAGGGAAGCATATTTGCGCGCGACATTATAAGGCTCGTTGTAGCTTGTGGTAGCGGTCGAAACCAAACCGATGCGCTTGGTCACCGCCGCGATCGCCGACAGCAACGTGATCGGTTCGAAATAGGCCATATATTGAGGCCAACGACTTAAGGCATCGAGGTTGCCGTCTCGGGTTGCGAGTGCGTCGGCGAGGAACATCAAGTCGAACTTGCCACGCTCAGCCGTCTGCGCGAGCTCGATATAGTGTTCGATATTGGTGCCTGCGTCGATCTGGGCCTGTGGATGTAGCCAGGAGGCGACGTGATGGCCGGTCGGATGAAAGAAGGCTCCGAGTTTCATCTGGCGGCTACTCGAACTCGTCATCGAACAATCTCCTGAGGCATAGGGAGCGCGCCTTCCGGCCCACTCAGAATTTGTGCGTCCTCCGCCTGCCAGCCTAGCCAGACCGGCGCGCCAGCGCAAAGCGCTGAAGTCGGCGACCATTCCGTGACGCTGACCGTGAGTGCCTGGCCGAGCGCCTGAATACGGTAGCGGGTATGCCGGCCCATGAACGTGCAGTCTGCAACAAGACCGGCGAAAGTCGTCTCCGCATGGTCCGTCAGGAGGCGTATTCGCTCCGGTCTGACCGACACCACAACAGCTTCTCCCGCAGTCAAACTCCTTCCATCGGCAGGCAACCTCACGCGGCCACGCGCGGCATCCTTGAAGTCCACGACCGCATAGCCGTCATCCATCCCCTGATATGTGCCGGGCACCAGATTCGTTTCGCCGAGGAAACCTGCGACGAAAGGCGTCGCCGGGTGCAGATAGACGTCCGACGGGGGACCGATCTGGACGATGCGCCCTTCCGCCATCACCGCGATGCGGTCGGACATCATCATGGCTTCGTCCTGATCATGCGTGACGAACAGGATCGAGATACCAAAGCGCTTCTGAAGCTCCTTGATCTCGTTTTGCAGGCTCTCGCGCAGCTTCCGATCAAGCGCGCCCAGCGGCTCATCGAGCAACAGCGCGTCGGGTTCGAAAACAAGAGCCCGCGCCAACGCCACTCGCTGCTGTTGACCGCCGGACAGCTCGCGCGGCTTCCGCGTCGTGAAATCGGCGAGGCCGACCCTGTCGAGCATGTCGAGCGCTCGCCGCCGGCGGTCGGCGGGTGGAACGCCCCTCATGCGCAGCCCGAACTCCACATTCTCCAACACATTCTTTTGCGGGAACAGCGCATAGCCCTGAAATACCACCCCGAAATTGCGCTGCTCGGGTGGCCGCAGGGCGATGTCATGGCCATCGACCAGAATTTCGCCCCGCGTCGGATTCTCAAAACCGGCAACCATCATCAGGGTTGTTGTCTTGCCCGAACCGCTTGGCCCGAGCAGCGTCAGGAATTCGCCCGGCCGCAGGGCGAAGTTCACATCGCGAACCACATATTCCCCTTCGCCGTAGGATTTCCACAGGCCGCGCACTTCAACTTCGCGCCCCGCCTTGCGAGAGGAAGCCGACAGTGTTCCGGGTTGGACAGCAGAGTTCACGATAGACGTCCCGTCTTGCGCGCCGCGAGCGCCTGCAAGCCGAGCGCGACCAGGGCGAGTGCGATGAAGAGAGAAGCGCTGGCGGCGATCTTCGGCGTCAACTCGTACTGAATGGCGCTGAAAGTGCGTACCGGCAAGGTGACCGCGTTCGCCCCTTGCAGAAAGAGTGCCAGCACCACCTCATCGAACGAGACCGCGAAACCGAGCATTGAACCGGCCAGCAGCCCAGGTCGGATCGCCGGCCAGTAGACGTGGTAAAGCACAGAGGTTGGCCGGGCGCCGAGACTGCGGGCCGAACGCACCAACGCCGGATTGAGTTCGGACGTAAGGCCCGCTTGCGCCGAGATGAAGACATAAGGCGTCGCCAGCACACCATGCGCGACGGCGATGGGCACCCAGCTGCCAAGAAGGCGGAGCTGGGCGAAAAGCAGGTAATCGCCAAGCGCCATGATGACCACCGGAATCACGATCGGCATCATGATCAGGCCAACCAGGAGACCCTTGCCGGCAAAGCTCCTGCCATGCAGCGCGATCGCTGCGGTGCCGCCGGCAACAGCACCGATCAGGACGGCGACGATCGTCACCTGGAACGACAGCAGCGTCGAATCGACCCATTGTGGGTCGCCGAGATAATCGACGAACGAATGCAGCGATATCCATTCCGGCGGGAACTGAATCATCTGCGATTTCGACAACGCCATCGGCACGATGATCAGCGATGGCAAGAGCAGGAACAGCAGGATCGGTGCAGAAGCGATCAACAGCAGCGCATGACCCGAAAGGCGCAAGGACCGGCTAGCCGACACCGTACTGCCCCCGCTTGCCGACACGCTGCTGCAAGACAACTACCGGCGCGAGCAGCAAAGCCACCAGCACGGCAAGTGCCGCCGCGTTGTTGAAGTTGATCAATTCGTGGACGTAATAGTCGACAAGATTCGAGACCATCATGTCGGAGGGCGAGCCAAGGATGACCGGCGTGATGAAGAACCCGGTCGAGACGATGAAAACCAGCAGCGCGGCAGCAGCGATGCCGGGCACGATCAGCGGCAGGATGACGTGCCAGATGACTTCAGCGGTACCTGCCCCCATGCTGCGCGCCGCGTTCTCGAGGCGCCGGTCAATTTCACGCATCGCCGTGTAGATCGGAAAGACGGCGTACGGCAGGACGAAATGCACCATACCGATCAGCACCGCCAGCCGGTTATGCAATAAGGTAACGGGGCCGACACCGGCCGCTTGTAGCAGCCCGTTCACCACCCCGTTGTCCTGCAGCAGCACCGCCCAGGCGAAGTTCTTGATCAGCACCGCCGTCCAGAACGGCAGCAGGACGAAGGCCATGATCAGGCTGCGTAGCTTGGGGCCCGAGCGCCATAGCGCCGCCGCGACGGGGATCGCGAGAGCGAGCGCGATGGCCGTCGTGGCCAGGCTGATCACGAGCGTATTGGTTGCGACCCGCAGGAGCAGCGGGCTGTCGAGAACGTTGCGAAAATTCTCGAACCCGTTGGCAACACTGAACCTGAGGATCATGCCAAGGGGCAGCAGGGCAAAGACGCCGTAGAGAATTGCCAGCGGCACGATCAGCCAGGCGAAGTGCCGGGCTTGCCCGTCGTGATTCCCATAGCGGGCGCGACGCAAGCCCTTGATGGCAGCCATCATACGAATTGTTGGTTCTGATCGTGCATTTTGCGACCGTATTCAACTTCCGCTATGATTTCCAGATAGGCGCCCACATGGAACGGTTTTTGCTACTGCATACCGAAGACCATGGGGAACGGCACCCAGGTCGAGTTGCCGCTTCTGATAAGGAGATCTGGTTATGGGTTCGCGCGACCTCTTCGACGAGCGCCGGCGTTTCGGGCGGCGCGGCTTCCTGCGCGGCGCGGCCGCGGCGGCGCTGGCAGGACTTTCGGCGCCGGCCCTGATCGGCCGCGCCAAGGCCGATGGCGTCGTGCTGAACTTCGCCACCTATGGCGGCGTGCTCAACGAGCACATGACAAGGCTGTTCACCGTGCCTTTCGAGAAACAGACGGGCATCAGGGTGAACTTGGGAGGCAACGCTTCGCTGGCGCTCGCAAAGCTCCAAACGACCTCCGGTACGGCCGCGCAATGGGACCTCATCAACCTGACAGGCGCGGAATATCTGGCCGCGATCGATGAAAACATCATCGCCCCCTACGATTACTCCATCGTCGATGCGAGCTACATCGAACCGGCGTTCAAGGGCACGCATGGCATCAAGTTCACGCTCTTCCTGTTCGGCATGGCTTATGACAAGCGCAAGCTGCCAGAGGACAAGGCGCCGAAGAATTGGCCGGAGTTCTGGGACACGCAGCGCTTCCCCGGCAAGCGCTCGCTCTATTCAAATCCATCCGACGGCAGCGTCCTTGAGATCGCCCTGCTCGCCGATGGCGTGCCCATCGACAAGCTCTATCCGCTCGATGTGGAGCGCGCATTGAAGAGCCTCGAAAAGCTCGGCCGCCAGAACATCATCTGGCACGCGACCAACCAGGAGCCGATCCAGCAGATGACCTCCGGGGCGGTTTCGCTCGCCACCTGCTTCGACGGGCGCATCGTGCTCGCCAATCGGGCCGGCGCCGAACTTGGCTTCCAGCCTGCCGGCAGTGCAGTCAGCGGCAATCCCTATTGCGTGATCCGCACGTCAGCGCACCAGAAAGAGGCCTTCCAGTTCCTGAACTACATGTTCAACGCCACCGAGGCCGACGCGGAATACATGGATCTGACCAGCTACGCGGTGCCGAACATGCGCGCGTTGCCGTTGACCAAGCCCGCCACCCGCGCCTTGCTCCCAACCGCCCCGGAGTTGAAAGACACGGTCTTCATCAAGGACGACGTCTGGTGGAAGGATAACCTCGCCAAGGTGACGCAACGCTTCAAGGAATGGCAACTGGCCGGATAATTACCGTCTCTTCAGCGTCGATCAAAGCAGAGACCGCAGCGACGTCGACCAGTCAAGCACGCTAGCCGGTTGTATGAGGCAAAACGAAATCGTTCGATCATAACAAGTTAGTCTGGTCTGAACCGAAGGATCGGAAAAAACAAAGCGAATAAGCCTTGCCTTGTGATCTCGTGGTTTGTTCAGATGGTGGTTTGAAAAAGGAGCAAGTCACTTTGTCCGAGACACTTCGAACATTCCTCGAATCCTTGAAGCAAAGTGGCAAGATCCTTACCGTCGACAGGGAGGTTGATCCTCAGTTTGAATTGAATGCTGTGGTGCGCAAGGTTCAATCTGAGATGAACTTGCCAGTTATTTTCAATCGAGTGCGGGGAACACGATACAAGGTAGTCAGCAACGGCCTTGGCAACTACGATATAATCGCAAGCTTGATTGGCGAGCAGCGCTCAGGGGTCGCAAGAAGGTGGGGTCAATTGACCTCCTCGATGAACAGTCAGGAACTCCCTGAGTTTCCATCTGCCGCTGCCGAGTACGAAGAAATATCTCTCGATGATGTGCCCCACATCACGTTCTCCGAAAAGGATGCCGGGCCTTACATAACGGCGGGAGTTATTACGGCGCGTAACCCGGACACGGGGATAACCAACCTCTCCTATCACCGCATGCAAATCATCAGCGGCACAGAGCTACGCTGCCGGCTTTCGACGTCCGGGGATCTCTATCGGATGCAGCAGTTGGCAGAGAAGCGCGGTGAGCCGCTTCGGGCGGTCGTGGCTATCGGCCTTCCGCCGGCCGTGATGTTGGCTGCTGGGTCTACGATTGGTCCCACCACCAGCGAGTATGATTTCGCGGCACGAATTGCGGGCGGACGATTCCCGCTGAGAACGCTCGATGGCGAAATTCCTGTCGTGGACTCGTCGGAGTTTCTCATTGAAGGTGAGATCTTGCCTAATGAGCGGCGGCGTGAGGGGCCATTCGGCGAATGGATGGACTATTATGTTCAACCGATGGATAACCACGTTTTCATGGTCAAACGTGTCTTGGCCCGCAAGGACGCGATATTCTACGCAATCAGCGCCGGCTCCAACGAGGAATTAGCCATGACGGCAATTCCAATCGCCGGATCCATCTATAACGCAGTTAGAACCTGGGTGCCCCAGGTGAAAGACGTTGCCTGCTTTCCGCTTCTGCAGTTCTGCGCAATGCAGATCGGGCCGCATTCGGAAGGGCAACCAAATCGCGCGCTCGTTGCGGCATTCGGTGCCGAAATGAATCGGGTCATGTACGGCGTTGTGGTCGATGACGACGTCGACATTCACAATTGGCACGACGTTATGTGGGCTATCGCCACACGCTGCCGGCCGGATCGGGATGTATTCATCATTCCAGGTGTGCCCTCCTTCGCGCGAGACCCCCACAAAATACATTGGGGCCGTTTAGGTATCGACGCTACAAAGCCAATCGCACACCCTGCCGATTTCGAGCGCAAGCAAGTCCCCATGCTAAGTGAGATACGACTGGAAGACTATCTGACGCGTTGATGGAAGGTCCAAGTATGTCTAAACTGAGGGCAGCTATATTCGGCGCATTATTGGCTCTGGTCCCAACTCATTCCTTCGCCCAGGAAAAGGTTAGCCTCGCGGTTGATTGGATTTTGAACGGCACGCACGCCGGCTATTTCATCGCGCAGGAAAAGGGATTTTACAAAGAAAAAGGCCTGGATGTATCAATCTCTCGCGGTTTCGGTTCGGGCGACACCATCAAACGCGTTGCGACGGGCTCCGTCGACTTTGGCATTGCCGATACCGGTGCGGTTATCGCAGCCCGATCAAATGACGATATTCCAGTCCGTATTGTCGCAATGGTTTACGACAAGGCTACGCTCGGTCTGATCTACCTCAAACAATCCGGAATCTCCAAGCCGAAGGACCTGGAGGGCCGGGTTATCGCCCGCTCGGCGTCGGGAGCATCGGTCAATATGTTCCCGGGCTTCCTGGCGGCCAACGATGTCAAGCGCGAAAAGATCAAAGAGATTGTGGTAGACGCGGCAACCTATCTGCCGCTCCTCATGTCAGGCCAGGCTGAGGCTGTCACCGAGCAGGCCATCAACATCGGCAAATTCCACAGAGAGGCCGAAAAGCAGGGCAAAGAGGCAGTCTCGATGCTTTATTCGGACTATGGCCTCGCCACCTATGGCAATGCTGTCATTACGCGCGACAAGCGCGTGCTGGATAATCCGGACCTGGTACGTCGCTTTACCGAGGCCAGTTTGCGCGGGCTCGCCTACTCATTGGAGCACCCTGAAGAGGCGGTCGACCTGCTTAGAAGAAATAACCCCGAAATCGATCGCAATGGCGCGCTTGACGAGCTTCTTGCGTTCCAAAAGATACAAGATACGGACGACGTTAAAACGCAAGGCTTTGGTTACATTGACGAGCAACGCCTGACTCTGACGCGCGATATTGTGACGAATGCGCTCTCACTGAAGCGCACGATCAAAATCGAAGATATTTACAGCAAGGGTTTTCAGCCCGGCATCCACTGAGCGTGTATGCCTGCGATCAATTCCGATCCAAGCGCGACTTAGAGAATATCCGGTGATTGACACCAAAGATTCTATCATGTCGCTCGACGGTGTATCCAGGCGCTTCACCTCGCGAGCAAACGACGCTGTGTTGGCGCTTGATAATGTGTCACTCGATATTCGACGTAACCAGTTTATTACGCTGGTCGGCCCGAGTGGCTGCGGCAAAAGTACGCTTCTCAAGATCATCAGCGGGATTATTCCGCCTACTGCGGGCAGCATCGAGTTCGACGGCAGCAGGCTGCTGAAGCCATCGCGACAGATCGGTATGGTGTTCCAGCGTCCAGTGCTATTGCCGTGGCGGTCGGTCGTTGAAAATATCCTTTTTCCAATCGAAATGTTGGGCTGGAACGTCGCTGAATACCGCGAAGAAGTGAAACGCCTGATTCAGCTTGTCGGCCTTGGCGGCTTTGAGAACGCGCTGCCGAATGAATTGTCCGGAGGCATGCAGCAGCGGGTCTCGATCTGTCGCGCACTGGTTTACGACCCCAAAATGCTGATGATGGACGAGCCGTTTGGCGCGCTCGACGCGATGACCCGGGAAGACTTGAGCGTCGAACTTCTTCGAATTTGGACGGAGCGAAAAAAGACGGTGATTTTCGTCACCCACAGTATCCCGGAGGCGGTCCTGCTCGCTGACAGAGTGGTTATCATGTCTGCCAGGCCAGGACGGATTCTGATGGATTTGCCTGTTAATCTTCCCCGTCCGCGTAGCCTCGAAACCGAGCGTTTGGCCGAATTCCAGGATCTGGTTCACACCATCCGAGAGGCGATCTACGGGGAGCGGAAAGTCAAGCAATGATCCGCAATTTAACGGAATACACGCAAACTGCGATCGGCCCGATTTTGCTTCTCGGGATTTGGGAAGCCATGTGTCGGCTGTTTGATGTGCCAGCCTGGCTACTTCCATCGCCGAGTAAAATCCTCATTGAAGGATATGAGATATTGCCGATCCTGCCCGCGCATCTCATGGCGACATTGTTCGCTGTGCTGGGAGGCTTTGCGCTTTCAATCGCGGTGGGAATACCCCTTGCGATCATGATCACCTATTCTCCGGTATTGCGTCGCGTCATCTATCCGATGATTTTGGCTTTGCAATCCGTGCCAAAGGTGGCGATTGCGCCAATATTGCTGCTCTGGGTCGGATATGGCCTTAAATCAGGCATCGTTGTTGCGGCAACCGTCGCGTTCTTTCCTGTCGTCATTTCCACCGCGGCGGGACTCGAATCGATCGATCGGGAACTTCTTGAACTGACCCGATCGCTGGATTCGAGCAGCCTGAAGGTGTTTCTGAAAGTGAGATTACCATGGGCAATGCCGCACATTTTCAGCGGCCTGAAGGTTGCAATTACGCTTGCCGTAATCGGCGCGATAGTCGCTGAATTCATCGGAGCAGATAAAGGTTTAGGCTATCTGATACTCACCAACTCCGGCGCGTTGAAAACATCAGTGGTATTTTTTGTCCTTCTGATACTTTCGCTTCTTGGAATAGCGCTGTTCTATGCCGTCGAGGCTATCGAGCGCGCAGTATGCCCCTGGTATATGAGCGATACGACCAAGGCAGAAACTCTCTGACAGTGGCTGTCATCGCGTTGCCGCCGTTGGTTGGGTAGCCTTCGCTGAAGCATGATGCTCGAGATATTTGCGGTGCGTGGCAATACGGTCCGCAAGATACATGGCATCATGCCAGACTCCCCAGATAAAGGCGGACCCTCTTCGTGACTGCCATGATAATCCAAGGAAATAGATCCCGGGTTCGGAAGAGACGCCGCGCTGATGTTTCGGCTTTCCCCCTTCATCGAACGCATCAACCTTCAACCAGCCGTAGTCCGACGTAAAGCCAGTCGCCCAGATGATCGACGTCACTCCAGCGGGCGCCAGTTTCAGCTCGAGAATTGGATTGGTTACGCAGTCGGGATCCGGCCCGATCTTTCGAGCATCGATCTCTTCCGGAAGCTGCAGACCATTTCGACGCGCATAAGCATCCGCTTCATCCAAAACCGCCAGGTAATTCGCATCACCGCGTGCAATGTTGTCGGCGAGATCTGGTGCAAACATCATCGTACCGTTGCTGAACGATTTTGTCATGCCGAGCAGCGTTATTCCCTCTGCGGCAAGACGTCGAAAGTCGATGGTAAATCCGCCGCGGGCGCCGCTTACTGCGATGGTGACGTGTTCCGAGCCAGGTCCTCGCGTTTCGGCATCCCACTTACCGAGAACACCGAGCCACCAGCAATAGTCACGACCGCGGTACGCTCGCGGAGGCCGGTCGTGCGGGCCTACCGAAAGATAGACGCGTCTTCCCGCCCGTGACAATTCATCGGCGATCTGCACCCCCGAAGACCCTGCGCCCACGACTAAAACCGCTCCCTTTGGCAACTGGTCGGGGTTATGATAAGCCGTCGAATGGATTTGAAGAATGCTTGAATCTTCAGGCACAAGACTCGGCATGATCGGACACTGGAAAGCGCCGGTCGCAGCAACGATGTTGTTGGCTTCCATCAGGCCATGCGACGTCTCGACCCGGAAGCCAGGTCGGCCTTCATTTCTTTGAACTTTCTTTACTTCCACCCCGCAGCGAACAGGGGCAGCTATCTTCCTTGCATAGGCGACAAAATAGTCCGCAACCAACTCCTTGGGGACGAAGGCATCGGGATCTGTATCGGGAAACTCCATGCCCGGAAATCGATCATGCCATGCCGGGCCGTTGGCCACCAACGAGTCCCATCTTTCGGAGCGCCAGCGTTCTGCAATGCGATGCCGCTCGAGGACGACATGAGGTACGGCGCATTTACTCAGATGCTCGCTCATCGCCAACCCGGCTTGGCCACCGCCAACAACGATCGTTTCTACTTTTTCAACGGACATTTTCGCCGCCTTTTTTCAGCTCAGCAAGGCTATCTGCGGACAAGAGGAATATCTGCACGTTAGCTTATTGGAGTTAGCAGCTCGGGAGAATTATGTTTTCATGGGGCAATGCTTAGCTTGGGCCTAAACGTTTAGGAGCCGATTGCTCCGACCCATCAAAGCACTTTCGAGAGGAAGCTCTTCAGCCTCGGCTCTGGGGCTCCGCTGAAGAACTCCTCGGGTCGTTCGTCCACGACGACGGATCCATCGATCATAAAGACCATACGGGAAGAAATTTCCCTGGCAAAGCCGATCTCATGGGTCACGATGATCATCGTCATCCCGCTGGCCGCAAGTTCGCGGACAACCTCCAGCACCTCNTTGACCATCTCTGGATCGAGAGCGGAAGTCGGTTCATCGAACAGCATGACCTTTGGCTCCATAGCCAGCGCCCGCGCGATCGCTACGCGCTGCTGCTGCCCGCCCGAAAGCTGATCGGGATACTTGTCGATTTGATCTCCAATTCCGACCCGCCTGAGCAGCCGTTCAGCTTTCTCGTTCGCTTCGGCATAGCTGATCCCGCGAGCACGCACCGGCGCAAGGGTGAGGTTTTTACGAATGGTCATGTGAGGAAACAGATTGAAGGCTTGGAAAACCATTCCAACTTCGCGCCTAATCAGCCGCACATTTCGCGGAGGACCGGGAATGGTAACGCCATCAAAACTGATTGTGCCACCGTCTATGGATTCAAGGCCGTTGATCGTTCTCAGGAAAGTGGATTTGCCGCCGCCGGATGGACCCACGATGCAGACTACTTCTCCCTTGGCGACATCAAGGCTCACATTTTTGAGAGCAACAAACGCACCATAGCGCTTGCTCACATTTTCGCAGCTTATGATTGCTTCGCCGTTCTGGTTATGGATCATTATCGCGATCTCATCGCAAGTCTACGCTCGTAAACTTTGGCAAGCATGCTCATTGGAAACAAGATGAAAAAATAGAAGATGCCGACCGCTGTAAACAATTCGAAGTAGCGGTAGCTTTGACCCGCAATGATATTGGCTTGGTAGACGAGGTCCGTCACACCAATGGTAGAGGCGATACCCGACACTTTGACCGTGAGAGCCGCAACACCAATCAATGCCGGAATCACAACCCGAAAAGCCTGCGGTAAAATCACGCTTGTCCAAACCCAGAATTCGGGAACGCCGAGCGAGCGCGCAGCTTCAACCTGTCCCTTCGGTACGGCTAAAATGCCGCCCCGGAACACCTCCGAAAGTAACGCTCCGACGTACAGCGACATTGCGATCAGCGCTGCGATCAGCGACGACGGTCGCACTCCGCCAAGAAGTGGACCACAATAATAGATCCAGAACATCAGGACGACTTCAGGTATCCCCCTGAAGATTGTCGTATACGCGGCGCAGAGCCATGGCAGCAGCCCATTCCCCAGCAGCCGTCCAAGGCATGCCAGCAACCCGATAAGTGTTCCGAGACCGAGCGAAGTGAAGACAAGAATTAAAGTGAACTCCAGACCTATCCATAATTCGGGCAGGCTCCTGATCACTTCCGAAACATCAAACGAGCTCACGGTCGCCGTCCAGTAAACCGCTCGAGCTGACCGGTGAGATAAGTGGTGAGCAGGTTCATCGCCAAATACAGCGATGCTGTTACGGTCATGATCTCGACGGGCCTCGACGTGTAGTCGCTAATCTTCGCCGAAACTGTCATTAGTTCGCCGACGCTAAGTACGCCCAGTAGAGCGCTGCCGTTCAAGAAACTTACGGCCAGGTTTCCAAGTGGCGGGATCATTATTTTGAGCGCCTGAGGAAGTATAACCTCAAACCACTTCGTTCGGACGGGCAGCGCGAGCGCGCTCGCGGCGTCCCACTGTCCTCGCGGCACCGCCTGAATGCCAGCTCTTGCTATATCAGCCAAATACGCGCTCGATTGCAGCGTTAGCGCGAGCGAACCGCTCTCCAGAGCCGTCGTCGAAATGCCGGTAACGACCGGCAAGCCGAAATGAATCCAAAACAGCTGAACAATCAGCGGCGTGTTACGCCATATCTCGATATAGGCGTTAATGACGTAGCGCAGCGGCCCGATCGGCAACTCGAGAAGTATTGCGAGGCCAACGCCAAGCAGAAGACCCACCGCGAAAGCGCCTAAAGTTATGAGTAGCGTCGCGCCCGCCGCAATGGTCAGCGGACGCCAGTATTTTAAGACGATCCCGAAGTCGAGTACGCGAATCTGAGACCAATCAATGAAGTAGTAAAGGGCTGCCGCAATCGCTATCGTCAAAGCGACCGAAGGCACATCCAGCAAGGCACGCAAGCTTTGCCAAACACCAGGTTTCTCCTGCAAGAGATGGACAGCCATTGAAGGTTCGCGAGGACCGGTTGCCGAACTCGCTTCCATCTTGGTGGTCCAATTCTACTGGAGCCAGCGAGAGGTGATTTCGTCAAGTTTACCGGAATCCCGCAGGGCCTGAAGGGAAATATTTAAATACTGCTGCAATTGATATTCACCTGCCGGCAGCATGAGGGCAAACCGAGACGGGTCAAGCTCTTTGTCTTCAATGACCCGAAGTTTCATGTTCGGATTCTGTTTCAGGAACAGCAACCCGCCCGAGCGGCCTGCGAAAGCCGCATCCGACCGGCCGGCGGCAACATCAAGCAGGTGCGCCTGGGTCGCATCTGATGTCGTCGGCTTAATCTTCGCTTGCTTGAAGAAGTGCCGAGCAAAGGTTTCTTCCGCCGTGCCAGAACGCGTAACAATCGTGACATTCGACTTATCGATATCGGCGTAGGTCTTGAAGGAGGAATCAATCGGCACAAAGGCCACCTTCGTGTCCGAGGCATACGACGTCGTAAACAGAACCTGCTCAGCTCGTGCTGGAGTAACGTAAGTTGCCGCGGCCGAGAGATCGCACTTGTGTGTGAGAAGCGATGGAATGAGCGCCGAAAACGAGCTGTCGATGTTCTCGATTTTGACCGAGAGGACTGTAGCGATCTCCTTGACGAGATCTACGTTGAGCCCTTCCCAATCGCCAGTTTGTGGGTTTTTCACATTGTAAGGCGGATACGGCGCCTGACAGATTCGGATCGACCCATTCTTCTTGATCTGTTGCAGGAGCGTGTCTTGCTGCTGGGCCCGGCTGCTGCCCAAAGACCCAACTGAGACCAAACAAACTACCAAAGCTG
>JGI12635J15846_10002996_pt1 | contig 14740 bp, 16 predicted proteins | sample BlaSpr_A8_OM2_M2_FD_15846 | JGI IMG/M metagenome (IMG submission 15846) | reverse complement strand
CAGCCGTCGGTAAAGGTTTGACCTGGGGCTGGGGCTGGGGCTGCATGGCTTGCGTTCGGCTGGCCTGGCCTCGTTGACTGGCCGCATTTGTATCGATAGGACTTTTATTGACCTTAAACGCGGAGGTCGGAGGGCTGTCAACCTGTCTAGACGGTGCTTGTGCAGGCTGCATCCTCGGCTGCGGCGCGGGATTGTTCGGAGGGGGTGCCGACGCCCTGACCTCCGGTGTTGCTCTCGCATTTCGCCCCACGGGGGCCGTCATTTGCGGCGTTGGACGCGCTTCGACAGGAGCCACTGCTGGCCGATCCGCGCGCGGAGCGGCAGCGGGATTGTTCGGAGGGGGTGCCGACGCCCTGGCGTCTGGAGTTGCCCTCGTATTTCGCTCCACGGGGGCCGTCATTTGCGATGTTGGACGCGTTTGGAGAGGAGCCGCTGCTGGCCGATCCGCCTGCGGGGCGGCAGGACGAGCCTGCGTTGCCTGCGGAGGAACTGCTCCTTGCGCTGGAGCCTGTGGTGGATTTGGTCGGCCACGATAGGCGTCAATTCTGGGATCCTTCAGCTGCGAGCCAACAGAGGGATTGTTCTGTTGCGCTGAGGGCGGTCTGTCCGTACGCACGGGCTGATTCGTGTTTGCTGATATATTCGTGCTCCCATTTGGAGGCGGCATGTTAGCCGGCCTGGCCGCCGGCATGATGGTAGGCTGCGTGTTGCTTCTCGAATTTGGGACTGCAGCTGCGGACCCATTTGCCGATGACGCCGGATTGTTCTGCTGCACTGACGGCGGTCTGTCTGCACGCACGGGCTGATTCGAGTTGACAGATGTATTCGCGCCCCCATTCGCAGGCGGCATGTTGGCCGGCTTGTTTGCTGGCGCATTGGCTGGCTCCGACTGCCTTGCAGCAACTGGCTGGACCACGGGACGGTTTGTGCCCGGTGTCGCCACTTTGCCGGGAGGCGCCTGTTTCACGATCGGTTGAGTTGAGGGCACATTCGTCGTACGCAAGGTCTGAACTTCGTGCTGAGCGAGAGGCTGGCCGGGGTGCACGGCGAGCGCTTGCTGTTGTCTTGCAAAGGGTATTGGTGGTGAGGGCGGCGTTGCCTTTGCCACCACGGTCCGATTCGCCGTCGCTGCCGGCGGCTGCGCTACATGATTCGCGCTCGAGGCGGAAGACCCGAGGACACTGCTCCGGATGGGAGCCACAATAGCCCTCGAACTTACGGGAGCCGCAGCGATCTGCTGCGCGTTCACCGCCACGGTAGATTTGGCGACCGCTTGTGAGTCGACAAAGGTAGTTCGCGAGACGGCCGTCACGCCCCCTGGGACAGTCTTGTTCACGTACCTTATATTCGTGTTGTTGCTGTTTGTGTTGTTGCTGTTCGTATTGTTGATGTTCGTGACTTGGTTGTTGTACACATTCGTGATGGTCGTGGTGCTGACGTTCGTGTTACTGACGTTCACGCGGTCCACGTAGCCGCGGCTGCTGTTGTACCCGGGCACATATACTTCCCTTGGGCCCAGCGGGAACCATCCCACATTGCCGCCGTTACCGCCGCCTCCAACTGTTATCGACAGGCCAAAATTCGATCCCCCGATGAAGGCCACTAGCGCCGGCGCATACACAGGCTCGATGGCGATCGGCCCAGGCACCCAGCACCAATCTCCGCGGGAAGATATCCAGCGGCCGTAGTGAAACGGCGCGTAACCCCAGGGAGCGTCGTCAACCCAGGTCCAACCCCATGGTGAAATCCACGCCCAGTGGCCGTCGTGATAGGGGGCCCATTCGCGCGAAACACGTGGTGCCCAAACGTTTCCGTAGGTAGGGTCATTGCGCCAACTGCCGTTGTCGTCCAAGTCTTCGTAGCCGACGACATCGGGCGAGACGTACTGGGTCGAGCGCGAACCATCATCATGGCGGTCGCGAGCCACTCCCCAATTGTCAAATTCATCGGTTCCGCCCGCGCTCACGACATCGGCATTGATGGAGTCCGTGCCGGTGAACGTCCCTCTCTCGCCGGAATGCACCGCGTAAGTCTGGCCCCCGCCGGTCGCTTCACCTTCCCCGCTGCGCACGGTTACGAATGTGGAGTTTCCGTCCTCACTGGCTTGCACTCGATACTGACCGGGCCGCAAGATGGAGAACGCTTGATTGGACGTGTCCACTTCAAAGATTTCGTCCCTGCCGAGCCGTTGCACACGAATGTCGAGGATTCCCTGCGTGAGTTGAAGCTGCACGGTGCGGTCATCTAGATTGAGGAAGGAGAAGCCTGTGCTGCTATCCAGCCGGATCGTCGCGGACCCAATGCGCAATTCTGCGCGCGCTCCGGTGTCGGCCCAAAGCTTGTCGCCCGTCGTCATGGGCCGGTTTACAACGGCGGAAACCCAATCCGGTTCTCCCGCAGGTTGGAACGAGACTGCGCCCTGGACGTACTTAAGCCGCGCCACGCGGCCGGAAGGATCGTTCTGATCCGCGGCAGCGCTTTGCGGCAAAGAAAGCGTCAGAAGTGCATTCACAACCAGCAAGCTCGCCAAAGTCATTGTCTGTTTCCATTTGCCATTCATTAGCATCGACCTTTCTCTCTCATCTATTTCACGCTTCAGCGCTACTCTCAGGGCTGTACCGGTTTCGATTTCTTGCCCGCTGGTTCATGTCGGTTCGTTTATCAGCCGACGTGGATACGGGAGAGAGAATGAAAGAGTCCAAATACATTCAGGAGCCACAACACCACGACAATGACCACGACTGCGTTCAAGATCGACTTGATACTGCCTGCCATGGGGACGAAACGATTCACCAGCCACAGGAGAAATCCCACCACGATCAGGGCTATTAGAATTTGTATGAGAGGCATGCTTTTCTTACCTTTCTGTCTCTGCTGCGAGACACTTCTACACTGGCCCCACGAATTCCTGGAGGCTCTGTCTGGTGCGGGGAAGGTGCTGCCTCGCTTCAATTCAGCGAAGGGATGGACTATCGATCCAGGCAAGCCGTGCGATTAATCTGTTGTTCGATTTCCTCAGCGCTCGTGCGCGTTGTGGAAATCAAGCTGCCGGGGATGGGCTGGCCAACACTAGCGTCCTTTTTCTGCAAAACAATCCTCGGCCCATTTTCTACTGCGTCTCTCCGCAAGACTCTCGCTACGCGGCCCAACGCAGAATCTTCTGGGGCGCCTTCTCGGCAGTCATGAACGGCGGTATGGGGACCGCCAGCTGCGTCGAAATGAGTCCTATCCGCACGCTCGGAGGATTCAACATTGCTTCATGATTCCGAGCCATGCGATTGTAATACTCTGCGGTGCTGGCCATGTCCTCGGGACCAAATCTTGGCAATCGAGGGCGGAACAGAATATATAAGGTCCAAGAAAGCAAATTCATCTGCCCCTTCGCCTCCGCAACCTCCGGGCTCGGATGGATGTGGCGGATCTAACTGCGTAAGCTTGCGAACTAAATCCTAGACTTCTTTAATTTGGGTGTCTGTCCTCTTGTATACAGTTTCGCAATTTGTTTGCGCACAATTTGTTCCATTATGAAACCGGCGAGCGGCCCGCGTGAATTCATACGCACTGCTGATCGATGTCGCGGCGGGTCTTTCCGCAAACACACGAATGTCCGGCCAGCTCATCTGGGCAGGCCGAGTTTCCTTGGTCTTATCGCGAATCAGAACTGCGGAGTGTTGCGTGAGGGACTACGGGGTTGTCCACTCTGTCGTATTGTGCCTGGCAAAACATTTGTTCAGCCACGAGGAGGTGGAAGATCATTTCGAGGGCCAGCTTGCCAAGAAATATTAATACTCAACTAGTACACNGTCGCTACTCAAAAGGGCCTTGCGTCGATTTGCATTTTTTTGCTAGATTATTTTATGAGGAGTGGTTTATGGCGGGAGTTGCGATTTCTAACAACAAAAAGTCCGGGAGGATGTCCGCAAGAAAGGGCGCATTCGACGCCCAGGCTTTTCTCGAATCGGCCGGCATAGCGAGAAGAGTCAAAGCCTTTAAGAGAGCGGAAATTGTTTACTCTCAAGGTGATGCCGCCAAGAGCGTTCTGTACTTACAAGAAGGCGGCGTGAAGCTCTCCGTGGTTAGCGAAGTCGGCAAAGAGGCGGTGGTCGCCATTCTGGGACCGGGCGACTTCTTTGGTGAGGGCTGCCTGGCAGGTCAGACTATTCGCATGGGGACGGCAACCGCGATCACGCCCAGCACCGTGCTGGTCATTGAGAAGAGTGAAATGTTCAAGGTGCTTCACGAGCAGCACGCCCTTTCCGACCGCTTCATCACTTTCATGCTGGCACGGAATATTCGAATCGAGGAGGACTTGATCGATCAGCTTTTCAACTCCAGCGAGAAGCGGCTCGCCCGCACTCTTCTATTGCTCGCCCGTTACGGCAAGGAAGACCAGCCCCACGGATTGGTCCCCAAAGTATCGCAAGAAACGCTTGCGGAGATGGTTGGCACGACCCGCTCACGCGTCAATTTTTTCATGAACAAATTCAGGAAGCTCGGTTTCATCAAATACAACGGCGGTATCCAGATCAACACTTCTCTCTTGAGCGTCGTGCTGCACGACTGACTCCAACCGCCATATCCCAAACTGCCCGGCTGAAACTCACGCTTGTTGATTTCCTGCGGAGCTAGGAATTTGCGCGATTGAAGACTAGTTGATGGAAACTGGCCATTCACGCCCGCGCCCTGGCGCTGGCCGATTTCCACGCACGCCACCATTGTCTTGATCGCCTGCTTCTTTGTCGAGCTTGATCGCGATTGCGGCCAGGCACTTTGCCCGCTCGATCAGTTGAACATCGGTGGCAGAAGGGCTGCGCGGAATGCAACAGTACATCTCCAGTGATCCAAGTAGTTCGTCATTCTCGGCAACAACACCCGCGGAACAGAAAGTATGCAGACCAAAAAGCGTAGCGTTCATGGCAATTTCGGCGAGCTCACTTGCATCGTCCGTAGGCAGGGAAAAGAGCGAAACCACGTTGCCGATCTGGCAATCGAGAGCGCTGCAGATTCTATTCAGAACTTCCGGAAGAGGCCCGCGGATGGAAATCGATTGAAGAAGTTGTTCTTCCGCGCTCAACAAATACTCGATTTTGTCGTCAAAATTGCGGAAGACTTTGCGCTTTTGCGGCCTGTCGCGTGATCCCGAATCATATTTATCCATTCGACTCTCCCTTTTTCTGGCTGCGTTCAGCTCCAATTGAGCTTCGTCAAGGTGCTGCCTGGTTGTCGGAGCGGTCTATTCATGCCACGCTCCCTTGGTCGTAACTTGCTGGCTACCGTCCGCCGCGATCGTGATCCGGATGACGATGGCGCCAATTCCAATAAGCCGTTTGCTGCCTCCGCTTTGCTACAGCGAAGGGACGATACTCCTGGTGTCGCTCCCCGAGATACTGGCGGTAGGAACGGTCTTCGTTGTCATCCCAATTGTGATAGTCCTTGTAGGCACGGTCGTAGACCCGGTTGCGATCATTATTTTCGCGATGACTTTCTTCTTGACGTGTGCTGTCTTGCGGCCCGGTCGCAGCACTCATTGCTGATGGCGCAGCAAGCACTGCCGTAAGAAAAAAAGAACTGAAGAAATATCGATAACCGCGGTGCATGCCGTCTTCCTCCCGGCTCAAGACTTCCATCTCGGAATCCCCGGCCCGCAGCGAGTATGCTCTGATCGCCCTGGAAGCGATGTTCGATACTGCACATCTGGTTAAGTCATTCGAATTCACGCCCGGTCAGGACAAACCCAGGTATTCCAATACGTTACGCCTTGCCGCGCTGGCGCAGATTTCAGGAGCGAGCTTGGGCGCGAGGGAGAGGGCGCTTGCGTTTCCACTCGTAGTCCTTGCGCAACTTGGACTGGTGTTTTTTCACTTGGGCCTCGAGTTCGCTGAAGGCTTTCTTGCAACTGGCCCGCACGGTGGCTCCGCTGCCGGTGGCATGCAGCGTTCCGGTTGGCAGCGATAAATTCAGCGANCAGGAATTCTCGTCCGTGCGTGGATGCTTTGAAAATGTGCCGTGCAATTGCACGAGATCCGGCGAGTAACTCTGGAGCAGTTTTCCCAACTTATCTACGTGACGCGCGACTTCGACCTCGACCGGTTTGTGCGACTCGACATGCTTGTAACTGATGGAGAGTTTCATGTATGCACCTGTAGGAAAAGCTGCGAAAGAGGAGGAGGAGGACAAAATTCGGCTGATCGCACCACATCGGCAAAAAGCATAGCAGCCCGAAACGCCGGGGGCAACGGCGACCGGAATTCTTGGCCTTGCGTGCGTTGACACTTCTCCTCCCTTCCCTCTACTCTGCTGTCGGCGCAAATCGCGTGCGCCACTTCATGGCGCAGCGCAAATCACAAACTGCACCTCGGTCAGACGAGAACAATTCTTCGGTCAGTGCCGCGCCTGGCAGTATTCTGCGCGTGGGCCCCGCGGGCTGGTCCTATCCCGACTGGGCCGGCTATGTTTATCCTGCGCGCCGTGCCAAAGGATTCCACGAGGCGACCTATCTCGCGGAATTCTTTGACACCATCGAGATCAACACTTCGTTTTACCAGCCGCTCGATCCGGACCACGCGGCCCAATGGATCGACCGTGTGGCGGCCAATCCCCGCTTTGCCTTCACCGCCAAGCTCTGGCACCGGTTCACGCACGAGATCAAATCCACAACTTCGAGCGCCAGTGCGGCAGATGAGCGCGCCGTTCGCGCGGGCTTCGATGTGCTTCGCGCGGCGAACCGGTTCGGCGCGGTCTTGCTGCAATTCCCTTTTTCGTTTCATCGCATTCCGGAGACGGTGGCGTACCTCTCTGCTGTCCTCAAGCGCTTCGCGGACTATCCGCTGGTCGTCGAAGTTCGCCACGCTTCGTGGGATTCTCGAGAAACGCTGGATTTGCTGCACAACAGCGGCGTCAGTTTCTGCAACATCGACCAGCCCATCATTGGGCGATCGCTTGCGCCCTCTGCGCAGGCCACCTCTCCGCTCGGGTATGTCCGGCTTCACGGCCGGCGCTACGACACCTGGTTCAGCGACGATGCGGCGGTGCCAGCGCATGAGCGTTACAACTATCTCTATACCGCCGAAGAGTTGGCACCCTGGGTCAAGCGCGTCCGCAAAGTCACGGAACGGGCCGGCGAGACGTTCGTGGTGACCAACAATCACTTTCAGGGCAAGTCCGTCGTCAATGCCCTGCAGCTCATCAGCATCCTGAAGGGATCGAAAGTTAAGGTGCCTGAGCCGCTCCGGCGGCAGTATCCGGAACTCGAGGCCATCGCCGATGCTCCTCCTGCCGAGCCGATGCTGTTTCCGCTGGGAAGAGGAAGTAAAGACGGAGTGAAGTAAGGATGTAACGACAGAAACTCATGCCGTATTTCCGCTGGCAACTTGTCCTCTTCCCACGTCCCTTCTTCGATTGAAAATTGCACGTAAAGACTCCTGAAGGGCGTACCGGGAAGGAGGAAGTACGGAAAGTAGAAAATCTGCGAGGAGCGAGTTTATTCCCGCTGGGTTACTGGGTTTGTCATGCTATTTTCCGACGGCGTATGGGGCACCCGCTATTTTTCTATCTGCTCAATTGGATTAATCTCCCACCAGTGAGTTCCTACCTTGGCTTCATATCGGGTGATCCCCTTAACTGTGATCGGCTTTCCGACTTGAGGTATCTCGCATGGAAGGTTCGGTATGCACTTAGACATGATGCAGTGTGCTCGGTCCATGCCCACTACTTTCGGGCTTTCACAGATGCGAATGTCTGTGTCGCCGTCGTCTCGTNTTGTCACCTGAGTGACGAAGCCGCCCACAGCCGCATGGGCTGCCATTCTGTCAGTCCAGCGGTTCGCATCTTCGCTAACCAACTCACTGATCGCTAGTTCGACATAAACCCGCTTCGACGGTTGCTCGCCTAGCTTGGCAGAAGGAGCTGCTGGTTTTGCGGCAGGAATCGAATTCTTTCTTGAAGCAGGTTTCTGCTGTGCGGTTTGCGCGGCCCCTAGCGTTGGAAAGGCCAGCAGGATAACAAACAGAACTACAACGGATTTTCGCATTTTGCACCTCGCGGAAAGCTTCCCAAGGCTGATGCTAAAACCATGATAAGTGGCGCTAAACGACACTACAGCGAGTTGTGAGGCGGAGTGACCCAAAGGGTAACTGGACCTCCATATGGAACTGAGTGCAGCATTCAAACGCAGATTCGGAAAGGGCTTCTATTTGCCCCATCTTTCGCAGTCCCTGCGAAGAATGGGAAATACCTAGGAACGTTTTCGTTGAGAAATTCTCAAGAAAGATGGCCACGTAAAGTCGCCTCTACAAAGGCAGGAGCGAAGTGCCGATAGGGATATCGGCGTTCCCCGGGAGCCGGCGGACAAGATAGCCGGCATCAGCGGACAAAAGGATAGATCTCGTCGGCGATCCAATAATTTGCCAGAAGAATGGCAAAGAGCGTTCCTATCACCCAGAGGACCGAGCGCTGGCGTCTCAAGGCGTCGCCAACGGATAGGCTCTGCATGGGAAGGTCCACGAGGTATGCGGCGCAGTAGCAGGCGTTGGCTAACAGCCCGAGGATGGCGAGGAGCAGAAGCGATTGCCGTGTAAACGCCGGGCGGAAATGGGGCCAACTCGCTACAAGCCAGACCATAACGACGACCGCAAGGATCAGGTTATAGACAAGCCGGCGTGGTTCCCAAAACCGCATGGCGTCGGTGAGGAGCCGTCGAAACGGGCCGGATGGCGATTTGCCAAAATCTTGCGAAGGAGTGGGAAGTGCGGTCTCCATCGGAGCGGTCTCCCGCGCGCCTAAGCGAGGCGGTTGGCACTAGAATACGCTCGCCCTTATTCTTGTCAAGTACTTTGTTATATGAAGTGGCTGCCCGGGCGACTGCTGTTCACCAAAGCGGATATCGAATGCTTTGGCGGGTAGTTCACAAGCAGGTGCACGTGGTTGTCTCCACCGTCCAGCTCCACCAGTTCGGCCTCGAAGTCCACCCAGACCTTGGAGAAGGTGGCACGAAGTCGCTCGAGAGCGTCTCCGTCCAACACCCGATAGCGATACTTTGCGACGAAGACCAAGTGGACATGAAGTTAGGATACGCAATGCCTACCATGCAGGATCTCACTTGACAATATCATAGACCAAGACTACCCTAGCTCCTGACAAATGGCTAGAAAGACGTTGAAGTTCCGGCTCTATCCCCATCGCCGGCAGCGGGAGAAGTTGCAGGCCACGCTAGACCTGTGCCGCGAACTCTACAATGCCGGACTGCAAGAACGCATCGGCGCATGGAAGAATCGAACGCCCGTCAAAAAGCAACTTTCCGAGCGTTGGCATTGTTGCGACTGGCGGTCTCACCATCCATCGAGACCATGCGGCGGCAAGGGTAATCTTAGGGCGTGGACTACGCCTTCAAGCGGAAACGAAACCCGAAGTAAGGGTAAGCGTTGCTTGAGAAGCCTCCGGCTAAAGCCGGAGGAGTGGTCACCTTGAACATATTTTGGCGAGGTCGTGAGATGCAGGAGGGTCGCGCGGCAAATATTGGAGGAAAAATGATGGGCGAGAGCAAAAAGATATCTGCATTGGTAAGTACGCCGACACGGCGTCAAGCGATCGCGGGTGTGGCCGTCGCGATTGGGGGACTGAGCCTGGGATCGGCGATGAGTTGGGCGGCTGCGGAAGAGGAGATTTCGCATACGGCGGAGTCGATTCACCAGGAGCCCGTTTTCAAGACGAGCCGGAAACGAGTTTACGAAGCGCTGACGGACGCCAAGCAATTCGACAAGGTCGTGCGGCTTAGCGCGGCAATGAAGTCCGGCATGCCGCCGGGAGCCAAGCCACTGGAGATCGGCGCGGAAGCGGGAGGGGCGTTCTCACTCTTCGGGGGCTACATAACGGGGCGGCAGGTCGAGCTTGTGCCGAATGAACGTATTGTCCAAGCTTGGAGGGCGGGCGGTTGGGACCCGGGCATTTACTCGATCGCGAGGTTTGAGCTTGTGGAACAGGGATCGGGGACGAAGATCGTGTTTGACCATAGTGGATTTCCCAAAGGCGATGCCGAACACCTGGCGGAGGGATGGAAAATAAATTATTGGGAGCCGCTGGAGAAATTCCTGGGTTAGCTCGGGTAAGCTCTACTTCTTGAAGAGGTTTTCGAATGCCTGGCGGGCGTCCGTGTGGCGCGGGGGCGCAGCAGGGGGCGTGGAACCAGGAGCGGGCGGCTGAGTATAGGAAGTTGGGGCGGTATCTTTTTCGATGGTCATGCGGAATTCGTAAAAGGTGCAGGCGTTCTTAGCATCTTTTGGAGAGATGCGTTCCGGGATCGGCTGAGTGCATTCAAACTGCGCGCCGGAATCGAAAAAGCGGCACTGTTTGCAGCAGTGCAATTCGAACTGGCACTTGGGACACGTGCCATTGGGATCGAATCCCGGAGTGAGAACGGCGCCGCAATTGGCACATCGCGCGCGAGTAACGGTGCCCACCATGCGCGGCGTGCGGGGGCCGAACTGATCGGCGCCACGCGGGCCGCCGGCGGGCGGCTTGCGGTCGTGCGTTTTGTCTTTTTTATCGGCTTTTTCCGCGTCGCGGTAACCGCGGTGACTGTACTTTCGATCCACAAAGGCCTCCGTCCGCCCGTTTCGACGGACTGCCACAACTACAACCCGTGCTCATGCGCTGTCGCGCTTGCCAACTTGGCTTGTATCCAATCGGATTGTTACACTCGGCCGGACCGCGCAATCATTCCCTAGAGTTTGCTTGCAGAAATGCGTAAGTCCAACGAGCAGGAGATGGGACATCTATGTTTGTAGCCCTCTGGGAGTACGAAGTCAAGCCGGGTTGTGAAGAAAGATTCGAGAACGCCTATGGCCCGGCCGGTGACTGGGTTCGGCTCTTCCGGAGCGACTCGAACTACCGCGAGACACGTCTTCTGCGTGATCCCGTTCGTCCTGCGATTTACCTCACGCTCGATTTCTGGAATTCGCGAGAAGCCTACGAACAGTTCATGGCCGCCCACAAAGACACGTACAAAAAGTTGGAAGCCGCGGGTGAAGAACTAACGAGCAAGGAGCGGCGCATCGGCTGGTACGAACTGGTTGGGCCGTGAACGGATCTCGGACGATGGTTTCCAGTTTTGCGCTGTTAGTTGTTAGTTTTAAGCGGTTAGAAGCTATTTGCAGACTCCCGCTTGGCCCTGCTAAGTCATGGATTCGTGGTTTTTTCGCTCCTGGGTCCGTTGTTATCGGCTACCTGACGCGGTGTTCTGCTTCCCAAGCCACATGGCAATAAATCCATCCGGTTCGAGATCCGGTTGCAGAAATTTTCTGGGTGCGCCGGTGGTGCGGAGCAGAGCTTCGGCGGCGAGATAGCCGCTGCGCACGGCACCTTCCATCGTCGCGGGCCAGCCGGTGTCTGTCCAGTCACCCGCCAGGAACAAACGTGGCAGGGAGGTCTGCTGTTTGGGACGCCAGCGATCGACTCCCGGCTCCGGAGAAAACGTCGCTGCAGCTTCCTTTATGACCGTGGCCTTCAGCAATTCGGCGTCACGAGCCGCGGGCAGAGCCTCCCAGACTTCTCCTAAACAGAGGTCGATGATCTCCTGGCGCGGTTTCTGCAGCAAATCGTAAGACGCGCTGATGACCAGTTGCAGGTACTGTCCCGCCGGGGCGGTCTGCTCTTTGCTGTTCGAATCGGCATAGAGAGCGGTCTTATTGAAGATCCACTGGCTGGTGGTGTCCAGGAGTGTCAAGAACGGCTCATCCATGACCGGCCGGTCAAACCAGAAATGCACTCCGGTGATCGGAGCAACTTTGATTTTGTCCAGATTTGCGAGCGAGGGTACGCTCTGCTTCACGCTCTCCGGAAGCAGCCCCGCCAGCGCGGTGTGGGGCACTGCGAATACGTAAGCATCGGCGGTTTCTTCGCGCCCCTCGTCGAAGCGAATTCCGGAGAGTTCGCCATTTTCCATTTTCAGGCCGCGTACCGGAGCGCGCAGAACCACTTCCCCGCCGCGGCGCTCGATTTCCCACTTGCATCCATCGTAGAGATTGGCGAGCGGCACGGCGGGCACGCCCATGCGATAGCCGGCGCTATTCGAAAGGAAGGCTTTCCAGAAAACGTCGACGCCGAAGCGCGCGTCGGTGCGGTCCAGTTCCTCGTCGAGGGCGCTGACGAGGACAACGCGCCAGAATCGTTCGATGGCGCGTTTCGTTTGGCGGCGGCGGCGGAGCCACTCGAGCATGGAGATGCCGTCGTTTTCCTGCAGGTCCGACGGCTTACCCTTGGTCCGCAGAATATCGAGCATGGCGCGCGCGATGGAAAGCTTGTCCAGCAAAGCCAGCGGCGCAAAGGCCGCGAACGATCCGGTGAGATGAAACGGCGCGGGCAAGGAACCGGCTTGCATTTCGCCATGGCGGCCCTGGGGGTCCAGGAAGTAGAGGCGGTCGAAGAACTTGATTTTGCCGGCGGCTCCGATGCGCGTGTAGAAATCTTCGAGATTTGTGCAGCATCCCAGAGTCACGTGCTGACAATTGTCGACATGCTCGCCGTCGGGCAACACGTAAGACGTTGCGCGGCCGCCAAGAAAGGGACGCTGTTCAAACAGACGTACGCGCCAGCCGGATTCAGCCAGCGCGATGCCGGCTGCCAGTCCCGCCAGCCCGCCGCCGATCACGATCACGCTTTTCAAGTATATTCTCTTCCGTGTGGCGGCCGAAGCGCGCCATGGCAACGAACATCATCTTTTCCGCTTTGGGAAGCCGCACACGCTCGCCGAAGACGGCAAAGTCCAGCGACTCGATGCGTGCGAGCAAGGCGCTGTAAGTATGAACCAGCAGCCACAAGGCGCCGCGGCTGTCCGCATCGATGAGCCCGAGCAAGGCAGAACCCTCTTCATAAAGCTGCCACGCGCGTTCGGCTTCGAAGCGGAGCAATTCGCGAATGCCGAGAGTTGCTTCGCGGCGGCCAAAATCTTCCGGTGAGATTCCGTAACGCTGCAGATCTTCTTCCGGGAGATAGACACGCCCGAGTTTGTGATCCTCGTGCACGTCGCGAATGATGTTCGTCAGTTGAAAGGCAAGTCCCAGCTTTTCCGCCAGGTCCAAGGCACGCGCGTCGCTGAAGCCGAACACGTGCGTGCAGGTGAGTCCAACCGTGCCGGCTACGCGATAACAATATTCGCGGAGGCGGTCGAAGGTAGGGTACGTCTGCACCGTCAAATCCATCTCGGCGCCGCTGATCAGGTCGTGAAGATAGCGCGCGGGCATTTTGTAACGGTGCATGGTGTCCACGAGCGCGGGCAGAACTTCGGCCTCGCCATAGGTAGCCTCAGAAGGCAAGGGCCTCACGGCAGTGCCATCAAAAACCTGCGAATGCCCGGTAGCGGCCTCATCCAGGGCGGCGCGCCATTTCGCGAGACCGCGCTGCTTCGCGAGGAGCCCTTGATCTTCATCCGAGACGTCATCCACCAGGCGCATAAAAGCATAAAGCGCGGCCAGGGCGTCACGCTTCGTCTTGGGCAGAAGAAAAAAGGCGTAGTAGAAATTGCTGCGGGAGGCGCGCGCGATGCCATGGCAGGCTTCATAAGATGCTTCGATCGATTCTCTCGATAGGGGGGCAGCATGCTGCGCCCCTGTAACTGCGGGCGCTGGCACTTTCTCACCGGAGTTGGAATTTTTGTTTAATAGATGCATTACCAGGGTGCGGACCAAGAGTCCCGCTTGCTTCACTTTGCTAACGGCCGGGCGGTGGTGGAGCGTGTCATATCCCATCGCTTCGATGGCATCGAGTACGGCCATACCGCCGCGGGTAAACATCTCGAGGTCCACGCTTAGTCGTCCATCGACCATTCTTGCGAGAGGCCTGCCTTCGGCAAAGAGGACGCGTGTGCGCGCAATCAGATCCTTCATCAAACGCATGTAGCGCTCATCGAAGCGCCGTTCGACGATGTCGCCCTCGGAGAGCCCCTGCGCCGCGGCCGCATCGAGCGGAATGTAAATCCGTCCGATCTCCAGATCACGAGAGACATCCTGCCAGAAGTTCGCGAGCTGAAGTGCCGTACAAGTTGCATCCGACAAACGCTGGAGTTGTTCGTCGCGGTAGCCGCACAGGTACAGCACCAGCCGTCCCACCGGATTTGCCGAATACTTGCAATAGCCGAGCACGTCATCCCAGTTCGGATAGCGCTTCACGGTCTGGTCCTGACGGAAAGCTTTCAGGAGGTCCGCGAAGAGCTGCTTGGGAATATCTTTCTCTACGATCGTCTCGCGCAGCGCCACGAAGACCGGGTGCGAGGGTTTTCCCTGGTAACACGCATCCAACTCGCGCTCCCACCAATGGAGCAATTCCAGCGCGCGCGCCGCATCGGGAACTTCGTCGCCGAGATCATCCGCCCAGCGGCAGTATGCATAAACGTTGTAGAAATGCTGGTGCAAAGCTTTAGGGAGAAGCCACGATACGACGTTGAAATTTTCGTAATGATGCGTGGCCAGCCATCGCGTGTACCGCTGGGCGACATCGGGCGAGCAGCCGGGCTTAGGCGCGTGTCGTGTGATATCGATTTCGCCGGGGAGCAACATCAGTACAGAGGTTCCTCGCTCTCGAATCCCGTCCGGAGCGCAAATGGCACGCTTCGCTCGTGCCCGCAGAACCATCGGGGATGCGGAAACCACAAATGACGAGTGGGTTTGGTTTGCACCGGAAAACTACGGCCGCACGGCCAACTTGATCTCGCCGCTGCGCGACTTCATGCGCGCAAACGCCTGCGGCAGGT
>JGI12635J15846_10002992_pt1 | contig 14745 bp, 14 predicted proteins | sample BlaSpr_A8_OM2_M2_FD_15846 | JGI IMG/M metagenome (IMG submission 15846) | reverse complement strand
TCAGCTCGGCTTTGCGCCCGCCACCCACTCGGTCGCTCGCGGCTCGCTCGAGCTCGCCTCGGCCACAACCCGGGGCAGCATTCCGAACGGCGCGCTCGCCCGCGTTGCCGAGCTCGCGCTCACCTACGGCCGCGCGGCCCTGCCCCTGTTCGCTTTCGGGGCCGTGGGCTTGTGGATGGTCGTCCGCCGCTGGTCATCGGGACTCGACCGGGCAACCGTGCGTTTCCTCCACTTCCCAGCGCTCGTCTATCTCGCGGCGGTATTCGGTTTGGTCGCGATCGGTGCCTACACCGGCAGCCACCGCTACCTCTACCCGGCGCTGCCTTCGCTCGCCCTGCTCGCCGCGGCTGCCCTCGAAAGGTACGCTCCCGCGGTCCGGTTGGTCGGGGTGGCAGCGACAGGAATGATCGCCGTCGCGTTCCTGCCGGCCTTCGCGAGCTTCGCCGCCGACAACACGGGCCTGATCGCCGCGGGGCGCGCCGCAGCCGGCGGCTCTGGAGTGCTGATCACCGATTCTCCCGTCGTGGCCTTTTACAGCGGTCGCACTCCCTCCCACATCGATGGGTCGCAGGTGCTTCCCCCCAACCGCCACGACGCGCTCGCGTGGATGGCCTCACATGGCGTGACCGACGTGGTGCTCGAGGACATCAGCTACTACCGCGCCACCGCGCTGTTCCCCGATCTCGCCAGCGGCCATGCCGCCCCGCCCTTCGAGGCGCTTGGTGAGCAGGCGCGCTACCAGGTCGCCGGCGGCAAGCCCGTGTACGCGTACCGGCTCGGAACAGCACTCATGACGCAGTCGATTTACCCGGGAGTCGACGCATGCATCGAAAGTGCGGCCGGCGAGGGCAAGACCGCGCCCCTGGCCAAGGGCATCGTGCTCGAGGTCGCCGGTAACGAAGTGGCCGGAGAGGGTATGGGATTTGGCGTTCCGATCGTCCACTACCCCGACGGATGGGTGTATTCCCGGACCGCGACGACGCTCGACATCTCGACTGGGACCAGCACGGTCTGGAAGCGAACCTACCAGCTCGACGAAATCGGAGGTGACGCGGCACATGGCTATTCGTTCGTACCGATCGCATCACGCGGTGCCATCGAGGTGACGTATACCGTCGACTCGACTGGCGTCGCAATAAATGTCCAGGTGGCGCGGCTCGAGCCTGGATACTCCGAAATCGGAATCCTCAACGAAGAGTCGGCTGCCTTCAACGACTTCGCCGGCGGCGGGAGCCCGACGCTCCTCAATGGACAATTCGGCAGCTGGGAGCCGGTGACCGGGGCCTGGGCAAGGCTTCAATCGAGGAGCCTCGGCGTGCAGTGGTCGGTGCCCTCCATTTCAGGCGCCCAACTTCATGGCGGGCGCGAGCTGACGCCACCGGATTTCAACTGGGCCGGCCTGGACTATCTCTTCCCGTCCAGCTTCACCGGCGCCGGCTACCACATCAACGTGCAGGAGGCGAGATGACGCCCAACGGCAAAGTCGACGTCGTGCTCGTGTATCCGCAGCGCGCTCCGGCCCAGGGACGGCACTGGATCATGCCGTCACTTGGGCTCATGTACCTGAGCGCATCGCTGCGTCAAGCCGGCTACTCCGTACGACACATCGACCACACGTTTTTGGAGCGGCGCGAGGTCCTGGCCGAAATCGAAAGGCTGCAGCCTTCCGTGATCGGCATCTACTGCATGATCACGATGCAGGACGAGGCGCTCTCGCTTGCCGCTCAAGTTCGAGGCAAGGCGCTGACCGTGGTCGGAGGTCCATACCCTTCCGGTGAACCCGAGACCTTCGTCGACCAGTTCGACCTGGTGGCCGTGGGCGAGGGCGAGCTGACGATCGTCCAGATCATGGAGCACCTCGACGACCGCCGCTTCGAGGAGATCGCGGGCGTGGTCTTCAAGCGCGATGGGGAGATCGTGCGAGGCGCGTCCAAAATCCGCACGAAGGACATGTCGCATCTTCCTCTGCCCTATCGCGGCGACGTGCCCAACGCCGAGTACATCGCCTACTGGCGCAAGCACTGGAAGGACGCGACGACTCCGTTGATGTCGACGCGCGGCTGTCCCTTCCGTTGCGACTTCTGCCACAAGTCGGTGTTCGGAGACCTGTTCAGCGCAAGGCCGGTCGAGTCGGTTGTGGCGGAGATGCGAGAGATCGCGGGGCTCGGCTACGACCACATCTGGATGTCGGACGACCTGTTCACCCTCAACTACAAGCGCACGTTCGAGCTCGCGCAGGCGATCGAGGCGGCGCATCTCCCGCTCACGTGGGAATGCCTGAGCCGCGTCACGCACGTCGACCAGGCGCTCTTCGAACAGATGCGTCGCGCAGGCTGCAAGAGGATCTTCTTCGGCATCGAATCCGGGGACGAGAACGTGCTGAAGGAGATGAAGAAGGGCATCACACCTGACCAGGCGCGCGCCGCGGTCGAGGCCTGCGTCGCGGCCGGGATCAAGGCTGCCGGATTCTTCATGGTGGGCTACCTGGGCGAGACCACCGACTCGCTCATCCGCAGCATCAACTTCTCCAGCAGCCTCCCTCTCGACTACGTCAGCTACACGATCGCCTATCCGCTGCCGGGCACGGGTTTTTACGAGCGGGTGCGCGAACGCCGCCAGCATGGCGAGTGGCACAGGGTGCGCCACAACAGGCTTCTCTTCAACACGGACTTCTCGGAGCACAAGCTGCGGGCCGCGATTCTCAAAGGTGCGATCCAGCATCGCCTCAACCGGATGCACCTGCGTCCGGCGGCCAGAGCCTTCCAGCTCGCCACGGACCCGGTGCTACGCGCGCTCCGGTAGCGATCGCGCTGGCCCTCGCTTTGGTTGCGTGCGGTGCGCCTTCCGCCTCCCCAACTCGCAGCTATCCCGAGACAGGCCTCGTCCTCCTGTCTCTGAAGGACGGGGCTCAGCGGTCCTCCGCCGCGGTGGGCACCGACGTTGTTGCGGTCATCGTTTCCGACGATGGCAAAACCGCGTACCTGGCGGACAGCGCTCCGGGCGACGTCTATGCGGTTCGCCTTCCCGATCTCCAGGTGTCATGGAAGCAGCACGTCGGCGGCGCGCCCTTCGGCCTGCTGCTGCATGGAGGGCGGCTCTTCGTAAGCCTGTTCGACACCACCTCGGTTTTGGAGCTCGATCCTTCGAGTGGGCGGAAGCTGGCCACCGACTCGGTCCCGCAGGGCCCTGCGGTCATGACGACGGACGGAGCTGGACACGTGGTGGTGGCGGGCACAAGGGGTCAGCTGAGCATCATCGGCGGCGGCCAGCTGGCGGCCGGGAATGGATTCGGTGTGGCGTGGGCCGGTGGCCAGCTCTGGTCCGCCGACTACGAGCGCGCCGAGGTCGTGCCGGCGGGCGACGGCCACCGCGTGGGGTTGCCGTTGCCCGTCTTTCCATTCTGGCTCGCTGCGGGCGCGGGCGACTCTCTCCTGATCGCCGCCGAAGGTGGGACTGAAGACACCGACCCGGGCGGTGTGTTTTCTTTCGACACGATGACGGGCTCATTTACGACCCTTGCGACCCCTAAGGATCCAGACCAGGTGCTGCAATCGGGATCCACGATATTTGTCGCCGCCCACGGCGACCGGGACGTGCTCGCGATACAGCCCGGGTCGACGAAGGCGTGGGCAGGCGGCGCGGCTGCGGTTGCTTTGGCCGCCGACGCTCCGCTCGGCTACCTGGTCGTCGCTGTGAACGCTCATGAGTGATATCCCGACGAAGTCAGAGGCTTCGCCGTGACTTCGCGGGGACCCCTTCAAGAAGGCTGGGCCAGCGTGTTCAGGATCGTCGTCGGAACCTACTGGCTCTACTACGCAAGCCAGAAATGGCAGGGCGTGGGCTGGATGAAAAGCCTCATCGCCTCGACAGCGAATGCAAACCCCATCCCCGGGTTGCACGAATTCCTCGTTCAAGTCGCCGTGCCGAACTGGTTCTTGTTCGCCGTGGCGCAGGGCGCGGGTGAGACGGTCGTCGCGGTGCTTCTCATCGTCGGGCTGGGGACGCGCTGGGCGGCCATCCTTGGACTGCTGCTCGCGATCAACCTGGCCCTCACGGTGGCCTTCGCCGCCGATCCCGGGTTTCGCTACCTCTACTACCTTGCCGTGCTGGTGAACGGCCAGGTCATCGTGTCCGGCGCCGGCCCGATTGCGCTGTCGAGATTCGGTTGGGTTCCCGCGTTCCTGCGCTGACCGCGCTGACCGCGGCCCTCCTGCTGTGCAGTTGCTCACCGGCATCCGGCGAAACCGGCGCCTCCCCGACTCCCCCTGGGACGAGATGCCCGGCCGGGTCGCCTGAGGCAGGCGTCCACAACCCCGACCGCCTGCAGGTCCTCGACCCGTGCAAGCACGCCGAAGGAGTCGTGGTCGACGTGGCGCATGAGGACGACGGTGACTACCACATCTGGTTCCGGGCCGATCCGGGGTACGAATACCTGCTCAATCCAAACAATCACTTCCAGGCCAGGCCGGCGATGCTCGCGGAGATAACGCCGGACTGCCCCTCGTCGACCAACCCTCCCGACGCGCAGTCCGCCGCGCGATGTCCCAAAACCAAGCTGGCGATTCCGAAGCTCGGCCAGCACATCGCGATCGATGGACCGTGGGTGCTGGACACCGATCACGGCTGGCGAGAGGTCCACCCAGTCGAGTCGATCCAGATACGCTAGTAGTCGTGAGCGTCGACGCCGAAGGTTACGGGTTCCCCGAGCACCAGCCCACGCTGGCTCGCTTGATGGAGGACATCCGGGTGCTGTCCCCCGCGGGAGTCGAGCGGGTGGCTCACGGATGGGACCTGCACGTTGGTACCAAGGGACTGAAGGAGTTTCAGGAAGCGGAGAAGGCGGCGACACATGCCATCGAGCAGGCAGATCGCGGGCCGGCGTGGGACCAGGTGAGGAGCTCGCTGTTCGGGCTGACAGAGTCGGGCGACGCGCTAGTGTCGTGGAAGGCGGAGCATGGCGACATCGGGCACAAAGCGGAGCAAGCCGCGTTTGCGGCGGCGCTCGGCCTCGTGGCTAGCAACCTGGTCAGCAAAGAGCAATCTGCCATTCTCATGCGACCCATGGCGGAAGCGCTGCCCTGGCTTCTCCCGGAGCAGACCCCGGCCTAACCGACACCCGCCGCCTCTATCGATTCGAGCCAGCGCCGCGCTTCGGCGTGGGACCTCAAGCGAATGAAGTTGATTTCGCGCCACCTGGGATCGGCCATCGCGTCGAGGTAGCGCTGCACGAACTCGTGGTACTTCACCCAGGCCCAGAGGATGACGTTGTCGTCCGGGTCGAGGGAAATGAAATTGGAGAGCGGCTCGCGATTCCCGTTCCACAGCACCTCCCTGGTCACGGCGCGGCGCACAGTCCTCGCGATGACCTGCCGCATGACGGTTCGCCTTGGGAGGTCAAGCCACACCACGGTGTCGGCACGCTGCCAGACCGGGCCTTCGATCACGAATCGCCGGTAGTTGCCGTCGATCACCCACCCCGGCGTGGAGGTCGCCTTCTCAACTTCGTCCAGGAACTCGCTGTCCGGCCGCGGATGCCAACCCGCCTGGTGCATGAACCCGTCGAGCTCCACGTACGGCACGGAGAGCCGCTGCGCAATCGCGCGGGCGAGCGTGGATTTTCCAGCTCCGGTCGACCCCACGACGGAAACGCGCCGCACGGGCGCGAAGCTTAGAACCCTAGAGGCCTCTAGGAAGCGGCTGCGGGCACGAGCTCCGCGAGGTCGACGCCCACGTTGGCAAGCGCGGATTCGCTGATCGGCCGGCGACTCTCGATCAGCTTGCCACCAACCTCGTTGGTCTTCGAGTCGTTCATCGATAGCACGGCGTCGATCAACCCGTCGCGGAGGTAGAAGACCGAGAACGAGAGGCCATCGCGGTCGCCGCGCCACACGGAGCGGTCATCGCCCGATGCGTTGCCGCGGTACTCCATGTTCACGTCGTACTGATCGGACCAGAAATACGGCAGCTTCGTGTAGGGCTTGTCGCCGCCGGTGATGTTCGCCGCGATTCCGCGGCCCTGGTTTTTGGCGACCTCCCAGTGCTCGACGCGGATCGCGCGGCCGAGGACCGGGTGCGCGTGAAACGCGATGTCACCGCCGCAGTAGACCCCCTCGGCCGCTCGGAGCGCCTCGTCGACACGAACGCCGCCCCCTTCGATGNTGAGCCCGAGCGCCTTGGGCACCTCCAGGTTGGGTTCGATGCCCACCGCCTCGAGCACCAGGTCCACCTCTTCTCGCCGGCCGTCTGACATCGTCACTCCGACCACCCGGCTTCCGTCGCTGTGCCATTTCTGCACGGTGGTCGCGGTGCGCAGATCCACGCCCTTGGCGCGATGGATCGTCGCGTAGATCTCGCCCACCTCCGGGCTCAACGCGCGAGACAGCGGCACGGGCGCCGTCTCGATCATGAGCACATCCTTGCCCATCTGTCGCGCCGACGCGGCCACCTCCGCGCCGATGAACCCTGCCCCGATCACAAGCAGGCGAGAGGTTCGCTCGAGCGCCTGGCGGATGGCCTTGCTGTCGCGGAGCAAGCGAAGTGTGACCACGTTCTCCGCGCGCGGGGCGTCATGGAGCCGGCGCGGCGTCCCACCCAGACCAAGGATGAGCGTGTCGAACTCGACCTCGCCGCCACCATCCACCGCGAGCTTGCCTCCCTGGATCGAGCCCCCGGTCACCTTCCTGTTCAGCTGGAGCTCGACGCCCTGCTTTGCGTAGTCCGCCTCGTCGTGAAGAAAGACCTTGGGCAGCTCGACCTCGCCGCGCAGGAATTCCTTGGACAGGTACGGCCGGTCATAAGGACGATCCTTATCGGAGCTGATCATCGTGACCATGCCTTCGAAGCCTTGCTTGCGAAGCGCGAACGCGGCAGCGTCCCCAGTTCCGCCGCCACCCACGATGACGACCCTCTTCACGTCAGACGATTGTGGCGATGGGATGCAGCCAGTGGTGAGTATCGGGCGCGGCGCCTCGCTGTATGTCGACCAGCGACTGGCGCAGGCGCATCGAGATCTCGCCCGGCTTTCCATCGCTGACGGCCCACGAACCGTGCGCCGATTTGACGGCCCCTACCGGGGTGATCACCGCGGCCGTGCCGCAAGCGAAGACCTCGGTCAAGGATCCGTCGGCGCAGCCGGTGCGCCATTCCTCCGTGCTGATCTTGCCCTCTTCAGCCTTGTACCCCAGGTCTCTGGCCAGAGTGAGCAGTGAGTCCCGCGTGATTCCTGGCAGCAGCGTTCCGGTTAGGGCTGGCGTCAGCAACCTCGCTGATCGCCCGCTGCCGAACACGAAGCACAGGTTCATCCCGCCCATCTCCTCGACCCAGCGGTGTTCCTGAGAGTCGAGCCAGACGACCTGGTCGCATCCCTTCTCCGCGGCCTGCGCCTGGGCGAGCAGGCCACCCGCGTAGTTGCCGCCCGTCTTCGCCTCGCCGGTGCCGCCGGGAGCCGCACGGATGAAGTCTTCCGAAAGCCAAACCGTGACGGGCTTGACGCCGCTCGGAAAGTAAGAACCAGACGGCGATGCGATCAAGATGAAGGTGACCTCCGAGGAAGGACGCACGCCGAGCCCGACCTCGCTTCCGAACATGAATGGCCGCAGGTACATGCTCTGCTCACGCGCCGAGGGCACCCACTCGCCATCGATGCTCATCAACCGGTCGATCGCCTCGATGAACACGTTCTCCGGCAGCTCGGGAAGCGCCAGGCGGCGGGCCGACCGGCGGAATCGCGCGGCGTGGGCGTCGGGCCGGAAAGCGGCGACACTCCCATCTGCCTGGCGGAAGGCCTTCAGTCCCTCGAAGACCGCCTGCGCGTAGTGGAGCACGGTGACCGCCGGGTCGAGCTGCAGGGGAGCGTAGGCCGAAAGCTCGGCGTCATGCCACCCGCGCTCGCGGTTCCAGTCGATCCGGACCATGTGCTCGGTGAAGATGCGTCCGAAACCCGGATCTGCCACCATGCGCGCCCGCTGCTCGGGGCCAATCCTATGCGGGGACGGCGCCAACTTGAACTGAAGGGCCGAGGTTTCGGTGCTCACAACACGAAGAGTAGCCGCACGGGAGGCCGGGCGAAACGGCCCGGCCTCGCGAGAGGAAGGAAGGGGTTTCTTGCTAGGGAAGAAGACGGATCGGCTGGACGGGTACGGCGACCGGCTCGATCACCGGCAGCGCTTCCGCCACCAGCTCGATCGGAGCCTTCACCACCGCCAGCAGTGGCAACCCGGAACCCGTCCTCCGCCTGCGGCGGGGTGCCCCCGATGTGACCACTGGATCCAGCATCTGCCGAAGCCCGCTTTCCAGGTACCGGTCAAAGTCGTTCATCTGTATTAGAAACGCCTCCCACAACGGGAGTACTCAAGGTCTCGCAAATAGCCCTTGACTGGGAGCTGAGGCTCGATCGAGGCGGCCCGAAGGACCTTTAGGCGGCGCGCTGGGCCGGCGCTTCGAACTTGGGCAAAACTTGCGGCTGAGGCCTGCCGTGGAGGTTCTGGAAGGTCTCGTCGCGGTCCCGGAGGTCGTGGGCCAGCTTGACCATCTCAAGGCGAAGCCGGCCTGGGCCGAGACATTTCGCCGCCAGCACGACCAGAGGCTTGACGAATACTTTATGTCCCGCTCTGTGCAGCTCCCTCCTCGAAACCATCAGCACTTAGAGAACGCCGCCGAAGGTTGGAGTATTGGTAGCGGGATGATTTCGTTTTAGAGCGCCACACACGGGACAAACAACGGCGTCGCGAGATAGGATTTTGTGGCGATACCGCACTCCCCCGGACGGCGCGAGCGCCCCCATCCCAGCTCGAGGAGCTCCTCTGAAGCAGCCAGTTGGAGCCCCGTCGAGTATTCAACGCGTTGGGTGATGCCAGTACCGGCGCCTACATGTTCGACACAAGCTGGGCAGAACCGGACGCACTAGTAGAATCCGACCGAGGGGAATGACAAACGAGACCCGGGCGCGCGTCCTGATCGTCGAGGACCACCAGGTAGTCGCCGATGGCCTCGCCGCGTTGATCAACGACCAGGACGACATGACAGTTGTCGGCCAGGCGGGATCCGTGGCCGAGGCGATCTCCCGCGCCACCGAGCTGCGGCCCGACATCGTGCTGATGGACTTCCGGTTGACAGACGGCACCGGCGCGGACGCCGGGCTGGAAATCCGGCAGCTGCGACCGGAGACGAGGCTGATCTTTCTGACGCGAGAGGACAGCGATGCCGCCCGCTTTGCCGCCCTCGAGTCGGGTGCCAGCGCTTTCGTGCACAAGTCGCGCGCCGCTGCTGAGGTCGTCGATGCGATTCGGGTGGTCGCTCGTGGTGGTTCCTTGTTCACGCCGCGGGTGATCTCCGCGCTCATCAACAAGCGGCGCGAGACGGAGAGCCAGCTGGAAAGACTGACACCTCGCGAGAAAGAGGTGCTGCGGATGATGGCCGAGGGCGCGGGAAGCCGCGACATCGCCAGCCGGCTCGGGATCAGCTACACCACCGTCCGCACCCACATCCGCAGCCTGGGCAGCAAGCTCGGCGTGCACTCCAAGTTGGAGGCGATCGTCAAAGCTCGGGAGCTTGCTCTCGTCGAGTAGCTCTAACCGCCAGCGACTTTTCGCCGCCCGCCGCGGCCGAGCAACCTGATCGCCGGCCTCTTGGGCTCAGGCTCGACCCAACGGCGCGCCGCCTTGTGGCGACGCTTGTCCTCGTATAGGTCGGCGTCCGCGACCTGGTAGACCGCCTGCCAGTCCTGGCCCGGCCGCCACGCCGCGACACCGATGCTCACCGCGACCTGGTCTGCGGACTTCGCGCTGAGGCCGACCTGCCGGATCGCGGTGCGCAGCCGCGCCGCCACGTCTCGCGCACGCTCGATGCTGGTCTCAGGCATGGCGACGGCGAACTCGTCTCCCCCGACCCGAGCACAAACGTCGGATGCGCGTACCACGCGCTGAAGTTGCTGCGCAACGATCCGCAACGCCCCGTCTCCGGCACGGTGTCCCTGCCGGTCGTTGATTCGCTTCAAGTTGTCGAGGTCGATCATCATCACCGACAGGCGCCGGCCGTGCCGCTCCGACAGGGCGACCTCGCGCTCCATGACACGCTCGAACTCGCGGCGGTTGGCGAGACCTGTGAGGTGGTCGGTCCGCGCCTCGTTCGAGAACTGGCGCGCGCGGTCGAGGGCGACCGCGACCTGGTCCGCGACGGCGGCCATGAACAGCAGGTCTGACGCATTGAAGATGCGATCCCCCATCGTGCCCGTGGCCATCATGCCCACGGTTCTGCCCCGGACCCGAAGCTGCGCACGAATCGCGTTCCATTCATGGTCGGAGATGCGGTCGACGCGCGATTCGGACCTGCCGATCGCGGACGCCGATGCTTTCACGGTCGGCCCGACCTGGCTTGCAAACCCCTCGACCTGGTCTTCCTCGAGACCGACCGTGTGCAGCAGTTTGAAGGAGGACCGCTCCCTCGTCCAGATCCCACCCGTGCTCAGGCGCAGCGCGGCAAGCGACTCGACCAGCGCGACCTCCGCGGTCTCGGCGATGTCCAGCGACCGTCCCATCGCCGACACGATCGCCGCCAGTCCAAACATCTCGTTCTCCCTGGCGCGGTGCTCGGCGTCGAGGTGGTCGATGTAGCCGCGCGCGATCGACGTGGTCAGGCGCTCGGCGACGTTTTCCAGCCGGCTCTGGGCGAGAGCGAAGATCTCGTCGCGGTGCGGACTCTGCTGCAGCGGCAGCGAGATCAGCTCGACGGTCGCGCGACGGTACACCGCGAGCACGTCGATGAGCGACTCGAGGGGCACGCCCTGAGCGGCGCGAAGGCGGCCGTATGAGCGCGAGCGATCGTCGTACTCGGCCCACGGCAGCTCGACATCAGAGCGGAGCGATGCGAGCAGCATGTCGATGAACCCCGCCGACGTGGCGGCGAGATCCTCGCCCATTTCCTCGCTGAGCTGGACCAGCTGGGGCGAGCGAGCGCGCACGACCTCGAGCGTCTTCCGTCCGCTCTCGATCGTGTCCGCTGCCAGGCCACTCGCCAGTGCGCCCAGCACATCGCTCGGGTAGTCGGCCGTGGACCCCGCCCCTGGATTCATCCCACTGTGAGAACGTCGCCCACGCGGCGGGCACTTGAACAAGCCCCTACTGCAAGTGAGTTAGTGAAAATCCGCCCATCGGTACGGCGACCGAGACGGTCCCCCGGCGCGACATTTGTCACAGGTAAAGCGCCCCAATCGGGAAACGCACCTAACAAGGGGGGAAACCAATACCAATGGCGGAGACCATCTCGGAGAGGGCGGAGACCGGCGACGTACGCGAGACCGCGACAGCGTACGAAGCCGGGAACGAAGCGGATTTCGAACGTCTGTACCAAACCTCTTACGGAAAGATCCTGGGCACGCTGACCGCCATGCTCGGAGATCGAGCCGCCGCGGAAGACTGCGCACAGGACGCTTTCGAACGGGCTTATAAAAAGTGGCCTACCTGGCAGCCGATCGCGCCCGCCGAGGCCTGGATACACCGCATCGCGATCAACGCCGCGGTTTCGTACCAGAGGAAGATGCGCCTACGCGAAGTCGGTGAGGTGATTCGCCGGATCGGCCGTCCTGGCCTGGCACCCGACCCGCAGGAGCTGGTCGAGCACCGCGACCTTGCTACCGCGCTCGCGAAGCTACCGCCCAAGCAAGCGGCCGCGATCGTGCTCCGGCACTACCACGGTTACACCAACCGCGCGATCGCCCAGGCGCTGGGAATCCCTGAGCGCACCGTAGCCTCTCGCCTGGCCGTGGCCAAGGAGCGGCTGCGCGTGATGCTCAAGCACTCTTACGGCCCAGACGCCGGCATCGAAGAAGGCAGCAGCCAGCCGGGTTTGGTGGTGGCCGCCGACTGACGGCTTGTAACGGATTCGAGAGACAACGATGCAAACACGGTTCGACAAACACGGACGGCGGCTTCCTGACACGGGACATGGATGCGGTTGCACGCTCTGCGCCGCCTCCAATGCCCCCCGGTACGAGCGGCGGCACGAACCACGGGACGACGGTGGTTGGTCTCCCGTCCGCCGGCGGTTGGTTCGCTTGATCAGTAGCCTGGTTTAGCCCGCCCCCGCACAGCGGGCTAGACGAGACTCATCGAACCTTCCAGCTGACGGCGTCCCACCATCGGAAGGTTCCGACGCCGTCGTCATCGTTCCAGCCAAATTGCCCAACTGCTCCAGACGGACCCGATCCACTCAGCGGCATTTTCCAGGAACGACCGCGGTCGGGTGCGGTTGTTTAATGCGTACCCGGCAAGTAGTAGTTGGAGCCCTTCTGCACCAGGCCGGCCGGCTGCGAGTACCACTCGTTGCCGATGCCCAGCGTGTCCAGAGCGGTCTGCATGAACTGGTGCCACATCGGCGCGGCGATGTAATAGCTGTCCGAGTTCAGCGTCATCTTCTGCCGCCAGTCGGGGTTGCCGCCCCAGACCGCGGTGACCAGGTGCGGCGTGTAGCCCACCGTCCACGCATCCGCGAAGGAGTCGGACGTGCCGGTCTTGACTCCCACCGTTCGACCGGGGAGCGTGAGCAGCGAATTGCGGCCGAAGATCATGGCCCGGTTGTTGTCGTTGGACATGATCGCCTCCATGATGAAAGCGACTCGAGGATCCAGCACTTGCTTCCCCGGATCCAGCTGATGCTGGAAAAGAAGCCTGCCGTCTCGGGTCACCAGATCGATCGCAAAAGGTTGGCGAAGAATGCCCTGGGTCGCGAGCACTGAGGCGCCTGTCGCCATCTGGAGCGGAGTCTCGCCGTATCCGCCGAGGGTCAATGACGGCCCGTAGGTATTGAACGCGTCGTCGGTCGTGTAAACCGGATTGCCGTTCGCATCGTAGTGCTGCTGGTACGGCGGCGCCCCCATGAGCCGCGCCATGTTGACGACGCTCGACACGCCGACGCCGAGCTCGACCTTGACGGCGGGAATGTTTAGCGAGTTGCCCATGCACACCTGCAGCTGGCACGTTCCGTGGTAGTGGCCGTCGTAGTTCATCGGCCTGTAAGCCTGCGTCCAACCAGGTTCGCTGTAGGAGAACGGACCGTCGACGATCGGCGTGGTCATGCTGAACTTGCCGCTCGCGATTCCTGCGGTGTACGTGAAGATCTTCATCGAAGAACCTGGGTTGCGCGGCGGCCAGACCGCGAGGTTGTACTGTCCCCCGTTTGCGTTGGGGTTGGCTGAACCGACCATCGAGACAATGGCTCCGTTGGTGGGGTCGATCGCGACCAGCGCGCCCTGGCTCACGTTGCGGTAGGCCAACCTGGCGATGTTGCCGCTCACCGCGCTCTGCGCCAGGTTCTGCAGGCTTATGTTCAGCGTCGTCACCACGTGCAAACCTCCGCCGTAGGTGAGGTCCGAGCCGAACTGGCTGACCAGCAGCCCGGTGGTGTAGCGAACGAAATCCTGTGCCACGAGCTGGTTGCTCGGCAGGAACATGTGAGACGGCGCTGAGATATCCTCCGCGAACGCCTTCGCCGCATCCCCCGGAGTGATCTTTCCGTCGCGCAGCATCGCCTGGAGCACGTCACGCTGGCGATTCTTCGCGGACGTCCAGTTGAGCAGAGGGCTGTACAGGGTCGGGCCCTTGATGATGCCGGCGAGCATTGAAGCCTGGGCCAGGTCGAGGTCCTTCGTCTGCTTGTGGAAGTAGATCTGCGACGCGGCCTTGGTGCCCCATGCGGTATCGCCGAAAAAGACGCTGTTCATGTACATCTCGAGGATCTGTTGCTTCGTGAAGTGGCGTTCGATCTCAAAGGCGAGCAGGGCTTCGCGAATCTTGCGGTCGAACGTCGGCGCGTTCCCGACCAGGCGCAGCTTGGCAAGCTGCTGGGTAAGAGTCGAAGCGCCTTCCACGGACGAGTGCGCGCGCCAGTCGATCATGGTGGCGCGGACGACACCCTGAGGGTCGACGCCCGGCTCCTGGTAAAAGTTGCGATCTTCAATCGAGATCACGGCTTCCGGGAGCAGCGTGCCAACGTCCGACAGCGGCTCGTAATAGTGCTGATAGCCAGGCGGATGGAGGTCGGCCAGCAACGTCGTCCCGTCAGCCGCGTAGATCATCGTGTCCTCGGGCTGCGCGGATGAGACCTGGTTGGGGTCAGGTAGCTTGTCCGCGAACGCCACGTACCCGGGCGACGTGATCATCAAGCTCGGAACCGCGATGAGCATGAGCACTAACAGGCGCACCGTCCACCCTATGGGTCGGGACAGCCTGCCCTTGGTGAGCACCCGGACGGCGCTGGCGCGCCGCCTCATGCCGTTTGGTCTAAGAGGCCAGACGACCGGTCTGTTGTGATTCATCCTCATCCTCATCCTCCGCCTGGACCATCGACGCCGGCCGCATCGGTCCGTACCAACCAATCGACAGCGCGCTCACGAGCACGTGGATGTCGACGGCACGGCCCGGCGTGACTTCGGCTGCGCCGTTTTCGCTGCGTCCGCCGCCGATGGTGCGCACCGTTTGGGTCGCCCTCGTGGCAAGACCATTCACAGCCGGCGCTCCGGCCGCCACGTACCACGCACGCGCAGCGAACTGGAGCTGCGAGGCGGTATCGCGCAGCGACTCGAGCCCGGCGCGTGACCCTATGCGTCCGGCCGCGGCTGCCCGTGCAAGCCGAGCTCCCTGTTGCGGCAGCATCACGTCGCGCGACCAGATCAGGAAGTGGACCGCCCAGGCGAGTAGGGCAGCGCCGGCCACGGCCATCGCGGCTTCCAATTTGCGACTCAGCGCGTCCACC
>JGI12635J15846_10002991_pt1 | contig 14749 bp, 15 predicted proteins | sample BlaSpr_A8_OM2_M2_FD_15846 | JGI IMG/M metagenome (IMG submission 15846) | reverse complement strand
TTGATCAGGATGAGGTCGGTGTTCTTGATGTCGCGCCAGTGGTTGGTCATCGCTCCCCTTCCGAATGTGGCGGCCAAACTGACCACCGTGGGGCCGTGTCAAACCCTGGCTTGCTGCTCGAGGTATACCAGTCCCAGGCCCCGCATCACCTTGGAGGCGAAGTAGCCTTCCTCCGAGCTGAATGCGGCGCCTCCCGCGAAGGCGATGCCTTCGGTGCGGTTGACGGTGTTGCCGTTTCCATCCGTGGTGACGAAGGTCGCGTCGCGCGACGCCTTGATGTTCTGCGCGATCTTCGTCAGCGCGAAATCCCATGTCACGGTCGCCCAATCCCTGGCGCCGGCGGCTCGATACTGCGGGTTGGCGACGCGGCGCGGCGAGACGGCCAGCTGCATCGCGGTGGCACCCTTCGGGCACAGGCGCCCTTCGTTGACCGGGCTGTCGGGATCACCCTCGATCTGGAGGAGCTGGACAGTGCCGTCGGTGTTCTGGCGGGTGTATGCGACCAGCGAACAGCCGACCGCGCAGTAGGGGCAGATGGAGTGCAGCTCCTTGGCGCCCGCGATCCGCAGCGTTTGCTTGACCTTGGTGGACTGAGCGAGAGCGACTTCGAAACCGAGGCCGGCAACCGCAAGGGCCGCTGCGCCCGCCGTCCCGGCTTTCAGGAAATCCCGGCGTGTGACTGTCGGCATCGCAGCCTGCTCTCCCACAGCACGACCGAAGAAGTGGCCTGACCCTAGCTCAGGGCTGTATCGGTGTCAACTTTCAGCCGGTTGAGATGAGGAGATCGGTGCGATCGTCGGGCTCTGGATTCCTGAGCAGATCCAGGACGCGCTCGTTCCAGGACACGATGACACCGGTCGCGCCGGCGGCCTCATACGCGCTCAGCGCCTCGACCCAGGCGGCGCGATCGGGTGGAACCGCGATCGCGGCCCATACCTCTATGTGTGTATCCCGAGGGTGGTTCAGCTGGTCGGCCGACTCGACTTCGTGGATGAGCCCGGTGGCTGCCTCTGTTTTTGATCCGGCTGCGAAAATCGTTGCCCCAGCCTGACCAGGCAATGGCACCCCGACCATGATTCGGCCGCGGCTCAGCTTCTGGAGGGTGGTGGCGGCTGCATTGAGAGCTTCCGAGGGCCACTCGCCGGTCGAGGTGAGCAGGCAGCCGAGCCGGACGCGGTGCGTCACCGCCGCCATCGCGCCGAGCAGCACCCAGGGCTCCAGCTCTGTGTCGTCGATCCAGATCGCGGCCGCGCCGGCCGATTCGAGGGCGGTGACGTCCGCCAGGTACTCCCCAACATCGTCGATGGTGGCCGGCAGCCTGACCGCGACCTGCAGCACGAGCTCAATGTAGCTCGGCCATGTGGCTAGCTCGATTTCTAGCGCTCGTGGCTCGGTCGCGCCGGCCAGCCGAGATCGAGCTGGCTCAGCAGACCGGCGTTGATGCGGCCGGTGACTTGCTTCAGCGCTTTCACCTCGTCTGGCGTCAGGACGTCGAATACGAGGCGGCGAACCTCGCGGAGGTGGATGGGGCCAACTTCCATGAGCTTCCGGTAGCCCTTGTCGGTGAGCTCGGCATGCGTGGCGCGACCCTTGTTCGCACTTCTCCGGCGTACCCAGCCGCGTTCCTCCAGCCGCGAGATCACGTGCGAGAGGCGAGATAGCGAGCCGTTGGAGACGACGGCCAGGTCTTTGAGCTGCAGGCTGCGGTCCGGCTGACGGGACAGAGCCACCATCACCTGGAACTCGAAGTGGCTCATGCCGGCCTCCCGCTGCAAGTGGGAGTCGAGGGCCGCGGGCAGCATCGTGAAGGTGCCCACGAGCTGAAGCCAGGCGCTCCACTCGCGATGATGCAGCGATAGGAGAGGCGGGGCCGGCTGAGGGCTTGGATCTTGTCTTGGAATAAGTTGACGCTTCAAGTTCTTCTAGCCTAGCAACTTGAAGCTTCAACTTCGAGGGCTTGAACGCAGGAGGTTCGAATGAACATCGCCCTATGGATCATCCAGGTGCTGCTGGCGCTCACCTTTCTGGCGTCGGGGACCATCAAGCTCGCTCGGCCGCGCCTCGCACTGGCCGCGCAGATGCCGTTCGTCCAGGACTTCAGCGACGCCCAGATCAAGGGGATCGGCGCCCTCGAGGTTCTCGCCGCGATCGGCCTGATCGTGCCGCCGCTCCTGCACATCGCCACGTTTTTGACGCCCCTTGCGGCCGTGGGTCTCATCCTGCTGATGCTCGGGGCCATTGCTACCCACGTTCGCCGGCGCGAGCCGCAGATGGTGGCGGTCAACGTAGTCCTGCTCATCCTGGCCGCCGTGGTCGCGGTCGGCCGCTTCGGCCCTTATCCCTTCTGATGGAGGTGCGGTGATGATTGGCGGGTTCCTGGTGGTTGGTCTTGTCGCAGTTCTCGCCGTGTTCTTCTGGCCGGCGTGCTGGCTGTTCGGGGAACTCCTGGGCGGCCCGAGGCAGCACATCCGCCCCTATTGAGCAGTAGCCTGCGTAGGCCAACCCATGAGTGGACATGCTTTCCATGAAGAGGCCGTTGTATGGGATCAGCATGGATGTCTTCCCTTGCGTCCAGAGGAATCGGCGGTTGAGGACCTGGCCCTTTACGCGCAATCTGGCGTTGACTTCATCTCCATCAACGTCGGCATGGACTCCACGCCTCCACTCGACACGTTGAAGGTGCTCTCGGCTTTTCGCCGTGGCGTGGTGCAGAGAGAAGACAGGTTCGCGCTGGTCGGGTCGGCGCCAGACGTGGCTCGCGCAAAGGCCGCGGGTCGTTTGGCGATCGCTTTCGACCTCGAAGGCACCGAACCCCTGGATGGCAGCCTGGACATGATTCAGACCTACTACGAACTGGGCGTGCGAACGATGCTCATCGCGTACAACGAACCGAATCGAGCCGGCGGCGGTTGCCACGGCGATCCCGAGATTGGTTTGACCGCGTTCGGGCGTGCTGTCGTCAAGGAAATGAACCGAATCGGCATGCTGGTCGATGCCACGCATTGCTCGCGGAGGACAACATTCGATCTCTTCGAGCTGTCCGACGCGCCAGTCGTCTTCTCTCACTCCGTGCCGGCTGGAGTGAAGAAGCATCCGCGCAACGTCGACGACGATCAGATGCTGGCCTGCGCCAGGACTGGTGGTGTGGTCGGAATCAACGGCGTGGGCATCTTTCTTGGTGACAACGACGCAAGCACCGAATCCGTAGTCCGCGCGATTGATTACGCGGTCCATGTGGTCGGGCCGGAGCATGTCGGCCTGGGACTCGACTTCGTGTTCGACCGAGACGAGCTGACCGCGTTCATCGAGGCCAGTGCGACCACCTTTCCAAGCGGTTATGGCTACACGGAAAGCGGACCGGTTCAGTTCGCCAGCCCGGCGCAGCTGCCCGCGGTGACATCAGGCCTCGGCGAGCTTGGCTATTCGACCGATGCGATCAAGGGAATCCTCGGTGGAAACTTCTATCGAGTGGCAAATCAGGTCTGGCGCTAGATTTAGGACGAAATGAGCGGAACCAGGAGCGTCTCCAAGATCGCGCATGTGAACGGCATCGAGCTTGCCTACCAGATCATTGGGACCGGGTCGCCCCTCGTGCTTTTGCACGGTGGCTTTGGGTCGGTTGAGATGTTCGGTCCCAATGTCGAGCTGCTTGCCGCCGGCCATCGTGTCATCGGTGTGGATCTCCAGTCCCACGGCCGCTCTCCCGCGCAGGACCGGCCGATGCATTTCGAGACCATGGGCGACGACATTGCGGCCCTGATGACCGACCTCAAGCTCGACCGCGCCGCGGTCATGGGTTTTTCGCTCGGCGGCGCAGTCGCCTTGCGCACGGCCATCCAGCATCCGGACCTCGTGGAAAGGCTCGTCCTGGTCTCGACCGTTTTCAAGCGAGACGGTTGGCATCCGGAGATGACCGCAGGCATGGACGCGATGGGTCCCGAGACGGCGGAGCCGTTGAAGCACAGCCCGATGTACGAGACCTACGTGAAGATCGCCCCGCGCAAGGAAGACTGGCCCGTGCTTGTGACGCAGCTGACGACCGCGCTGAAAATCGATTACGACTGGTCGGCGGAGGTCGCCACGCTGCCCATGCCGGTGATGATCGTTGCCGGCGATGCTGATGGACTGCCGCCGTCACATGCGGTCGAGTTCTTCGGCCTGCTGGGCGGCGGAAAGCGTGACGCCAACTGGGACCGATCGGGCATGACGCACCACCGTCTCGCGATCCTGCCGGGACTCACGCACTACGACATCAATCTCAGCCCGCAACTTTCGCAAGCTGTCATCCCGTTCCTGGACGGCGCGTAGAAACTCTCAGCCGGGTTTGGCGCGGCTCCTCCCCTGCTGCATCTCGAACATCTCGCGGATCTCGCGCACGGTGGTGGCGTCCTCCGCCTTCTTGTCCGCGGTGCGGAATGAGACGATGCGCGGGAAGCGCAGCGCGAACCCCGGCCGGTCGGCGCTCATGCCCGCCGTATGACGCGGGCTCGGCGTGATCTCGTCGGCCAGCACCTCCACCACGATCGAGGGCTCCAGCCAGGCGTCGGGGACCAGGTTCGAGCTCACACGGACCGGCTTCGCCGGGACCTCGAGGCTCGCCATCCGCTGGTGGAGCTCGCGCCAGGCCTGGTCGGAAAGGCCGGTGCCGAGCTTGCTGATCGTCACGAACTGATCCTGATCGCTGTCATAGACGCCGGCGAGCAACGCGCCCGCGCCGAACTCTGCCCTCTTCCCCTTGCCGCGGTAATAGCCAAGCAGGACGACGTCGATGGTGTCGTTGAGCTGGCCGCTCGTGTTGCGCTTCAGCTTCACCCAATTGAAGTTGCGAGCGCCGGCCTGGTAAGGCGAATCGAGTCGCTTGGCCACGATTCCTTCCAGGCCGCGGCTGATGTAATCGAGCAGCTCCCGCGTCAGCACATCGGCCGAGTCGGTCTTCATCAGCGGCGCCGTCTGCAGCGTGTCCGATTCATGGAGCAGCTCCTGGACGATCTCGAAACGCTGCTCGTAAGGCAGGGACGTCAGGTCGACACCGTCGCGAAACATCACGTCAAACACGAACGCACGCATCGGCACGCTGGCGGCCATCTCCTCGATCCCCTCCTTGCGCCGCCGCGCGGTCGTCTCCTGAAACGGGACGAACTCCTCTGAGTCGGGGTCGTAGGCGATCGCCTCGCCGTCGAGGATGACGGTCTTTGCATTCAGGCCGGCGGCGGCGGCGACCAGCTCCGGAAACATCTCTGTCATCGACTCCAGGTTTCTCGAGAAGATGCTCACGCGGTCCCGGTCCTTGTGGATCTGGACGCGCAGGCCGTCGTACTTCGGCTGCACGCCCACGAGCCCCAGCTTCTTGATCACCGCCTCCGGGTTGGGAAGTCGCTCCGCAAGCTGGGGACGGAGCGGGTGACCCGCCCTGACCTTGAGCGCGCCGAGGCCGCTCTCCCCCGTTTCCCAGAGCGTCCGGGCGATCAGGCCCAAATCGGAGGTCCGGTTATAGGCAGCCTCGAGGACTGGACGAAGGGAGCGGTCTCCTTGCTTGGCGAACGACAGCGCGTCGAGCACGGTCGGGTCGCCGATGCCCAGCCGCATCTTGCCCAGGGTGATTCGCACCAGGTGCTTGGCCGAGGTGGCATCCAGGTCGCCGAGCAGGCCGGTGAAACCGTCGAGCTTCTCCTGCTGGCTTCCTGCGCCGCCGGCGGCGGCGATCTCGGACAGGCGGCGGTGCACCTCGACAACGGAAGGCGACTTATTGGGCGAGGCCGTCGCAATACGCTGCGCCGTGACGCCGAGGTCGCCGGTCTGGCGGTTCAGCCTGGTCACCTCCTCCTTGGGAACGGAGTAGGCGGCCGCAATCGCCGTGATGAGCAGACGCTCGCCGAGGCCGATCTCAACCGGCTCGAAAAAGGGCGCGAGGCGCCCCTGGATGAGGTAGGTGATCGGCTCGAGCTCGTCCACCGAGCAAGCCCTGTACACCTCCGACAGGATGCGAACCAGCTCGTTCCGGCTGTTCGTAGCCTCCATCTGATCGAGGCTGGCCGCCAGGTCAACGAACTTCACGACAGGTCCACCTTAGCCAGACGGCGGATTGCGGTCAAAGCTGATACGCTCCTCCACCGAAGGCGGGGCGATCGGTACGGCGCTCCTGCAACTTCGAAGGTGGGTGAGCGGTCGTCGCGCCAGTTCATTGGAACCTGCGCCGCTTCCGTACTGGGGAAGAGCTGGATGTCGCTTTGCGAAGTCAATGGCCAGTGGATCCACTTCGAGGACACTGGCGGCAACCTGCCGCCGCTCGTCCTGGCGCACGGCCTGCTCATGGACAACCAGATGTTCGCCCCGCAGATCGAGGCTCTTCGCTCTCGGTACCGGGTCATCGCGTGGGACGCACGCGGCCACGGCGAGACGGAGACCACGGACGACCCGTTCTCGTTCTCCGACCTGGCCGACGACTTGAAAGGGCTGCTCGACCATCTCGGCATCGCGCGAGCGGTGATCGGCGGAATGAGCCAGGGCGGCTTTGTCGCCCTGCGTTTCGCGCTAAAGCACCCCGAGCGGGTGCAGGCCCTGATCCTGCTCAGCACGCAGGCCGGGGCGGAAGATCCCGACAAGGTCGTGCTTTACGAGTCCATGCTCGAAGTGTGGGAAGCCGACGGGTTGAACGATCAGCTGGCGGACACGATCGCGGCGATCGTCCTCGGCAACGAGTGGCCGGGTCGCTTCGAGTGGATCTCCAAATGGCGGCAGCGGCCGCGCTCGCTGCTGCGGCCGGCGTTCAACGCATTGGCGGGCCGAGAGGACATCCACGATCGGCTTGCTGAGATCAAGGCGCCTGCCCTGGTGATCCACGGCACCGCCGACGCCACGATCGACATCGAACTGGCACAGCGGCTGTGCTCCGGGCTTCCGAACTCGCAACCGCTGGTCATGATCGAGGGGGGCGGCCACGCCTGCAACCTCACGCACCCGGAGCTGGTCAACCCCTACCTGCAGCAGTTCCTGATGGAACTTGACCTCCCGACCCCTCGAGGAGCCGAGCGGAGAGAAGGCGGCCGGCGCTCCGGCTTCATGCGCCGGCTCGCTGAAAGGCGGACTCCGGGACGCGCAGACGCCGGCCGGCGAGTCCTGTTTCCCTTCGAAAGGCGCACCGCCGAACGGCGCGACCACGAACGGCGTGAGACGTGGCGCGTGTTGAGCTCGGGTAGGGCTCAGTCCTAGCCGGACAAACGTGGTCGGATCAGTGACGAGTGATCATTTGAAAGATCGACGTCACCAGAGGCCCAAACAGAAGCACCAGAACAACAAGCATGAAGAGGAGAGCCCCGGCAATCACGAGAACTCTTTGACGCTTTTCGCGACCCGGATCCTGGATCTGTGCGACAGCGGCCCGCCGCCGCGAAGCGTCAGCAGCCAGGTCAGTCAGGGGCACACCCAGCAGCCAGGCTAGAGTGCCCGCCCGGCCGGCAAACGCATCCCAACCGAGCTCCATCGATGATCCATCAACGAGGTGAACCAGGACTCGACCTTCGCCACTCCACCCTTCCGAGAGTGCGAGGACGGCCATCGATCCCCGAGCGAGCTCGATCGCAGTGATGGACTGCACCGAGATCGATCCGCCGCCCTTGTCGAACAGGCGACCAATCGTCACAGTGCCTCGGTCAACAGTTATTCGGGGCGTCCGGCGCAGGATCACGTAGACGACAAAGGCTGCGGCGGCGACTAAAACGACCGCTACAACGACCGCGGTGTAACCAAAGTGCGTGCTCGAAAGTACCAGGCCAATCGGCAGGGAAATGAGGGCACCGAGAGGCAAGCCGCCCAGAAGGGTCCATGCAAGGATGCGAGGTACGACGGAACCAGTGACGGTCGCGTGGCGTGCGGACCAACGCGAGCCATCCCAAAACCACTGGTCGTCTTTGCTGACAATTCCGGCCTCGAGGGCGCCATCAGGTGTCTCCGAACCATCCGCCTTGTCCGAAGCAGCGAGATCGTTCACCGACCTGGATTAGAAGCGTTGGCGCTACCCATTCGCGAGTCCTCCTTCGGAGCGTCTCTATCGTGTCGCGCGCGCAGATCGCGAAACTGGCCGAATCTTAGGCCCGGGTGTGACCCGGCGCCCCTTGCTCCCCTTTTGGAGCATCGCCTCAAGGCCGAAGACCAGCAAGTCCACCGTGTCCGGCCACGACCGATCGGGGTCGCCGGCCCATAAGTCCGCGAGCTCTTTCGCAGTGGCCACAGAGTTCGGAAACTGGTCGTGGTGCAGGCTCAGCAACCCGAGCTCGAATCGTTTGCGCAGCAGCTCGCGATCTTTGCTGTTGACCTCCTGGTGGGCCCTCGGGCCTGCCGGACGTACCAGCAGGAGATATCCGGCGAGGAGGTTGGAGACGATGCGGATCAATTTGGCAGCCTCACGTGGTTTGAAGCCGGCACTCAGCAAGATACCGAGCACGTCCTCAATCGGTCTCCAGAAGGCGGAAAGGTTGTCACCGCTGTAGGCGATCTGAAGCGGGAGTGCCAGCGGCCGTTCGTCGATCTGGTCCCTGAAATTCAGCATCGCCCGCCGCATCCTGTCGGTCCAGCTCATGGAAGCCCGGAACCCGACGGTCAGGTCGATGCCCTCCATGACGAACTCGCCCATCGTGTTGATCAGGTCCTGCTTGTCCCGCACGTGGCGGTAGAGCGCCATCGGGGTTACGCCGAACTCCGACGCCAGGCGGCGGAGGCTGACCGCATCTAGACCTTCGGTTTCGCCGATCTTCAGCGCCCGCGCGACGATGGCGGCCCGCGTCAGGGCTCGGTGCTTGCCTTGGTCAACGTGCGGCATGGGTCTTGACAAGTATGCGGCGCATACCTACGATTGCCTTAATGTATACATCGTATGCTTACACCGCTAACACGGAGAAGGAGACAAGGAGCATGGAGGAGAAGAACGTTGCGATCCAGGTCCATGGATTGCAGAAGTCCTACAAGAAATTGCAGGTGCTCAAGGGCGTGGACTTCGACGTGGAGCGCGGAAGCATCTTCGCGCTGCTCGGCTCCAACGGCGCCGGCAAGACCACGATCGTGAGAATCCTCACCACCCTGCTCAAGCCGGATGACGGCACGGCGCGCGTCAACGGATTCGACGTCCTGTCGCAGCCGGCGCGGGTGCGGGAGTCGATCAGCCTTACAGGTCAATTCGCGGCGGTGGACGAGATCCTCACCGGCCGGGAGAACCTGATCATGATCGCCGAGCTGCGGCGCGTGAAGAGCGCGGACAAGGTGGCAGACGATCTGCTCGAACGATTCGGCCTCGCCGGCGCGGCCGGGCGCCGGGTGTCGACCTACTCAGGCGGCATGCGCCGTCGCCTCGACATCGCGATGAGCCTCATCGGCAACCCGCGGATCATCTTCCTCGACGAGCCGACCGCCGGCCTCGACCCGGAGGGCCGCATTGAGGTGTGGCACGTAATCCAGAACCTCGCCGACAGCGGCACGACCGTATTCCTGACGACACAGTACCTCGACGAGGCCGAGAAGCTCGCCGACCGGATCGCGATCCTGCACGAAGGCACGATCATCGTGTCCGGCACTCTGGAGGAGCTGAGGAAGCTGCTCCCACCCGCGAAGGTCGAATACGTGGAACGGCAGCCCACCCTGGAAGAGATCTTCCTGGCGGTTGTCGCAAGCGACAAGAAGGAGTAACGGTGAACACACATTTCTTCAGCGACACGAGCGTGATGCTCAGGCGTTCCCTGCGACACGTCACGCGAAGCATGGACACCATCATCACGGTCACGATCACGCCGATCGCCATCATGCTGTTGTTCGTCTACGTGTTCGGTGGCGCCATCCAGACAGGCACCCACAACTACGTGAACTACCTGATGCCCGGCATCCTGCTCATCGCGATCGCCAGCGGCATCTCCTATACCGCCTTCCGCCTCTTCAACGATCTGCAGGGCGGCATCTTCGAGAGGTTCCACTCGATGCCGATCGCCCGCTCGTCCGTGCTGTGGGGGCACGTTCTGACCTCTCTGGTGTCCAACGCGATCTCGGTCGTGGTCATCGTCCTGGTGGCACTGCTCATGGGCTTCCGCTCCTCGTCGGGGGTGCTGGCGTGGCTCGCCGTGGCCGGCATCCTCGCCCTGTTCACGCTCGCGCTGACCTGGATCGCGGTGATCGCCGGACTCTCGGCATCCTCCGTTGATGGAGCGAGCGCCTTCTCATATCCGATCATCTTCCTGCCGTTCATCAGCTCCGCATTCGTGCCCACCGCCTCGATGCCGGGTCCTGTGCGTGCCTTCGCGGAAAACCAGCCGGTCACCTCGATCGTCAACACGATCAGAGCCTTGTTCGAGCAGCAGCCGGTCGGAGGCGAAATCTGGATCGCCCTGGCCTGGTGCGTCGGCATCCTCGTTATCGCGTCTGCGTTCGCCATGGTGGCCTACCGCCGCAAAATCGCCTGAACGCCGTCCCGCTCAACCGTCGTTCAAGTCAATTTCCACAGCCACTAGCATTCGCGTGACCCCGGCATCAAGTTCAGATTCAATAGATGGCGCGCGCGCGAGATCGGAACCAGCCGGCAATCAAGGAGGAAGCGGTGCAAGTCGAAGGTTCCGTCAGAAGCGTCCTGTACCTGTACCCGAAGAACGGCGACTACGCCTCGATCGCGGAGTTCATGCGGACCGAGCGTGTCCTGGAACTCTCTCGGGAGAACGGCGGCTTCCTGGGTGGGTCTTATAACGTGCCCACATCGGGACAGGGTCCGATGTTGGTGCTGGCGGCGTGGCGAGAAGAAGCCGACTACCGCCGGTGGGTGGCGAGCCCCGTTCGCGCGGCTATGACTCCGAAGTTGTTGGCGCTTGTCGAGCGCGAGCCGGTCGCCGGAGAGACCTATTCAATCGCCGGGGAGCTGTCCGCTTAAGCAGCCCTCACACAACGACGGATTCATGACTTCCCGCTCGGAATCTCGGAACCCAGCTCGAGAACACCTTCGACCGCCGACTTGAACGTCGCGCCCCGCAGCCGTTCCACAAGCAGGGCACGCAGCGCGAAGCACACCGCCGTGAGCATCAGCAGGTGATAAAACCACCATCCAACCGTCCAGATGGAGAAAAGCACCATGCACGCCGCGGCATCCGCCAGGAGGACGAAGGCAAAGATCAGATCGGCCTGACCTGCGAGTCCGGTCGTTCGATAAAGGGCCGCCTGGCGAAATGCAGCGAAGAACAGCAGTGCGATGCTGCCGATCACCAGCACGGTGCTGTAGGGAGGGCTTGACAGCGCGCTGGTGGACAGCAGGTTTGTGTTCAAAAGCGCGATTCCGCCGTACACCGCGACGGCGATGAAGGTTACGACCACGAGCCACCCCGCCGGCCAGAACGGCAGCCGAGTTTCGAGCCATGCCATGCCTGGCGTGAAGCTTGCGGCAAAGAACAGGGCCGGCACTGCGATGCTGAAGAAGGCCGATATGCCGACCACTCTGTAGGCGGAGGCCTCGAGGCGATCGGGCACGATCACTCCCGGGGTGAGCAGTCCGTGAACCGCAAAGATGCCGCCCATCGAAGTAAACCCGAGACAGATGAGCAGAACCCGATAGAGGCCGATCTGCGCGGTAGCGACCGCGAGAATCGCCGCGACCGCCGCTGCAAGGAGCGAAGCCGCCGAGACGATGTAGAAGTGCTGGATCGACCATTCAGGAAGCGGCCGGTCGGCAAACAGCTTCAGCATGGCGATGGTCAGGGGGATCAGGGTCAGCGCGGCGAGTATCAGAATCGGCCGTACTGAACCGCCCCTCCGAAGCCCAGTCCACGTCGAACCAGCGGGGTGCACTGCGCCAGTATGCCCTCGAGGTCGCGATACGGTGCCATCCGTCGCGGCTCTTCGGCCAGTTTGGTCCCGGGCAATAGATGGCCACGGAAAGCTCCCGCAGACGGGCAATGGGGGCCGTCTCGCATACGCCGCTCAGCGCGTTCCGGCTACGCGCTGGAACGTACGCAAGCGGCGGTGATGCGAATAGCTCAGCGCACCGGGATTGCCGCATGATTATCCAGTCGACCGCCTCGAGCCCAGCGCCGTTCGTTGACCTGGCCTGGGACTCGGATGCGGTGAGCACCACTGAGAACCGCCGCGATCGTGCAGGAGGATGAGCAATGCGCAGATTCGACAACACCCACCGCACCCGCTGGCTTGCACCAACCGTGATAGGCGCCTGCTTAGCCCTCGCCGCACTGATGCCAATCTCTGGCCAGGCTGCCGCTCCGCAGACCTTTGCGCCGGGCGGTCCGGGGGCGCTTTCCCATTTCGACCTCGCCCGCAAAGACTGCCTGGGCACCGCCCGCAACACCACGTCGAAGGTCTGGTATACGGTCGCAGGAGGGGTGCTCAGCGACGTCTACTACCCGACCGTCGACAACACCAACGTCGAGACTTTGCAGTACATCGTCACGGACGGATCCACCTTCACCAACCTGCAATCGCGCGACATGACGTACACGACGAAGGCGCTTGACCGCGGGGGCATGGAGTGCCAGGTGACGGCGACCGCCAAGAGCGGCGCCTACAGCATCGTCACCGACTACTTCACGGATCCGGGCCGAAACAGCCTGGTGATGCAAGTACGCCTGCGCAACAACACTCACACCCCGCTGCAGCTATTTGTGCGGTTCGACCCGAGCGTCAACGGCAATGGCGGTGGCGGATCGGGAAACGGTGGCGCCGATTCGGCGACCATCGATACATCGACCGGCCACATGGTCATGGTCGCCTCCGACACCAAGACAGCCACCAATGCGGTCAATCGCGACTACGCGCAGCCTGTGTTCGCGGCATTGGACGGGCCTTTCAACCAGGCCACCAGCGGCTTCGTCGGTACGCCGAGTGACGGCCTGGTCCAGCTCGACTCCGCGCACGCGCTGACTCAGCTGTACACCGACGCCTCCAACGGCAACGTGGTTCAGACCGCGCGTGTCGCCGTTCAGGATGCCGGCGAGGAGGACGCGGTGACCCTCACGCTTGGCTTCGGCGCCGATCAGGCCTCGGCGGTGCAGAGCGCTCAGGGTTCGCTCCGTTCCGACGCGGAGGCGATCCAGGAGTCCTACCGCAGCGGTTGGTCCACCTACGACGCCAAGCTGGCGCCGCCTCCCCGCCATCTGGCGGGCTTGACGGCTGCCCAGGTGCGCCAGCTCTCGACCGAGTACTACCTGAGCGCAAACGTGATCAAGGCTTCGGAGGACAAGACGTTCCCCGGCGCGATCGTGGCCAGCCTTGCCTCGCCGTGGGGACAGGCCATCTCGGCCGGCGATCCCAACAACACGTACTTCGGCTCGTACAGGGAAGTCTTCGCGCGCGACCTTTATGAGGCATGGACCGGCCTGGTGGCCGATGGCGACCTGGCCACCGCGCGAAACGCGGTGACCTTCCTCTTCAGCCGGCAGCAGCAGGCAGACGGATCGATGCCGCGCAACAGCCTGGTCAATGGCAAGCTGGCGCCGGATTCCTTCAACACTCAGCTGGATGAGGTCTCCTACCCGATCCTCATGGCCTGGACCCTGGGCATGACCAGCAGCAGCCTGTACCAGCAGCACATCCGGCCGGCCGCCTACTTCGTTGTTTCTCATGGTCCGAGCTTCGGACCTGAGCGGTGGGAGGAACAGGGAGGGTACTCGCCCTCCACGATCGCGGCGGAGATCGCGGGGCTGATCTCTGCGGCCGACATCGCCGACATCAACGGGGACCACACCTCCGCGCGCGTCTTCCGCGGCACCGCGGATGACTGGCAGCGGTCGATCAAAGGCTGGACCGTGACTACCAACGGGGCCCTCGCCACCCATCCATATTTCATCCGGCTCTCGAAGACCGGCGACCCCAACGCGGCCATCACCTACAACGTGGGCAACGGCGGACCGACGCTCGACCAGCGGTCCGTCATCGACGCCGGCTTCCTCGAGCTGTCGCGGCTGGGCGTGCTGTCAGCCTCGGATATCGCCATTCAGGAGTCGCTGCCCGTGGTCGACGCGACGATCAAGACGACGACCCCGAGCGGGCCAGGCTGGAATCGCTACAACGGCGACGGTTATGGCGACGGATCGACCGACGGACACCCGTGGGCGCCGAGCGGCCAGGGGACCGGGCACCTGTGGCCCGTGTTGAGCGCNGAGCGCGGCGAGAACGGACTCCAGACCGGNAGCCCCNCNNAGGCCGTGACGCTGCTCCANTCGATGAACAGCTCGGCATCTGGGGTCGGCCTGATCCCGGAGCAGGTCTGGGAGTCGGCCAACCTGGCAGCGTCGCCGTACGGCACTGATCCGACGCTCGCTTCGATCGGGTTCCAGGATGGAAGGCCGGCCGGATCGGCCGCGCCCCTCACCTGGTCGGCCGCTTCATTTGTTCGCCTCGCCGCCGACATTCGAGCCGGGCGGCTGCTCGATCAGCCCGCCAACACGACGGCCCGCTACGTCACCCACCAGCAGGGGACGACGACCATGACGGTGACCGCCCCGGCGAACGAGTCGTCGATCAACGGATCACCCGTGACGGTGACCGGCACGACGGTGGCTGGAAACCACGTGTCGGTAGCGGCAACCAACACCGATACCGGCTTCACCACCACGACGGCTGGGGCAATCGCTCCAGCCAACGGGTCGTTCAGCATTCCCGTCGCGGTGACGCCTGGCACCACCGTGATCACGGTCGTGGCCACGGCAGCCGGCGGCGGCACCGCTCACGCCACCCGGACTGTGGTCTGGGATTTCGTGCCGGGAACCAAGATCCTCGA
>JGI12635J15846_10002990_pt1 | contig 14749 bp, 8 predicted proteins | sample BlaSpr_A8_OM2_M2_FD_15846 | JGI IMG/M metagenome (IMG submission 15846) | reverse complement strand
ACTAATTCTCGATTATAACACCTAGATTGTGTCTATATTTTTTTCTAATATTTTATTATACTTTTCATTAAAAAATAAGTGCTGGATAGTTAAAGTAAAAAATAGTTAAAATAAGCGAAGCAGATTGCAGGAAAGACTAACACAATTTCAAAACAAGTAAGAATTTATTTGCTATTAAAGCACTATTTTATTATAGAGCATAGCAAATAGTGTCTTCCTGCAATTTGTAGATATTACTTGACGGTAGTGTAATCGGGGGGAGCTAGAAATGGTTATGATCCCCGATGGGTGGGTGTGATGTTTTATGTAGTTTTTGCATAGAACATTCGGGCAGCTCTTTTGGGGCAGACGTCAAGGAGTATCGCAGGGTTGCAACTATGTGTTATTATTTATTATAATACTCAATTTTATTAACTAACAGTGCGTGTGTTCAATTTGCTAAATTAACTCTTACTCTTGTGTAGTCTTCCTGCAGTCTGCTTCGCTGCGCTAATTCTAATTGTAATCAAATTATTATATCATGCAAATTAATAAAATTACTCAAATTTTACTCAAATTTTTTGGCATGTTGGCACTAACTATTATATTCCTAGTCATGAAAAGTCCAGTGCTTGCAGACACAGTAAAAACGTTTGCAGAAACCATAATGGAAACCACGTTTTACAAGGATGTAATATTAAATAAACAAGAGCCTTTTGACTACTACCCAAACAAGGCTATTATGTTATATTACCTCGAGGGTAAGTTTAAGTATCTCCCCCTTGCAACTATTTGGAGTGAAGAGTTCAACCAACTGGTTGAGAAATGGTTTTTTATACCTATTGATAACGAAACTATGTGGCTCCTGTATGAAGAACACATGCGTATCAATTGTTTTAAGTTAACTTCTTTCTTAGGGTTAATTATCTTTTCTCTGAATTATGCAAAGTGGTGGATCATCTGGAGTGATCCGGCATATATTGAGTATGCTTACGCAGTTTACTTTAGTATGGGACCCTGGTAATTCACAAGCTTCACATTTAATTTATTATGATAATAACTAATTCTTTATTATTTTATAACATAATAACAAAATCTTCTTTCAACACCTCCTTCGTTGTTATATCTCTTAAAATTAAAGGTAAAGAGTTTATGGGAGGACTACAAACAAGAAAATTTTCAACAGATAATATACTTAAAATGCAAAAATATTTAAATGAATTATCAGTTATAATAAAAAATAATACTGAATTTAAATTTTTAGAACAGGAGTTACAGTTAGCTGAGAAAATGGAAAGTTGGGTTTCTAAAATTAATGATTACAATAAAGCACAAAACGCTATCATTCCTGATCAATTTCATGCTAATGCATTCTACCTAGCAGAAAAAACAGAAGAAATTTATATGACCCCTGCGCAATGGGATATGCTTTATCGTTTGACCACTAACTCTGCTTTAACCCTTAACGATGATGATCTTAAAGAAGGTAGAAATTTAACTACCACTATTGTTCATACTGATATTTTATATAAAGCTTTAGAGAAATTAAAGAAACGAGTAATAACTGACGCTAATAAACAGAAAAATAGCAAAAATTATAAATTAGCTAAAATGTTTGCAATTCATCCCAATTTTATAAAAAGTCTAGATTATGTAATTAGACATTACATTTCACAAAAAATTACAAAAAGTGATTCAAAGCTTATTCTTAGTGATTTTGCTATATTTCTAGGTAATAATTTAATTTTATTAATAATAAGCACTGATAAGATGTTTTATCATATTATGTCAATAATACAGTCAAGTTCTAATTTTAAAGTAAAAGTAAATGAAGAATATCGAGAATCTTTTAATAATTTTCTTGAATTTTACAAAAAAAAAGATTATTTAACTCTTTATAATTCTTATTACAAATCTTTTATAAATATTTATAACACAGAAGATTTAAAGATTATTACTGATATCATAATACTTTATATAACAAAAAGCTTTTATGATTGTGAATCTAATAAAAAATTCTATGACTATTTGGACAATTTATACCCTCTATTGAAAACACTAACCCATACGGAACTTCGTAAGGAATTAATAGAAATTAGTTTACAACAAGGGAATATAATTTGTAGTATTCTTAAAGAAGAACAAATATTCACATTGGAAATAATTTCAGAAAATAAAAAAGATGGATATACAACAACAAATGTTATAGTGCCATCCGATGCATTCCAAAATGAAATTTTTACTAAAAAAATGATAAGACCTTATTTGCATAAAAACAATATAAAAATCTCATCTAATAATGAAAATAATCTTTTGTCATTTGATAAAACTAATATCCACAATAACATTAAAACAACGATTGCTACAAAAGAGAGTAGTTATTTTATTAAAGAACCTTTTGTGGGTGTTACTCATAAAATCGATTTGCCTTATTTATTATTTATATTGAAAAATTTAAAAATATTAATGGAATCAAAATCAACTTTAAGCTATCAAGATTCTAATATGCTTATGATTTATTCTTTATATGATCTAGACGCTCAAGAAGTTAACAATTTTCTTCTATTCAAGGAAAAAAAAATTACCAATATTATACATTTAATTACAGCTTATTTATATAATTTTAATGATGTTAAATATGAAATTATAACGCAGAAAATATTATTATTGAAGAAAGAATATAAAAAAGATAAAATAAAATGGAATAGAATTAAAACCACCATAGTTACCTTAGAGGTATTATTTGATAAAATTAAAAGTACCAAATATATAATAAAAGGACTTTTAGGAGATGCTGTATTGTATTCACGGTTTAAATATGTTTTAAATAGACTATTTGTGGATGCGCGAGGGCGGGCATATGAAGAAGCTAATTTTCTAACTATACAAGGTTTTAGTATTGCCAAAATATTACTAAAACCTTTTGGTGATAATACAAAACTAACGCAGGATAATTTAAATATTATAACAAAAGGTATATCAATTTGTTCCAATAATACCAAATTTGATGTTGAATTAGTTGATATTCAACAAAATTATCATAAAATTGATGACAAAATATACATTAATTATCTTTATGATCATTATTTAAATTCTAAAAAAATAACACAAGAAGAATTCAAGAAATGGTTTTTAGATAAAGATGAAAGAAAAGATACTAACAATCATTTAGAAGTAATTAGATGGTTTTTAACTATAGTTAAAAAACCTAAATATGCGCTTATTATGCATTCCTTTGTATATCAACGATATAATGCAAATCCTATAAAATACTTAGATGAATATTTTGAATTAGATGCGAGAAACAGTGGATTACAAATGATGTCTATATTATTAAAAAGTAAACGTTTAGCAACATTAACAAATCTTATAGGTAATAAAGTTAATGATATATATACTATAGCAAATACAGAGTTTATAACACGATTGAAGTTATACCCCAATATGCTTTCTAGCTTTAAATCTGCTTGCATTAACTTAAATCTTTTAACAAATGAAAATGAGCACATAATTCCCGATTTTTCTAAAACTAAAATAGATCTAACGACTTTAAAATCTAAAGAAGATCTTATTAAATCTTTTATGATAATACATTTTGAAAACCCTAGTATGCATGATATATTATTACAAATTCAAGAACTATTTGAGCCATATTTAGATACAATAGAGGATCTAATTAATAAAAATAGAATAGAGAAGTGGTTACAAAAATCTTTAATTTCATCAGATGTTTATAAAAATCTAAAAATAACAAAAATTGGCAGCTTTTTAATCTCCATTAAAATAATAAATACTATAGTGGAAATAATGCGGATAAATAATTGGTATACGGAAGAATTCCTGGAAGATAGAAATAGATTTAAACATGCTATGATGACTGTTGTATATAATGCAACTAGCTTTGGAAGAAAAAATGACTTTAAAAAGGACTTAAAAAATTCAAATAAAATAATGAAAGAAATAGATCATAATCATATTACTTATTTTGCCTTAATTATGGAAGGTTATTTTACAAAAGTATTTCTTCCTGAATATTTACCAGAATATGATATTATGAAAGAAATAACTGATAAGTTAGTAGAGGAGAAATGTATCATTAATAAAAAACTTAATAAAAAAGTGAATATGGAGATTTTAGAAAAGGGAATAAAAATCGAAAATAAAAACTTTATAATACATTATAAACCAAAAAAAATGAAAGTATCTAGAGTGAATACAGCCTTTTATAATCAAGAAGGTAAAAGACAAAGAACCACCACTTTTCAAATAAGAACTCCTCAACGAGAAATAGATTTAAGTAAATTTAAATTAGGATTTTCGCCTAACTTTATTCAATCCATGGATGCCTTTGTAGTTCATGAGTTCAAAGAATTCTTTATAAATTTGAATAAATATCTTATGGAGAATAATCTTGATTATTTCATCTTTGATTCTACTAATCATGATACTTTTAAGACTACTCTTAAACCTTTCCTTCTTCCTATTATTAAATATTGTTATCTTCAACTTTTTCTTTTTGATTATTTTTCTTCTATTTTGAATCATAATGAGAATTATCTTAATCATTTAAAATTATGGCTTCCTTCTCTTTTTCCTAAAGAGGATTTGCTAACTCTTCAGGATTTTCTTCCTATTAATTCTTCCTTTGTTAAATAGCGACCTTAATTATGAAAAAACTAACTTGATTACAAAGAGTACTAAAAGCAAGCTTTGAAAATAATCTGAATGTTCAAGAGGATAACTTTTCGAAATCTAGTCTCATAGTCCTGAATCATTTCAGTACATTGCTCTTCCACAAAACCGTCACTATTATAGTCTGGGGCAGGACGCGTTGGTCCTGGAGTAGGTATTTGCGTTTGAATTTGTTGTTGTTCTACAACGTGGGTGGGAAAGATAAGAGGTGCATTAAGCTAGTTTTTAGTGAAGACCTTTATAGTACCTCTTACTACAACTCCTATGGAGCATGACTTACTTCGTCTAATAATACTTCCTCGCCGGAACATGTGGGCAACCCTACAATTAGTACTCTGATACTAATTATGAGTAATATTTGAAAAAATAATATTACCCCTTATCAATAACTTAGCTAAGATTGCTAATTCTTAGTTTTTTTATAATAAACCTTTTTTTTGTCTAACTATCCAGGACCTTATTTTTACCTTTTTTATGGGCATATCCTTTTTCATGGTACTTTCTCTCAGTATATTAAAAATATCGTAGGACAAAACAATTCCGATCTTCACACCACATTTTGAAGGAGTCCTTTTAAAAATGCACTTGCTTGGTGTAGGAACAGTTAAGCCAAGAAGCCTAATTCTGCAAGCGCAAGATTACTAAGGTTTGTTAACAAATGGTGTAATTTAATTGCTTATATACCAGGAATGGGTATCGACTTCAAAAGAATAATGAGGTCATGGTAGAGGAGGCCGTGTTCCCGATTGCCTGGTGTTCGATATCATATATGCGTTTTAAAAAGGATTTTACTACACCAGAGAATTTGAAAGAAAAAAACGAGTAGTAAATATGGCATAAAGATCTTTATCGTTACGTGAAACGTTAAATCGTGTCAGACAAACAGAACAATCGTACAATACAAATAAAGCTATAAAGAAAATGGTAAGAAAAAGAGAAAAAAATCTATATTAGACTTTTTGAAAATTTCCTACGATTAAAATCTAAATGATAATCAATTTATATTACTAAAGAGAAAATATTTATCAAAGATTTATAAGATGTTTCAGAAATGGGTAATAAACAAAGAGCCTTTCTATTATGCATAGCTTTTAAGTAAATTGAAGCTAAGCATAGAGGCTATCCTATAATAATAATTTTCCGTTGAGTACTTTAAAGAAAAAGATCCTTATCAAATATTAATAGATGTTGTATATTTTGAAACCCGTTTTCTTTTACGACAACATTTAAGGCTGGTAAACGTTTTGATTTACCAGTTCCTATAGTGAAAAAAGGGCAATTTTCATGGCGATGTATGGTTATGTAAAACGTTTTAAAGAATAATAAAAATGAACATTCCTTGCAACTTTATTAGCCCAAGAAATAGTGCAACCCTTCATAAGAAGGATTGCTAAAAATTTCTTAAAGGTTATATTGATATGCTTTTGATCAATACCATTTATGACATATATAAGAGAAAACGATATATAGCTTCAAGTCAAAAGGTAAATCTATCTTAAGCGTTTAAGGAAAATAAATGGTGTAATACGTGAACGATAAAAGCTCATAGATATGTGGCTCCTGGATAACTCGGAGACTCAAAATCACCAAATGCGTCATATTATAACGGCTCGCTTTAAAAAAAAGCCTAAAAAAGGCAAAATCTTACAAAAGAACTCTAAACACAGAAGAAAATCTAAAAAATTTAAATTTTTTAAATGATAAATGTGTTTCATACGTATAAATTATTATTTTTTCGATATTTACAAACTATTAAAAACGTGAGAAAGTCCAGTCTAGAATTAAACATTAACCGGCCGCTTAAAAAGTAGAGGTGGTGGGTTAATGGCCAAATAATGCTCCTCGTGTGGTGATTATAATAGACGTATCTACGATATATTGATTTAAACGCTTAATACTTCAGAGTATAAAGGTTTTGTTTACGTTCAATATATGATCAAATCGGTCAGCAAATATAGTCTTATTTGCTATCAATTGGCGTTTTAATGTTTATTTTACAACTAGTAAAATAAGTATGGGGATGTCATTATAATAAAACACCCTTACAATGAACTTGGGGGATTCTGCATCTTAATGCAAATATCTTCAGGAGGTTAATTCATAAATACAAGGAAAATTACAAGATCTGCGGATGCTCTACAATTTAGTTCGTAAAGATTATGATAAGCTCTCTTAAAACTAAATCTGGTGAACTTGGTTTTTTAATACTTAGCAATAGCATCTTAGGTATCGTGGAAATGAAAATCATTTCTTACGTGATATAAACATGCTGGTGTAATTCGACGCTTGGTAAACGACCAAGAACTCGACCTTCTTCTATGAATCCTGTGACCACCCAATGGGAGGCGCACTCGGGGAGGTGCTCAACCTACTAATAGTAAGGGTATATAACATTACATGAAAGACGGTTAAGTCACATATTCTAGCATACTTATACTAAGCGACAATTGAAATTATTACGTTATGAAAATACCTTTGTTAGTTTTGATTTATATAGAAAGTTTTTAAAGAGCCTTTAACTAAACAAGTGAAGACGATATGGTAACTTTGAATCTTCTGTAATTGCACTGCGAGCAGATCGAGCACAATATAAGTCCTTTCGTAGGAAGACAATAGAGTCTATAATGGGAAAAGACTAAGCATATTGATATAAACCTGAAATGATAGGTTATAAACTTGGTGTTTTGTTTTTACAAAGAAACTTGGGGTATCTACATAATAGTGAACATAATGTAAAAAAATTGCTAAAATGCGTCGAAAAATACTCAAAAAAAAGTTCGTAAAACTGCTGCAGGAAAAGCTAAGGGTAAAAAACCTTCTTCTAAAAAGAAGAAAAAATAATTATTTTTAAATAAGTTATATCTAGTAACTTTATACATAATCTTCCTAATAATTTATTAACATAAGTTGTATTTGCTCTTGAATATCATCCAGGATCAAACTTGCAGTAATAATATAACAAAAATAAACCAGTATCGTTATTCCTAGTATTCAAAAATTCTATAAAAATTTTGAATAAGAAAAGAAGTCTTTCGAATTTTACTCATAGGAGAGTCAGGCAATCTCATCAGTATCCTCTGCCAAATGTAGGACATAGACTCTCCCCGAAAGGATAAACTTTATCATCTCAGGACAGGTTTGTACAACGGCAACTTTGTGAAAACCTCTAGTATCAGATTGAACTTTCTTGGCATCTTTTGAAATCGAAGGTATTGTTTTTTGGATAGGACTTGTTATATCACCAGCGACTATACGATAACCTTTTGCTTTCACGAATGTGTTTTGATTTTGAATAAGAAAAGAAGTCTGCTTATGGGAAAGCCGAGCAATCTCAAAACCTATTTTTATGTGATTTATTTACTATCTTAAAACCCAGTGCTCGATAAAAAGTATAATACTTAATAATACCACGTATGTTATTATTGTTTCCGCTTTGCTCGCCTTTATTTGTGGTTCAGTAAGTGATCCTTGTTTAGGATTAAATTGTATTTCTTTTTTTGGAATACCTGTTTTCGTATCGACTAGATCTTTATGATTCATAAGTGTTTCAGGATCTATTTGGTTTTCAAAATAGTTAAAAGGTAGTTGTCCCCATAAGGTCATACTTTTAAAAGCTAGTATGATTAATATTATAAATCCTAATATATAATAAAATTTTTTCATATTTTTAAACTACAAAAAATTACTATGCCCTAAGGCTTTAGTACTGGAAGAACCTATTCGATGGGGTCCAGCATCCCCTCCTTCCTCTCCTTTTACTTTTTTGTATGTATATTATATAAAATTCAAAATTAGTGGTTCCTGCGGTAATATTGTTGTAATATACATATTATTTACAGCTTCCATAGCCTTAAATACTTTGTATGGATTTATTGTTAATTGTGCTATTGCATACTGAGCAATAATATGACGTAGTGTTTTTTGTGTATAATACTCTGCAATAAATATGCCTGCAAATGGTATCATTAAAAGAGTACTATCACCAATGTTCACAAGAATCCCCAGTATCATAATAAATACGACGAATAAGATTCTTTGAAAAACTGTCAACGGATTTGTTGTTGATATTGCACTGGACATATACTCTTTCGAGAAATCAAAGTATTGTTGATCTATAGGTGATTTTAAGATACTATTAAAAACTGCTAATTCTGCATCAGTTAAAGATAGTATAATTTGTTGTACTACTTTTTTGTAATCCTCGGTTATATTGTTTACAAATCCTATGTGTTTTTTTAATTGTATGCTAAACATCCATAATAATATTGCTAATGTTATTAATATATATCTCATTTTATAATGTTTTAGCTAATTTATAATACACGGTACAACACCATTGCGAATACTGGATTTATTTTTAGTTGAATAAAAATTATACTTAGTACCAAAAGTGTAACAAATTTTTTTGTAAATTAAGTTTTATATTATTCAGTTTCAACATAAAATTTAAATAGTTAAAAATTCGGTAGTAATTTGGGCTGGTGAGCTTACTGTAATATCCATCTGATTTTTTGGTATTCCTAAGGTCTCATTAAAAACCACTATTGTGTGAAATTACTGCGTTTATTATTCTACGGGGTGTGTAGGGTAGTCCCTAATTTTTTTTTTTAATACTTGGTAGGGAAAACACGGTTGGTCCTCTTCCCTTATAGTGCATAATGTCCTATACAATATTTCGAACAGCTTTAATAAAAAAGTGATCTAGACGATTCACTATAATGACGCAAAAAAATAGGCAAAATAGAGAAAGTAGATAAATATCCTAAAAACAAGAAGGTTCTTCAAGAGGACTTTGACCATATATCCAAGTACAAAACAATCAGCATAAATAATACATTAAGTTTAGCAATAAATGTTTATAAATAGCCTACGAGTGATCGGGCATCTAAGAAAGGAAGTATTAATAAGAAATTATACTCGCAATAAGGGCGATTACACCTAGAAGTTTATTAGGTATAGAGCGTAGAATGCATGAAAGGGTAAAAAATACCATTCTGAACAATATGGTCAGTGTTTGATCAGGATTGCTGGAATATAATTATCTGGATGCCCTAACTGTTAGGTATAAAAGAACAAAGAAGATAATTATAGCTATAAAAATAATTACACTAAAGAAATCCTTGATAGTATAGTAAGGATGAAAAGAATTTCATCAATATTTTTTTTCCAGCCACTTGGCGTAGTACTACCTGCCTGATGTATAATGCAAGATGTAAAAGCACTAAAGCCAGAATATAAAAGGTAAATATAATGCAATGAGAAGAATTTGGTAAGTTGGATTATCTACAGAGAATCCACTCCACGCCAATTTACAATTTTTTGACCAAAGAAGGCACTGTAGAGCTGAGTTAGTTATGACGTGGCAGCCCGATATGACATTTGACCCCAAGTAGAACATATCCTAAGAAGAAGTAATTATCATGAGTAATAGAATCACCACACCGAGCACCATAAGGCTCTACGGATAATTATATGATCCGTAATATAAACCTCTTAAAAGGTGGAAATATACCACAATGAAAAAAAATGATGCACCATTTGCGTGAGGTATCTTATAAACCAGCCATAGGGACATCTCGCATTAATGTTCAACACTTAAAAAAGCTAGTATGCGTTTGAGCAATAAAACATAACCAAGAATATACCTGTTATAATCTGCACCCTAATACAACTAAGCATATATGCCGAAGTTGTATTGTAATTAAGGCTTGCAGGCAGGGTATGTTATTGCTGTATCATATATAAATCCTAGGACCGTTTAACCATCGCATAGGTTATATAATGATTAGCGCGGGTATCACCTAATATTAGTAAAACAGACAAAAATATCGAAAAAAAAATAAATGAGTTTGATTTGTGTTATCTCCTCTGAAATAACCAATTAGTAGACCATACCCGCTCCTCTTACTTTTTCGTATACATTTGATTTATTGGTATCTCTTTATTTTACTACCTATAGTGGTAGAATAACCTAGTACTGGACTATATTTCTTTTATTAAAGGTTACTTATTTTCTAGTTTAATTTCTCCAGTAGTTATTGCATGTTTTACTTGGTCTTTTTGCTCTTCCGATAAAGCATCATACTGTACAGATATCATTTTATCAAAAGCTGCTCGTTTATTTTCTTCCTGCCGATCTTTTTGTTTTTGATCACTCTCTGCTTGTAAAGTTTCTTTATGACGAGCATCCTCCGCTTGCAAAGTTTCTTTATGACGAATATCCTCCGCTTGCAAAGCTTCTTTATGACGAATATCCTCTGCTGTCCGATCAGCATCAGCTATTTCTTTTTCCTTCAATGTATCATAAACATCGAGGGCTTTCCATGCTAATGCTCCGGCAACAGCAACAGCTACTGTTTGTACTTGAGGGTTTGTTGCAGCTTCTATAATTTCTTTAGATGCTCTACTCCACATCCCTCGCGTTTGCAATTTTGTTTGTGGAAAATTGAGATCAAAAATACTAGGATTCTTTTTATAAAAGCGAAGCATCGCTACAACTGCATATTCTGCTCTGAGTAGAAATAAACAAACTATTATTAGGTAGGCTGCAATATGCAAACGAGAACATATCATAGATATGATAAGTGCTAACATATTTAGAGATATGTACTTTTCAATATATTCACCACCTTGTCTGCAAATAAACCTAAAATATAATAATAATAAATGATATTTTTTTACTAAAAACCCTGTTACTTTGTTTTTTAATAAAAAGATAATTGTTATATTATAACTGTGTTGACGCCACTCATTTGTTTTTATAACTATATTTTTTATATATTCTTTTACTAAAATTAGAGTATTTTTGCTCAATAATATAGCGTTTACCATTATATTAAAAATATTAATATTTTTGTCCATAATTAATAAATTTTAATATAAATAAGGTCTTATGTTCTATTTCAGCAGCCTTATTGTTCATAATTAAAGAAATTAACAATATGTCGTGATATTTCATATATTAGGCCAAATGTAACAATTATAAAGAAACATATAAAATAGAAAATTTCAATACCATTAAAATCTAGAATGGAGGTACATAAAGGATATAAATATAAAATTTCAATATCAAATAATAAAAATAATATTGCTATTAAAGCAAACTGTACTTCAAAAGGAAAATTAGTCTCTGAAAAGGGTTGGAACCCACACTCATAGGCAGAAGATTTTTCAAAATCAACTTTTGAAGTAAAACTTATTATATAAACAGCTGCTAAAAGAATTAGGGCTAAACCAAAAGATATAACAATAAAATAGGATATTTTAATTAATTCGTTTAAATATGCTGACATTTTTTTTAAAGGCAATTTATTTTTTTCCAGTAGAATGCCTCTACTCATAAGGGGTGTAATAGACCATAATAGAATAACCACTACCCAAACAAAATTAGGAATGACATCATCAAAGCTAAAAGTCCACAGCCTCCGTGAGAGCGAAGCCCAACATCTGTATTTAAATAGGCGTTGTTCTTCTGCTGATTACGACTTAATCCAAAGACGAAGAACCAAAAACAATCCCGACTCCGTACCGGCTCCAGCAAGACCATTGTAGCAAGACCTGCGCCATGCTCTTACCAGCTGTTAAATAGCTGTGACAAAATCTTCTTTGAAGTCATGATTATTAATATAAATCTTGCATCAGTTTGTTATGGTTGTCGCACAGACGCCTTAAGGCGCATATGATTATTATGGGTGCACTAACATTAAACATAAGGAATTTACATTCGAGTATGGGAACCTGAAACCTTATCGAAATTGATGAAACGAGGTTACCCGATACAATTTACGATGGAACATCTAAAAACAAAAGCTCTCGTATTTTACTATTAATTATTGGATGGCAGATAAAAAGCGTTTTCAAAAGAAACATTGTGTTTTCTAATCCATTATTTATTTTGATAATTAAGTATCTTTTTCTAGATTATACTTTACAGGAATTAAAATGATTAATTATATAGTTTCAAATATAAAGGTTATAAAAAGATTTAAATAAATTATTTGATATACTATTAATAATATCAAAGCTTTCAGTGCAAACAAGTTACTAAAAAGTTATTCATAAACTGGAAATTATGATGATCTATTAACATATATAAAAAATTGATGCGATAATCATAAATAGTTTGACCAGGAGATCAAAACTCCAATTTAATTCTTATGGCAATCCACGGACAGAATACCTATGTTTAATGCTTATTTATTTAAGCATGTGAAAAATATTCCTTTACTTCTTTTTCTACTTTTGCTTCAATATTGCAAAACAAGAAATTCTCTTTCTAATCTACTATTGAAGCTTATTTAAAGGTCATTATGATTTTCAAACACTACTGTTATACATCAAGCTTTAATTCTTTACCCTTCCAGAAAATATAACTATTATTTGTTTGAGCCTTTTTATATTAACAAAATAATAAAAGGTTATTTAAGGAAAATCAATAACAACTAATTTCTATTTTTTTCTCAAATAATTAAAGCTTTCCAAAAGCTTATTTATCGTTAAATCCAAATAAGAAAATGTTAGCTCTGTTTAAGACAAATAGTTTTGATGATTCATTTTAAGGAAAATAAGTAGAAATATTTAGAACGCTATTTCTAATTTACGCCATTGTTAAGCTAAAAAGAATCAGTCTTAGTTTTTATCGAAAATACAACAACTCTATCCACTATGCTTTATAATATTATTTCAAAAGATTACATTATTTAAAATACCCTATAAAGTCTCTTAACTTATAAAGCCCTTTAGGAAACACTATTAAGATTGGTCGTCATCTATATGAATGCTTTTATTTAGCAATTCGTAATGATATAATATTTTAAATATTGCATATACCATAATCAAATACGAAAGGCTTTGAATGTATATTTCATAAAGTACGTATCGGGGTTCTTTTACTATTTATGCACAAGCTTTTAAAGCTTTGAAAATGAATATAGGTCTGTTTTTTCTTTATAACAGATTGGGTTCCTGGTTCTTAAGTAATTATAAGCGTGTTACACAGCTATTAAAGCTATAAACTTTATAACGTAGAACACAATATTTCTTAAGGGTCCTCAAGCAAATGAATAACACATACTCACATAAAACTTATCCTACGGCTTCTACATTTCGTCAAAGAAGAGACCTTTTTTATCCCTAAGATACCTGCTATTCATTAAGTATTTTAGATTGAGTATTTGGCTTCATGAGTGCATTTGTTTACGGATACCTTCATCTTATTATGTGATACTCAAAGCATATTTCAAAAGAACTTATCCTATATTTCAAATCAACGTTCCATTGCATTTCAAATTTAATTGTTTATTAGCTGCTGAAGTATGTAATACTAGCTAATGAGTTCTCATTTGATTTTTTATCTTTTTACAATTATGTGGTTTTGGGTTTATCAGATTAAAACACGCATTAAACAAATATGTATACTAAATTGTTATAAGTAAATGGTTTAAGTTCTTCAACATAGATATAAAGGGACTCAAAAAGAATATTTATGTCTTATGACTTGAATTTCCAAGACTAAAAAAAAAAATATTAGGAAGTCCTTCGTAAACTACGTCGAGCACCACGTAGATATTTAGATTTTTTAATCAGATTTTCAAAATAAACAATTAGCTTTAAGTATAATAAACCAACTATATTTTTAATAAAGATTTTTTACCTATAAATCAAGGATCTTATTAAGAACGATGCACTTTATATTTAGCTAAATATAGGATTATTTTAATCTGATTCGTATAAAATTTATAAACAATTAGGAAACTATTAAAATTTCTTCTCATTTAAATAAATGTTTTCGCATCTGCGAAAAGAAGATATTTTCGTACCTAGGCGAATACTTCAAACATTAAAAGAACTTTGTCATTTATGATAATAACTATTTAGGGCTAAAAAAAGCTTTATTCGCAAGAAACGATTGAAGGCCCTTATATAACAAAGTTCCTCTTAAAAAAGTGATATAAAAAGTTGATGGTTTGTAGTTTTTTGCTATCGCCTAATTCTTTAATATACTGAGAGAAAGTACCATGAAAAAGGATATGCCCATAAAAAAGGTAAAAATAAGGTCCTGGATAGTTAGACAAAAAAA
>JGI12635J15846_10002989_pt1 | contig 14750 bp, 14 predicted proteins | sample BlaSpr_A8_OM2_M2_FD_15846 | JGI IMG/M metagenome (IMG submission 15846) | reverse complement strand
AGCCCTCGATCGAAGAACGTAAAGAGCGGCTCGAAGCAGCGAAGACGGCGGGAGTCGGGGTGCGGCCCGCCGATACTCACGCGATCGATGAAGCCGCTGCGACCTTTGGAAGTTCGCCGGTAGACTATATCTACGAGCAGCCGCCCCAGCAACTTTTTCAGGGAATTCTGCCTAAGTACATCGCTATCGAGATTTTTCATGCGCTCCTGGAGTCGGTGGCGGCCGAGCACGCCGCTCGCATGACCGCGATGGATGCAGCCACCAGCAATGCCAGCGATATGATCGAGTCGCTGACGTTGATCATGAACCGAGCGCGCCAAGCTAAGATCACAAAAGAAATTATAGAAATAGTAAGTGGAGCAGCCGCAGCCCAGTAGAAATGCAATAAGTCGGCAAGAACTGCACACTGAGCGAATTTAGAACTGAGATTTCATCTATGTCAGAAAACGTCGGACACGTAATCCAAATCGCAGGCCCGGCCGTTGACGTCCAATTCACCGAAGCGGCCATGCCTCCCATCTACCAAGCCCTCCGCGTAGTAAGCGATGGCTTCACCGTTCCGTCTCCTATCAACGTCATACTCGAAGTGCAGCAACATCTGGGCGAAGGACGAGTGCGCTGCGTAGCCATGGAAGCAACCGATGGCATGGTGCGAGGCATGAAAGCCATCGACCAAGGTGGTCCCATCTCCGTCCCCGTAGGGCGAGGCACGCTCGGCCGAGTCATGAACGTAATCGGCGAACCCGTCGACAATCTGGGTCCCATCGCTTGCGACAAGAGAATGCCGATTCACCGTCTGGCTCCTGCGTTCGACGAACAGTCCACGACTGCAGAAATGTTCGAGACCGGAGTGAAAGTGATTGACCTCATCCAGCCCTTCCTGAAAGGTGGAAAGATCGGTCTGTTCGGAGGCGCTGGCGTCGGCAAGACCGTTGTGATCATGGAGCTGATCAACAACGTTGCCAAACAGCACGGAGGTTTCTCCGTCTTTGCCGGAGTCGGTGAGCGCACCAGAGAAGGTAACGATCTCTGGCTGGAAATGAGTGAGTCGGGAGTCATCAAACCGGGCAAGCCCGCCGAATCGAAAGCCGCATTGATTTATGGACAGATGACGGAGCCTCCAGGCGCGCGTCTGAGAGTAGCGCTCACGGCGCTGACCGTAGCGGAATTTTTCCGCGATGAAGAAGGCAGCGACACGTTGCTGTTCATCGACAACATCTTTCGTTTCACGCAAGCGGGCAGCGAAGTCTCGGCTTTGTTAGGAAGAATGCCATCAGCCGTAGGTTATCAACCGAACCTGGCTACGGAGATGGGAGAGTTACAAGAACGGATTACTTCAACGAAGAAGGGATCGGTTACCTCGGTACAGGCGATATACGTTCCGGCGGATGATTTGACGGATCCCGCCCCGGCAACGACTTTTGCTCACCTCGATGCAACTACCGTGCTTTCGCGCGCGCTTACTGAAATCGGAATTTATCCAGCCGTAGATCCGTTAGGCTCAACCTCGCGAATTCTTGATCCACGCATTGTTGGCCAGGATCATTACGATGTGGCGCAGATGGTGAAGAAAACTTTGCAGACGTATAAAGATTTGCAGGACATCATTGCCATTCTGGGTATTGATGAGCTCAGTGAAGATCAGAAGGTTACGGTTGCCCGCGCCCGGAAGATCCAGCGTTTCCTCTCGCAGCCGTTTTTCGTGGCGGAACAATTCACCGGCACGCCTGGCCGCTATGTGAAGATTGCCGATACCGTCAAAGGGTTCCGCGGGATTGTAGAGGGGAAATATGACGATATTCCGGAACAAGCCTTTTATATGAAGGGTACGATCGACGAAGTGCTGGAGACCGCCGAGAAGATGAAAAGCGCGGCATAAGTAAGCGATCGACATTTAGAATAGCCGGCCGACTGTTTGAGATTGAGGACTGTGGCGAATACTTTCCAACTCGAAATTGTTACACCCGCGAAACTGCTGGTGAAGGACGCGGCGGAGGAGGTGCAGATTCCTGGTTTGAGTGGCTATCTCGGCATTCTTCCTGGACACGCACCGCTGCTTACCGAGCTGGCGGTGGGCGTGATCACTTACAAGACGAGTGGAACTACGCACACGCTTGCTGTGGCGTGGGGGTTTGCGGAAGTTCTGCCGGACAAAGTGACGATCTTGGCGGAGGCGGCGGAGCAGCCGCAGGAAATTGACGTGGAGCGGGCACAAAAGGCCAAAGAGCGCGCTGAGCAATTGTTGAAGAGCAACAATCCCGAGGTTGACTACGCACGAGCGGAAGATGCGTTGCAGCGCGCGGAAACACGGCTGAATGTGGCGAAAGAAAAGTAACCTCATTCCCTGTTTTCCGCCGGGGACACCCATGACGAACCCGATCGTTGGTGCAAGCATCGATTCAACTCCGGATCTTCTCGAGAACCCCTTCTGGAATGCCCTCGGCAGCGAGCATGCGAAATTTGCTATCAGCGCCCCTCTGGCCCGTAGATATCCCGCAGATGTCGTTCCGTTTGCAGGCGTGTTCGATGGCCGAACAGAAGCGCTGGCTGATCTTCGCGGGCTGCTGGATCTCGGAGAGGAAATTTATACTACCGGCGACGAACTCTCGGACTGTCCCGGGATGGAATTACTGGGACAATTGCCTGCATGGCAGATGGTGCTTCGAGAGGCAGACTCGGCAACTCATCTTGATCTTCATGAGCAGTCGATCGTTAAACCGCCGATCGTTGAACCGCCGATCGTTCCATCGCCGGTGATTGAACAAATGACTGCGGCCGATGCTGAGGCAATGGTTGCACTTACAGATGTAGCGTTTCCGGGCTACTTCCGGCTACGAACTTATGCCATGGGCTCCTATTACGGAATTCGAATTGACGGCGTGCTCGTCGCCATGGCGGGAGAACGGGTAGCATTGCCCGGGATTCGAGAGATCAGCGGAGTTTGCACGCATCCCGCGCATACAGGCCAAGGTTATGCCAGGAAGCTCATCAAGCGCATTCTAAGAGAGCATGCGTCGGCGGGGCTCAGGTCTTTTCTCCATGTAGGAACCTCTAATGAGCGGGCGATTGTTTTGTATGAGCAGTTGGGTTTTGTGAAAAGAAGAAAAATAATCTTTCATCGCCTGCGCCGGATTTCTTTCTGAATGGGCTGGTCAGCGGCGGCAACCGGTTAGCGAAGAGTTATTGATCGTGATGGCTCAAGGCCGGGCGAAGTCTCAGAAAAATCTGGAATGAAACAGGGTCTCTGCCGTAGGCCGAATCCAAGCTTGCAGGCTTTGAATAGAAAGTAAAGTCTCCGCCCAAAGCCAGTTGCCAGTGCGGGCTTTGGATGAGATCATGGGCGCCGCCGAGGGTATAGGCTCCTATGCGATAGCTTGGGTATAGTGGATTTTCGGGAAATAATTCATCCTTGTCGACCAGTTCGATCCGCGAAAAAGCATAATTCCGCAACCTGAAGTTTGCCGTTGTCTCCAGCAAGTAGCCGTTCAAATTGTGGTTATCAAATACTTTGTGTACGCGTCCCCAAATCACTGAAGTCGCCCACGATCCTCGGGTGAACGGGCGCACATACTCCACCGCAGCCGTTTGACGGCGCTGGCTGCCGGGTTCGAGTGCCTCCGGATGTTCCAGTCGCCCATAGCTATACTCTGCCGTCCAGTTTTTCGTGGCGGCAACGCTCAAGCGCGCCGACCAGGAATCGAGCGGTGACAACTGAATCGTGTAACGCTTTTCATCCGGTTCACGGCCGTTGAATACCGATCCTTCCACCTTGAATCGGTCGATGATGAGTCCTGTCGTGATCACCCCGAAACTGGTATGCGTCGAATCCTGCAAATGATGGGAGAGCGGAGCCATGGGTAATTCCGATGCCGAGGCGCGGTGCATGAACGCCACGGGACCGAGCGCGGGTTCGCCCGCAGGAGCGCCATAAAACTCCCAGGAGACTTTCTCTTTTATGGGAAGAGCAAGCGGGTGCGTGTAATCGAACGAGAGTTCGGCAAACACGTTATGCGGATGCTGGTGATCGACCAGCGCCTGACCATGATAAGTTTCGCCCGTCTGAAAGAGTTCGGGAAACCCCGGGTGCGGCGAAGTCAGCGACTCAGCAGAAAACATCTCCCGGAACAGGATATTGCCATGCCCCAATTTGTGTTGCTCCATCAGCATGAGCCAGTTGACGGACTCCGCTTTGCCCTCGCCGCGCGGACCGCCTTGCTGGTTGTAATCCGTAAAGATTACGCCGTGTGCCATCAGGTCCCATGCTCCGACCGATTTCATCCACATATGGTCTGGGGTCGCCGCAGGCTGCCATTCCGTGCCTGAGTCATCGGCTGGCGCCGGCATCCAGTTGGGTTCAGCATTCGACATGTCCATGTTTGGCATGTGCGTCGCGGACATATCTGCACTTATTTGTCCCGCTTGATCCCGATCGTGTTGTGTCTGCGGATTACTCGCATCGATCTGCGAAGCAACGTTTTGCGCGCAGGCAAGAACGATCCACGAATGAATTGCGAAAACACTGAAAATGAAGGCCCGCAAGCCGTACCCCCTCGTCCGCTAAAAACACGCGCGAACGAAATAATCACGCGTCATTGCGATTGAGTTTCACTGCAGAGTGGAAGAGGCGAGACTAGATCCGCAGGGGCGCGGTATTCGGCGGGTCCGCCGAGAGAACCGTTGGAACTTCGCGCGCGCTTAGAAGATATTCGGTCCGCGCAAATTCGATTTGCTGCGTGGTGCTTGCGTAATGGATCGACAGTTGCTGGAGATCGGAAGTTTGCAGCAGCGCTGCGGCATGACCAGTCAGGCAACACCGATAGCTAACCGGCGCTTGCAGCGGAGAATGGGGCAGCGGGGAAGCTGAGCGAGACGACTCGGGAAGACTTCCGCCGCCATGCCCATGACAACCTGCATGCTGCCGACCAGGCGTTGCCAGAGGCGCAGATGCCCCATGTGCACCTGTATGATCGGTGTCGGTCCAAACTCCCGTTGCGAGCATCAGCGCCGCGATGAGCAGCAAGGCCGGAGTTTTGGTTACAACTTTCATCGCTTTAATCCAAAACTTTCTAGTGCTAACCGCAACGTCAGGTAAGTCACGATCCCGTAAGCTTCACGCGTATCTCTTCCGGTAGTCGTTCGCGGATCTCCGCCGGCAGCCGGTCATGCACGTGGCGCGCTCCGAGTTTGGCCACATCCACCATCACTGTGGGCGCTGGCGTTGCTACGGCCACAATCAGCCAAATCAGCGCCGACAACGCAAAGCCTGCAAGCGCACCCACTTCCAGCCAGAAAGCGTGGCGTGGTTCGAAATACCGGACTGCAGCAAACCCCAGCAGAAACACCGCAGCGGACGCCGACGCCAGCACAATCAGGGAGATGTCGATAATGCGATGGATCTTCTGGCGGTTGCGACAATGCTCGCAACCGACAAAGTGTAATTCATAATCGCCGCGCATCTCCGGAGCCAGCCCGGAAATATCGTAGCGCCATCCGGCAAGGATTTTCCCTACGATGGGGTCCACACACTGGCTCATAAGCGGTTATAACCGGATGGATTCGAGGACTTCCGTTTGGGTTGCCAGCAGCACACGATTGTTCCACAGGCCCAGACGTCCGCCGAGCGCCTGTTCTGCCGCGGCTCGCGCGATTTCGGGATGATTATTGTGCTCAGACAGATGCGCCAAGACTAAATACTCGGCTCCTCCATCATAGTCGCTGGAAAAGAATTCTGCGAGCGCGTCATTCGACAAATGCCCCACCCGGCTCATGACCCGCTGCTTCACGGACCATGGATAAGGGCCCGAACGCAGCATCTCGACATCGTGATTGGATTCCATCACTAATACGCTGCAACCGCGCAAATGGTTCCGCACGTTAACCGGCATATAGCCTAGATCGGTGGCAAAACCGATCTTTACGCCTTCGGCGCGAAAGGTGAAGCCCACAGGATCGGCGGCGTCGTGCGGAATCGTAAACGGCATAACCTCAATATCGCCCACCCGAAAGCCACGACCGGCAGCGAAATGCTCCGACTTTGGCAGCTCTGGAATCGCGCCATCCTCGTCGCGTACTGCCCGATTCCAGGCATGATGGGTAGGGGCGGTCAGAAAGACAGGCACGTTCAGTTTTGTCGCCAGCCGTTGTAAACCGGCAACATGGTCGGAGTGCTCGTGAGTAATCAGGATGGCAGAGATATCTTCGGTGCGTTCGCCAAGAGCGCGCAGCCGCTTGAAGGTCTCTCGCCCAGATAGACCGGCATCGACCAGAAGGCGCGTTGAACTGGTCGCTACCAGCGCGCAGTTTCCACGACTGCCACTAGCGAGCACCGATACCGACACTCCCATATAGCGGTAGCTTACGCCCAGCGGCTGTGGAAACGGCAATGTTTTTCACCTATCGGTACCTTTGAGGGGACTGCCCAGTCATCACCGCCTCGGCAGGCGGGGACTCCTCGCCAGCGACTAAGCCAGGAGTTCGCCGAGTGGTTCCCAGTAGTGCAGAAACTCGTCATGGGGTTCGATTCGAGACAACGCCCGGGCTCCTCGGAGAAATGACGGCCCCTAGAATACTGCTCAATCGGCCTCCCGCTTACGGCTAAAGATTCGCTTCCGCAGCTTCTCCAACCCCCGGAAATAGTGGTGCTTTACGTTCCCTCGGGTCTCTCCCAACTTCACGGCAATCTCTTCAAAGCTGTAGCCCTCGAGCAGATGAAGCCCCAGGGTTTGACGCTGGATCTCGGAGAGGACTCCACGCACCTTGCTTAATCCAACCCTTCCGAGCACTTCCTCAATCGAGTTTTCGTATCGGCCTGCCCTCCCCTCTGGACCGCTCAGTTCGTCTCTGACATCTTCCAGATCGACCTGATTGTAGAAATGGCGGGAAACCAGATAGCGGCGGCGGTCAATGGCACGCTGGTAGGCCATCTGCACGATCCAGGAACGAGCTGAACTCCTGGAACTGTCAAACACCGCGCTCTTCTGGTGAATGAAAAGAAATACGTCCTGGAGCAAGTCATCGGCTTCGGAATCGTCCCGGAGAATCTTGTACCCGATCGCACGCACCAGGCGCGCGTAGCGACGAAAGAGACCGGCCAAGGCTTCCTTATCCCCGGCAACGACGCGGGCCATCAGGACTTCATCGGCGATTTCAGCGCTCGCAGTCGGCCTCTCAATCGAGGAAGACGCGGCACGGGGTTGGTTTTCTTCGGTAAGGCTATCGATCCCCAGCAGTCGAATTGAAAAAGAGGAGTTCATGAAACCCCACCCCTGGATTCCCTGAACGAGTCAGAGATCGCACCCCTGCCGCTCGCGTACCGGTTCCGCTTGCCATCCCCCCAAATCTTGAGCACGCTTCAGAGGCTCGGGATTTGCATACAGCGAAGCACAATTAAAGTGATGTGCATCCAACAAAGTACAAAGAGCCATCTCGCGGGGGACTCAGTCTTACTCTGCCGGGAAATTTCCTTCATTTCCGGGTCTGCCCTCTCGAATACTTCTTCTGCGATAGTGGCACGGCCAAATTCGCTGAACTCTATTGGATGACTATAGTCACTGAATAACTTAGCGTCAAGCAAATGAATATGGGCTGTGCCCAAAGCCATCGGTGCCGATAGGAAAAGAGAGAGCAGAACATTGACACAAGCGATTGGAGCCGAACTCACGGAACTCCGCACCTCCAAGAAGTTGTCGCAGCAGAAACTTGCCGATAATCTCGGATATGATGTCAGCCACGTTCGACAGACCGAAATGGGTGGCAATCCGACCTTGGAATTTCTCAGTGCAATTGCCGCATTCTTTTCTCTAAACCTCTCAGAATTCATTCATAGAGCTGAACGTCGAGTAACTCCTGTTCGCTAGACAAACCACGCCATCGTGTCAATACGTGCCTATTGTCCCTGAATGATTTGGGCGTTACTCGCCAATTATTGCAAGCGTGGCGAAAACAATTGGTGCGGACAAGGAACGTAGGGTTCGCAACCTCGACGAGGCCTTTGGATCCGTGTTGACTGATCTACGTACCGGCCGCCATTGGTCGCAACAGAAGTTAGCGGACATAGCGGGCTACGACGAGAGCTATATCCGGCAACTGGAAAGAGGGATTAAAAGTGCAACCCTCCGCACGCTTTCTGATTTGGCCTCCGCGTTTTCACTCTCTGTTTCGGTTTTAATCCGGCGAGCGGAGACACGAATGTCGAAGCACCACTAACTATATTGCCCAACGGTACGGTGATCGGCCCTCAGCCATCGGTAGCTCACGTGCGGCATGCGCGTTTCCGGCTAAAGATTTGCTTACGCAACTTCTCCAACCCCCGGAAATAGTGGTGCTTTACGTTCCCTCGGGTCTGGTCCAACTTCACGGCAATCTCTTCAAAGCTGTAGCCCTCGAGCAGATGAAGCCCCAGGGTTTGGCGCTGGATCTCGGAAAGGATTCCAAACAGCTTGCGCAATCCAATCGTTCCGAGCACTTCCTCAATCGAGGTTTCGTATCGCCTTGCCATCGTCCCCGGATTGCTCAGTTCATTTCCAACATCTTCGAGATCGACCTGATTATAGAAATGGCGGGAAACTAGATAGCGGCGGCGGTCAATGGCGCGCTGATAGGCCATCGCGACGATCCAGGAACGAGCTGAACTCCTGGAACTATCAAACACTGCGCTCTTCTGGTGAATAAAGAGAAATACGTCCTGGAGCAAGTCGTCCGCTTCTGAATCGTCCCGGAGAATCTTGTACCCGACCGACCGCACCAGTCGCGCGTAGCGGTGAAAGAAACCGGCCAAGGCTTCATTATCCCCGGCAACGACGCGGGCCATCAGGACTTCATCGGCAATTTCAGCGCTCGCCGCCGGCCTCTCAATCGAGGGAGATGCGGCACGGGTTTGGCTACCCTCGCTTGGGACATCGATCCCGAGCAGTCGAATTGCAGAAGTGGAGTTCATGGCATCCTACCACTGGATTCCGTGGTCGAGCGGCAGATCGCCTCCTGTCACAGATCGCCTCGCCGCCGCTCGCATACCGGTTCCGCTTGCTGTACATCCAACAAAGTACAAAGAGCCATCTCGCAGCGGACTCAGTCTTACCTTCCAGCGACTAACTGCCAGTTCTATCGAGACTAACGGCGTGACGTCTATAGACGGTCATGCTACAGGCGGTGGGCACTTACATGAGCTCGATTTCAAATCCGGCACGTGACACAACCTGCTCCTTAAGATTGCCAGGACTCTCGGAATCTCACTGCAGAACTGCTGACGGGAATTTAACCGGCCAAATTATGCAATCGGCAATCGAATAAATTAAACAGCGAGCGCTCGGTGTTTGTCAATGAGCTCTTATGCCGGTTTACTTGGACTTGGGAGGACGGCCACCTCGCCGGTTCTTTCGCTTCTTGGAAAGCTTGCTGTAGTGATCCGAACCGTACTTCTTATACGTCGCCCTCCCGCCTTTTCGCCCAAGATCCGTGGCGGCGGGATCTTTCTTGCTTGCCAAGCGTATTCAATGAAGGGGAACAACTGATTCAGTTTAGCAGCACGACCTCTTCTGTTGAGCGGTCCATGTCGACAAGGCGCTCTTCATTATTCTGAGGACGCGTGGAACCTACCAAATACCCTGACGAACCTCTACGTCGAACCCCAGTATTCGGTGTATCGCACTGGAGAAATCCCGTCTTCGGTTTCTGCCCAAGCCGCGGTTTGAGCCCAGAGCCAGCCCCCCGAATGTGATCCCAACCTCGATAATCGCTTGCCGCCTGGTTGGCATTTCCATTCCAACCTACTCTCGCTTACTTCTTCGCGAATAATTTGTCCATTACGTTTCGCCCTATCGAGGCGCCGAATGCGCCGGCAATGCCTGGGACGAATGCCAGAAAGGATTCGTAGATCTGGGCTCGCTGCGGTTTCTGCGACAGAAAGAAATATGCCAACCACTCAACGATCGGTACGAACGCGCCGATCAACAGCACCCAGCGCCACGGTTTCCGTGGACTCAGGAATCCCAGGAGCATGTTCGACATCAGCACCGCTATCGCCGTCAATAGCAAGTCGCCCACTTTGATGTCTAACCAGCCAGCCAGCGCCCCGAACATTCCGGCTAACACATAGTAAAAGCCATCTCCTCGCGATTCTTTCTCCGGAAGAATTTGGCCCCAAGCTGTCGTCATATTCCTTGCTTCACGTCTCTTGATTTTACGAGTCCGGATCCGGGTTGAGATCACGAATAAGTGTAGAATCCGCGGCCGCTCTTGCGTCCTAGCCAACCTGCATCCACCATTTTGATCAGCAGCGGACACGGACGGTATTTTGGATCTCCCAAACCATCCTGCAGCACTCGCATGATATCGAGACACACGTCGAGGCCGATGAAGTCTGCCAGCGTCAACGGGCCCATTGGATGCGCCATGCCCAATTTGAACACTTCATCTACCGCGTTTGGCGTTGCAACGCCTTCCATCACTGTGTACATTGCCTCATTCAGGAGCGGCATCAGAACTCGGTTCGACACAAACCCCGGAGCGTCATTGACCTCTACTGGCGTCTTCTCCAGCTTCTGCGCTAGCTCGCGGACTGTCTCAAAGGTCGCTTGCGACGTCGCGAGGCCGCGAATGACTTCGACCAGCTTCATCACCGGCACAGGATTGAAGAAGTGCATGCCGATCACTTTGTCGGCGCGTCCGGTCAGTGCGGCAATTTTTGTGATTGAAATCGAAGAGGTATTGGAGGCCAGAATTACCGCTGGCTTCATTCTGCGATCGAGGTCGCGAAAGATCTCGGCCTTGATCTCAAATTGTTCTGTTGCTGCTTCAATCACGAGATCGCAGTCCACGAGTTTCGCGCGATCGACCACTGCGCCGATCCTTCCGAGCGTGGAGGCCTTGTCTTCGGCTGTAATCTTGCTCTTCGCAACTTCGCGATCTAGATTTTTGGCGATGGTTGCGAGGCCGCGATCCAGAAATCGTTGCTCAACATCGGCCAGAACCACCGTGAAACCGCAGCGTGCAAAGACATGGGCGATGCCGTTGCCCATGGTTCCGGCTCCAATAACGCCGACTCGTCGAATCGCCATGAATTGCCTCACTCGCCTTAGTCTCAATTAGAAAGAAGGAAACTGGAAAGTTTAGCAGAGCAGACTTCATGTGAATGGCGGGAGGAGCAAGCTTAGAGTTCGTTGGTTCTAATCGTTGACGGATGCAGCTCCAAACCTGCCCCAATTGCATCCCTCATCGCGTACCCGCGAGTTGAGTGCATGGGACGGGGGTCACACGGTTATGTGATAAAAACGGCGAGCAGAAGTGTGCGACTCGGCACACAAAACGATGGCGTAACGCCGCTGCGACATATCAAAGCAGATCGCAGCGGCGAAGTAACCATACGGGCCGATGCCGGAGCTACTACGTGCCCACGACGATTACCCTGCCGCCCCCATTGCCGCCGCCGCCTTGGATCGAGACGCTCGTGACCGTGTAAGGGTATTCCCCAGTGCCATCGGCGGGGTCGTCCGTATGCGTTGCGCTGTCGACCTTGGTTATCGGTTCGATAAACGGGTCGCCATCGGTCCAGTTGACAGTGTAGCCATCGGTGCTGATGGCGGGTTGCATCTGCAGATTGCCTCCAAGAGGAATCGCCACCAAGTTAGGATTGCAGTTTTCGTTGCCGGCGCTACCTCTGACCATAACCACCATAAATCCGTTCCCCGACTGGATAGCAAAGGGACCGTTTACAACAGCCCCGACGGTGACGCAATAGTTTACGCTGGCGGATGCGGGCATTGTCTGCGCTGCACTGGTGCCGCCGACCGCGAGATTGCTGATGTCGGTGAGAATATCCGAGGGGGTAAACGCGATGCTGACCGGCGAGGTGGCATTGTTAGTGAAAGTCACGCTATTCTGCGTCGCCGTGAGGATGTAACCCTCGGGAATGGCGTCGGTATCGGTGATGCTGATGTTCTGCGCGGTATCACTATCTTCAAACGGAATGACGCGTGCTGCCATGGCTGGCTCCTTTTCGAATTGAATTCACTTACTTTCCGCTGGGCCGAAAACTGGGATCCGAGAGCAATCCTTGGAGATCCGGAGTATGCTTCAGGTCCGCAAGGTCATAGCCTTTCTGCAGGCTCTTTTCGATATACTGTAACGCCTGAGTGCGATCGCCCAGGATTTCGTATGCTTGGCCGACGTTTTCCAGGACGCTCGGATCGTCTGGCGAAAGCGCGAGTGCCGATTGTATGCGCAGAATTGCCTTTTCACGAAGCTTTTTCTTTGCATACAGCAGTCCCAAGTTGGACTGCGCCTGCGCGTCGCGCGGAGTGTCTAGGACTGCCTGTTCGAGCAGAGTGATTTCACGGTCCCAGGCTTCGCTCGCTTTTTCTTTGTTCTTGAGGCCTTCATAGGCAATCGCCAGGTTACCCCACACCAGATAATCTTTATCGTTCAGTTGCAAGGCTTTCTCTTCTGCGTCGGCAGCTTCGGCGAACTTCTGTTGCTGGATGTAGACATATCCAAGATTGGTATAGGCTGGATAACTCGGCTCAAGCGCGATCGATTTCAGGAGCATCTGTTCGGCCTCGGCATAGTGCTTCTCGCCCATCTCGCTGTAAACCGCGCCTAAGTTGAGATAGAGCGGAGCATTGTCCGGAGTGAGCTCGATGGCGTGACGAAACTGCATCACAGCTTCGTCGTAGCGCTGGTGCGCGTATAAAAAAGCTCCGAATGAATTGTAACCATCCCAGGAATCGGGACGAAGAGCGATTGCCTTCCTGAAGGCACCTTCAGCATCTGCCGTGCGTCCGGCGTTTTCGTAAGCGACAGCCAACCCGATGATCGCATCCGCACTTCGCGGGTCGAGTTGCAGCGCGCGCTGGTATTCCTGCAAGGCGAGATCGTATTTTCCCGTGTTGGCGTGGATTTTTCCGAGCGTCACATAGACCACAGGCAAACGATCATTCAGTTGTTGCGCTTTCTGGCAATTTTCTAGGGCTTCATCAATCCACTTCGTATCTTTGTCCAACTTGAATTTCAGCCGGTAGGCTTCACCGAGCTGGGCAAATCCCAGGGCAAATCTTGGATCCTCTTTCACTGCACTGTTCAGCGCCGCGATGGCCAGGTCCAGGTTGCCGGACTTGTCATAGCGCTGGGTGTAGCCTAACGCCTTCAGGTACAACTCGTAGGCTCGGGCATTGACACCACCGGTTGCTCGTAGCATTTCGGGAGTAATGTCGATGCGCATCATCTTGGCGAGGCGCGCTACTGCTTCGTCTTCGAGCGAAGAGAAGTCCCCGGCCTGATCTTCGAGCGTTACCGCGCCGATCTGGCGGAGACTCTTCGTGTTTACCAGATTCACGGTCAACTGAATCGTCTGTCCCTCGCGCCGCAGACTTCCCTCTACAGCGACGGTTGCTCCGAGTTCGCGGAGGGCGGAGGAGGGATCGGTAATCTTGCGCCGGCGCACCTCGCTGGCCGGAACGACCCATAGCGCCTGCTTGCCTGCTTCAAGATTGGTCAGACGGCTGGAGAGGCTCTCCATGAGGCCTGCCAAAACCTCTTCATTCGCGGCATCGTTGCCCACATTTTCGAAGGGCAAGACGGCTATGTGCTCTTCGGGATGGCCAAACCATCCCGTGACGCGGTCGCGCACAGGTGGCAGAAACGACAATATGGCAAGTGTCGCAGCGACCAGGCCCGCGCCGGCCAGCCACCAGTTCCATTTGTGCGCTGGAGTATCTCCGGAGCCTGTCCCCCACATGGGACGCGAGGCTTGCTCGATTTGCTTTCTAAGCTCCGACGTAGAGGTTGATCGGGAAGATGCTGATCGACTTGACGATCGCGATCCAGATGAAGATCCGGTGATAGCTTGCGCCGTCGCCTCCGGATCAAGATGGCTGCGAACCTCCTTCAGGTCGGCGACCACCTCGCGGCAACTCTGGTAACGAGTGGCGGGCTCTTTCGACAGGGCCCGATAGATCACGCGCAAGAGATCAATGGGGATCTCATCCATGGGGCGGGGCGGTTCATTGATAATGGCAAATATTGTCGCCGCCGGAGTATCCCGTAAAAACGGATTCTTTCCCGTTACCATCTCCGCCAGCACAATTCCCAACGACCAGATATCGGTACGCTGGTCGACGAGCTTGCCGATCGTCTGCTCCGGAGACATGTAGCCGATGGTGCCGACTGTGCTGAGGCTTTGCGTGCTGCCGGAGGAAGACGCCAGGCGCGCCAGGCCGAAGTCTACGATCTTTGCGACTCCGTTTTGGGTGAGCATTACATTGGAAGGCTTCAGGTCGCGATGGACAACGGTTCCCGCATGGGCTGCGCTCAAGCCTTCGCCGATCTGGATGGCGATGTCGACTGCCTCCGCGATCGACAGTGGGCCACGATAGATTTTGTGGGCCAGTGTTTCTCCCGTGTAATACGCCATGACGATGAAGGAGCGGCCGTTGGCGGTTTCCTCAAGGCCGTGGATGACTCCAATATTGGGATGGTCGAGCGAAGAGGCGGTACGGGCTTCGCGAAGAAAGCGCTCGCGGTCTTCGCTGCTGGAGGCGACATGTTCGGGGAGGAACTTGAGCGCGACGGTGCGCTCTAATTTCACGTCGAGCGCGCGATAGACGATGCCCATGCCGCCGGCCCCGGCCATGCCGAGGATCTTGTAATTGCCGACGAGATCTCCCACGGACAGCGTGGCGTTTGGGTCAGACACCAAGCTTCTCCCAGAGGGGTGCAAGCGATAGAGCTGCAACCCCTACATGCGCAGCCATCATCAG
>JGI12635J15846_10002988_pt1 | contig 14752 bp, 13 predicted proteins | sample BlaSpr_A8_OM2_M2_FD_15846 | JGI IMG/M metagenome (IMG submission 15846) | reverse complement strand
GCTGGTCTTTCGTTCCGCCTCCAGAGCCGATTTCAGCCCCGCCTCGCTCGCCACCAGCTCCCGCTGAACCGCCAAAAGCCGCGCCAGTTCTGCCTTTGCGCCGGTTAATTCCTTTTCCATCAAGGACAAACGCGCGCCCGCCGCCGCGCTCCGCGACCGCAGCGCCAGCCAAGCAATCACACTTCCAAACAGTAGGCCAATAGCCCCACTGACTCCTAGTTCCATAGACACAGGTAACTTCTCCAGACGGTTTCCCGCCTCTAGCCTAGCACCACTGCCAAGCTCTGCCGCGTGGCACAAGCGATACCGCGGCGCAGCAAAGCTGAAGTCGCAACTGTAGGAACGGGACGCAACTCGAAGTCGCTGCGAGCAAAAACCGCCCCCAGCAGGCCGTTTAAGCCTGATGTTGAACGGGAGATGTTGAACCAGGGAAGTTGAACGAGTGACGTTGGACCAGTGAAGCCGGATGAGCGCAGTCGGCCCTCCCCAAGTCTGCGATAGGCACCAACTGAATGCTCAGAACTCCGATGTTCGTGTTGGCCTTCGTGTTCGGCGCGCTTCTCATCGGCGCGCAGCCCGCATTCCTTCGGGGCCCGGCATCGAACTCAGCCCCAGCCAACCCACAGCAATCGACGCGGCAGCCCGCGCAGCAAGCAACGGTAAGATCAGTCTCCGCAACCTCCGCAGACATTCCATTCAACAGCCCCAATGCGAACGACGATCTCCAAACCACGCAACAGCTTCTGCAACTCGCCAATCAAGACCGTGCCCAATTCAACGCGCCGCCGCTAACTCTCGATTCCGGCCTTTCGCAAGCTGCGCGCATCCACGCGCAAGCCATGTTCGATCAGCGCCAACTCTCCCACCAGTTCACCGGAGAGCCTTCGCTCCCGCAGCGCCTCGCCGCCGCCACCAAATTGCAACTCGACCAGGAAGGCGAAAACGTCGCCCTCGACTATGACGCCCCCGGCGCCGAACAACATCTCATGCAGTCGCCGCCGCACCGCGCCAACCTGCTCAACCCCGCTTATAACGTAATCGGGCTGGGCATCGTGCGCAGCGGCGACCGTCTCTACATTGTCCAGGACTTCGGCCATGCCCTCCCCAATTATTCGCCCGCCGAAGTCAAGGACCGGATCGCGACAGCCGTAGCGCAGTTGCGCCGCCAGTCCGGCCAGCCCGCGCTCGCTCGTCGCGATCTCCCCATTGCCGACGCAGCCGCCTGCTCCATGGCGCAGGCGGATCAGCTCGGCACAACCCCCGTCCACCAACTCGCCCAGCGCTACACCGTCCTGACCTTCACCAGCCTCCACCCCGAAGCCCTCCCCAACCAAGCCAATCAAGCCATCGCCAAGCTCAACCAGCGCAGCTTCTCCATCGGCGAATGCTACGCCAGGACGACCACCTACCCCACAGGCGTGTACTGGGTAGTCCTTTCGCTGGATTGACGCTTACCTCCAGAGAGACCTAACGACTGAAACCTATCTCTTAACTTGATCTTGTGAATCAAAGAAATCCTGAGACAATTCCCTTCCGGCTGGAATGGCCGCCGGGCCGGCAGCAAACTGAAACGACCTTGCTGCCACCGCAATTGGCCATGGCGATTCAAGAATCGGTAGTTTGTAGTAATCTCGTCGAGACTGGCCCTGATGGCTAGCCACTGACCACAGCCTATGGACCGCATCGCCGCCCTCAACGATATCCTTACGCAGAATCCCAACGACACCCTCGCCCGCTACGGCCTGGCCATGGAATATTCCAATCAGGGCGACTTCGACCGCGCGCTGGCGGAATTTTCCATTCTGTTGCAGAAGAATCCCGATTACAGCGCCGGCTACTTTATGGCCGCGCAAACCCTTAGCCGCGCCGACAAAATCGAAGACGCGAAGAAGATGCTGCAAGATGGCATCGCCTCCGCCCGCCGCACGGGCAATATGCACGCGCAATCGGAAATGGAAACAATGCTCGGCGACTTGAACCAATAGTCAGCCGCGTCTCGTCCCGTTTCAATCGGCGTTTCCGTTTTAAGCTACGCGCTTCCCTTCAATCCCTCGGTAATCAGCGGCGCCTCCGACTTCTGCAACTCCGCCGCAACTTTCTCCACCTGCCGCATCGCTCGCAAATGATTTCGCCCGGCAATCTTCATCACATCGTCATCGGAATATCCCCGCCGCAGAAGTTCGGCAAACAGGAACGGATAACGCGTGACATTCTCCAAACCGGCCACCATCGAATTCGGATCGACATCATAAAAGTCCGCCCCGATTCCGATGTGATCGATTCCGGCGACATTTCGTATGTGATCGATGTGGTCGGCCACATCTGATATCGTCCCGCGCGGAGCCGCATTGGCTTTGTCCCAGTCGGCCATTGCTTTCGCAATCGCCTCGTTCGTATCCAATCGCGCATGCAAAGCCTCAAGCGCCGCTGTGCGCTTCGCCTCCCACTCCGGATANTTTGGCGAAACGAACTCCCANATAAANTTCACATGNACCACNCCNCCATTNNCCGGNANCATNNGCAANACATCGTCGGGAACGCAACGCGGGTGCGGATCGATGGCGAACGCATTAGAGTGCGAAAAGATCACGGGAGCGCGCGAGACGTGCAACGTATCCCGCATCGTGTCGGCGCTCACGTGCGAAATGTCCGCAAACATGCCAGAGCCGGTTCATTTCTCTCACCACGCGCCGCCCGAATTCGGTCAGTCCGTAATGTTGCACGCGGTCCGTCGCAGAGTCGGCCCAGTCGATATTGTCCCAATGCGTCAGGGTCATGTAGCGCGCGCCCAATTCGTAAAAAATACGCAGCGCTGCCGAGAATTTTCGATCATGTGCCCGCCTTCAACGCCCAGGCGATGCGCCCGAACTTGTGTATGCGCTCGATATCATCTGCGGTCCGCGCCTGTTCAAATTCCTCACGGCTGCGGATCAAGCGCAAGGCCACGTCAAACTCGCGCAGCGATTCATGCAGAGAGGTGTGCGTCTTTTGCATGCCGGAATCCACATAGACCGACCAGTACTGTGCTCCCACGCATCCTTCATACAGCCGCGGAATATCCGCGCAAAGAGTCGGCTGAACCTTGCTCATATCGAGCTTCGACAAATCGCCGGCACTGGTTTCCAGCAGCATCGAGGGCAAATCGTTGTGCGTGTCTATGAACGGAGCCTTTTGCAGCAGCGCCCTCGCGCGCGCCAGCAAATTCGGATCGGCGGCAGAAGCATCGTCAACTCCCGCGCCGACCCGCGCAAGCAAAGATTTAGCGGCGAAAGCGGAACCTGCTATCAGACTGGTCTGTTGGATAAAGCGGCGTCGTGAAATCAAAATGTTCTCCTGAAATTGTTTCTTAAAGTTTTTCCCAGTGTGCCAGCCCGGCGAGTTCGTCAACTAGCTCAAAATTGTCATCCTGAGCGTGTTCTGGCGCGAAGGACCTATCCATTCTGCTTGAAGCGTCGCGACTGCCAGATTCGACAGCAAATCCCTTCAAAGACCGGGCCATCCCGCCCGCGGAACATCTTGCCTTCTCAGTTTTCCTGCATCCGATGAGGAGGAAGACTACTCGGAGCTGGGACGCGACAGCCCGGAATAAGCCTTTCATCATCGGGGACCGAGATGATAGAGCCAGGCCATCCGTAAAGAGTGATAGTCGCCCCAGACACCTCGACTTCAAGCCAGCCGCCAGCGGGGCCCTTGGCCACGATCATAAAGGATTGATTCGGCGCGATCAGAAGTTCCTCGCCCCAAGGTTCGATCGCTAGCTTTATGGTGTTCGAGTCTCGATTCCCTATGCGTAGACGTTCGACGCAGGTAGATTGCTCAGTTTCTCTCAAGCTAATTCTCCCCTCCAAGAAGTTCGTAAGCTTTCTGCGTTAGCTCAGCGCGACCTCGATCACTCGGATTGCCAGGATTCGCCGCCTTTACTTGTTTGTAGAAGTCGCACCACTCTCCAGCCATGTCCTTAGTAACACCGGCATTGTCTAACTCCTCACGATCATGCCGTAACGAAGGCCGACGAAATGCCGATGTCGGTCAAACGTCGCTGTAACAATGAGAAAATTTGCTTCAATAAAACTGGGCCGGTAAGCTCAACACCAACCTCGCAGGCTTCACTCCACCTTCCGCCCCATCCCGCTCATCTTCTGCTCCACGAATCCCGGAAACAACTGATACGCCTTCACCGCCAGATGCATCCACCACGGCACAATCACTTCCCGCTTCTTCTTCAGATATCCCTGAAGTGTCGCCTCGGCGACACGCTCGGCACTAATCCCGCGCACCGATCCCGGCCTTACCGTTTGCGCGTTCTCTCCCCGCACCGCATTTTTGCCGAAGTCTGTCCGCACATATCCCGGACAAACCGTCAGCACATGAATACCGTCCGGCTTCAACTCCACTCCAGCAGCTTTGCCCAGAGCATTCATGGCAAACTTGCTCGCGCTGTAAGACGCGTGAAACGGCAACGGAATATGTCCCGCCACGCTGGAAATATTAATGATGGTTCCCCCACCCTGCTGCTGCATCACCGGAATCACCGCCTGCATCGCGGCCACCGCGCCAAAGAAATTCGTGTCGAACAAATCGCGGCACGCGGCCATCTGGATCTCGGCGACGGAATCGAGTAACCCATATCCCGCATTGTTCACCCACACATCGACCCGCTGAAAATGATGCATGATGAGTCCGAGCGCCCGGTCGACATCCTCCCGGTGCCGCACATCGCAGGAGAGCGCCACCGTCCGCTCCATATAGCCAACCCGCCCACGCGCCGCCTCCACCCGCCCCGCATCGCGCGACAATAAAATCACGCTGGCCCCGCGCGCCGCGAAGCTCTTTGCGATCGCCTCCCCAATGCCCATGGACGCGCCCGTCACCGCCACAATCTTGCCGTCAAGTTCCATGCCGCGTTGTATCCTTCGCCGCTCGCCCAAGTCAAGTCGCGGTTTCCTTGCGATCTTCGTGGCAGTTCTTTGCGGCCTTCGCAGTCAAAAGCTCTTAAGCACCTGTCGTACAATTTAAACGACCAGCGCCGTCGGAGATCGCATGACCTCCCTGCTCCCTCTATTCCCGCTTGACGTCGTCCTCTTTCCCGGAACGCCGTTGCCGCTGCACATCTTCGAGCCTCGCTACAAAGAAATGATCGGCGAATGCCTCGCCAGCCACTCGCCCTTCGGCATGATTCGCGCCCAGGAACAGCGCATCGCTGAAATCGGATGCACCGCCGAAATCGTCAGCGTCACGAAGAAATATCCCGACGGTCGCCTCGACATCGTCACCGAAGGCCGCAACCGCTTCGAGGTCCTGCAACTCAATCAGGAGCGGCCTTTCCTGCGCGGCGAAATCCTTCTGATCTCCGACGAGCCCGGCAAACCGGCCAGCGAAGAAACCGCTCGCGCCATCCAACTGCACGCCGACATTCTCGCTCTGGCCGGCGCAGTTCAGGATATCTCCACTGCCGATCGCTCCATTTTGTCTTTTTATCTCGCAGGCTCTCTGCCCCTCGATCTCGACTTCAAACAAAAGCTGCTGGAGTTGCGCTCAGAAAAAATCCGCATCGCCACACTCGTTGAATATCTCGACGCCATCCTCCCGAAAATTCGCCGCGCTTCCCGCGCCCGCACCGCCTCCGGCGGCAACGGACACGTCCACTAACAAGAAAGCTGGACAATGGTCCTCAGTGAACCTTCGTGGCCTTTGTGGTCGTGGTTTTCTTGGGTCACCAACAATGATGACTTTCTTCCGGCGCGTATAATCAAAAAAAGTACTCGTTCTTCCGGGGGTTTCTGATGAGTCTTCCGCGCACACTTGGCGAACTGCGCACTAGTCCTTTCACCGAACAGCGTTTGCAATCCCGCAGCGTGAAGGACGAACTCCGCGAAAATCTCGCCGCACGCCTCCGCGCCTGTCCCGACGAAGCCATCTTCCCTGGCATCGTCGGCTACGAAGATACCGTCGTGCCGCAGATCGTCAACGCCATTCTCTCGCGCCACAACTTCATTCTGCTCGGCCTGCGTGGCCAAGCCAAAAGCCGCATCCTGCGTGCCCTCACAGCCCTGCTCGATCCCTTCATGCCTTATCTCGCGGGCTGCGAAATTCACGACAACCCCTACGCGCCCATCTGCCGCCGCTGCCGCGAAGAAGTTGCGCGCCTCGGCGACGAATCGCCCATCGCCTATCTCGCGCCCGACGAGCGCTACGTAGAAAAACTCGCCACGCCCGACGTCACCATCGCCGACCTCATCGGCGACATCGACCCCATCAAGGCCGCGCGCGGCGGCCACGAACTCTCCAGCGAATTCACCGTTCACTACGGCCTACTTCCCCGCGCCAACCGCGGCATCTTCGCCATCAACGAACTCCCAGACCTCGCCGGAAAAATCCAGGTCGGCCTGTTCAACATCATGCAGGAAGGCGATGTGCAGATTAAGGGCTACCCCATTCGCCTGCCGCTCGACGTCGCTCTCGTCTTCAGCGCGAATCCCGAGGACTACACCGCCCGCGGAAAAATCATCACGCCGCTCAAAGACCGCATCGGCTCCGAGATTCGCACGCACTATCCCGCGACGGTGGAAGAAGGCATCGCCATCACCTCGCAGGAAGCATGGACGCACCGTAACGCCAGCGCCATGCATCTTCCAAACTATGTTCAGGAAGTCATCGAGCGCATTGCCTTCGCCGCCCGCGAAGACAAAAAAATCGACAAGCGCTCCGGCGTCAGCCAGCGCCTGCCCATCAGCGCCATGGAGAACGTCATCTCCAACGCCGAGCGCCGCGCCATCCGCAACGACGAAAAACTTGTCGTGCCTCGCATCAGCGATGTCTACGCCGCGCTGCCCGCCATCACCGGCAAACTCGAACTCGAATACGAAGGCGAAATGAAAGGCGCCGACCACGTTGGCCGCGAACTCATCCGCACCGCCATCGCTAAAACCTACGACCAATACTTTACCGGCGCAAACATGAATCAGGTCATTCAGTGGTTCGACCTGGGCGGCGAAATCCAACTATCAGATTCCATCTCCGCCACCGACGCGCTCAACAATCTGACCGAGATTCAAGGCCTGCTCGACAAACTCGGCCCGCTGCAAATCTCGCGCAACGGCGGCGCCGAGCAGCAAGTCTCCGCCGCCGAATTCATCCTCGAAGGCCTGCACGCGCATAAGCGAATCGGCCGCAGCGAAGAGCGCGTCTTCAAAGCCGGAGAAAAAAAGCAGGAACCACGCGAACGCGAAAAAGGATTCGATCCGGAAGAACGGCCGTACCGGCAGAAGAGACAGTTCAACTAACAGAGCTTCTAGCCTCTAGCTCCTAGCTTCTAGCCAAACCGGGCCGAGCTAGTAGCTAGTAGCTAGTAGCTAGAAGCTGCATTCATGAAACGCATCCGTTATTCCAAATACGTCCCCGACCCCGCCGGCGAAATGAGCATGGAAGACCTGCTCAGCGCGCTCTCCGACTACCTGCTGCAAAGCGGATTCCAGAGCGACATGTGGTACGAGATGCCCGAAGGCGAGCAGACCCTCGACAACCTGAAGCGCGCCATCGAAGAAGCGCTGATGAACGCCGACCAGTTCGACGAGGAGATGCGCGAACGCATGCTGGAAATGGCGATGAATGGCGAGATGGAAGAATTGATCCAAAAACTCATCGAGCGCATGCAGCAGGAAGATTTCATATCCATCGATGAGCCGCATGACCCGTCACGCCAATCCAGCATAGGCGGACAAACCGGCGAAGCCCAGCAGCACGCGAAATTCGAGATCACCGACAAGAGCCTCGACTTCCTCGGCTTCAACTCCATGCGCAACCTGCTCGGCTCGCTCGGCAAATCCAGCTTCGGACGCCACGACACCCGCGACCTCGCCACCGGTATTGAAGCCAGCGGCAGTTCCAAAACCTATGAGTTCGGCGACACCCTCAACCTCGACATCACTGCCACGCTCTCCAACGCCATCCAGCGCGAAGGCCTCGGCATTCCGCTCAACATCGAATACCGCGACCTGCAAGTGCATCAGTGCGAATATCAATCTTCGTGCGCCACGGTGCTGATGCTCGACTGCTCGCACTCCATGATCCTCTACGGCGAAGATCGCTTCACGCCCGCGAAAAAAGTCGCCATGGCGCTGTCGCATCTCATCCGCACGCAATATCCCGGCGACTCGCTTTCGCTGGTGCTCTTCCACGATTCCGCCGAAGAAATTCCGCTCTCGCAACTGGCCCGTGTCAAAGTCGGTCCCTACTACACCAACACGCGCGAAGGCTTGCGTATGGCGCAAAGAATTTTGCAGCGCCAGCGCAAAGACATGAAGCAGATCGTCATGATCACCGACGGCAAACCCTCCGCNCTCACCCTCGAAGACGGACGCATCTACAAAAACGCCTTCGGCCTCGACCCNCTGGTNGTCAGCCAAACNCTGGANGAAGTNTCNAAGTGCAAGCGCGCCGGAGTCCTGATCAACACCTTCATGCTCGCCTCNGANTACGGCCTGGTCCAGTTCGTGCAGAAAGTAACGGAAATGTGCCGCGGNAAAGCCTANTTCACCACNCCGTACACNCTNGGNCAGTATCTGCTGATGGATTACATGTCGCGGAAGACNAAGACNATCCACTAACACGGTCCGCTTTAACTATTACCCGCAATCACCTATTCCTCGGCCCACTTCTCCGATAGCCCCGGCAACGGTCTGCACTCCGGCGCGACCTAACTTCCTACTGTAGACCTTTAACTCCCGCCTCCAACCTGCCGGAAAAAACCCACTTTCTTACATCTCCAAGCTAAACTGTCCCGGGGAACTCCCCCACCCAAGGAGAATTAAAACAATGAAAAAGATCCTCGCAGTCGCGATGTTGCTCGTGTGTTTCGCAGGAACGGTAATGGCGGATGGAAGCGGGCAAAGTCCTCCTAAAAAACCGACGCAGTCGCGAATCGTAGTCATCAGCGACTCACCGATCAATCGCTAGGCAGCATTGCCGTCCGCGACGACGAACCACTCTTTGCGGGCCGGAAACACCGGGCCCTTACTTAGGCGCGACGCTGTTGGATTCCTGTCGCAACTCCGGGGGCAGATGAGGTAATCTGCCTCCGGGCCCATGTTCCTCCTGTGGTACATCCCATTGCTCCTGCTGGCAATTCTGCTCGCAGTGCTTGTCCGTGGACGCGCCTACAAGGTGCACCCGTGGTTTTTTGCCTACGCGGCTTTTGGAGTGGCTGCCGACGTGGTGAGGTTCCTCACCGAGAGGAACATCAGCGTTTACCGCGTCACCTATTGGGCCACCGAAACTGCCTACTGGCTTCTGGGAATTATGGTGATGTATGAGATCCTCCAAAGGGCGCTGGGGAACTTAGTCCGGACAGGATGGGGTCGTCTTGTCTTCCCGTCGATCCTGCTTATTGGTCTCGGCCTAAGCCTCGCTCGCGCTCAAGCGGTTCCCTCGGCACTCAACGGGTACCGACATTACATTGTTGTAGGTGCAATCGCAGTCAGGTTCTCAGAGGTGCTAATCTTTGCCGGATTGGCTACGCTAGTTCCTATCCTCGGCTTGCGGTGGCGGCAGTATTCTTTTGGTATCGCCACGGGCTTTGGCGTCTATGGCACGGTATCCTTGCTGGCGACTACAAAATTTTCGGATTTTGGAACAAGATTCAAGTTCCTATGGGATGTAACTCAGATTGTGTCATATAGTATTGCGGTACTGATTTGGATATGGTTTTTCAGCGCACCAGAACAAAATGAAACTCCCGGTTCCAGGCTGTCGGCTCCCTCCCCTAGTGTTTTAGAAGAGTATAAGAACGCTATGCGCAGGATGCGATAAATATGTTTTCGCTGATTTTCACCTGGCTCATCATCGCCTGGGGCACGCTGGCATGCATCTACATGCTGCGTTGCGCCTGGACGCGTTTCCCTCGCCGCGACCTCGACGACGTCGTCCACTTCCTCCATCCCGTGGACCTGTCGCTGGCCGAATCGCTTCTCGACCCCACCGCCGATTTCGAGTTGCGCTGGCATTCGACTCCCCGCGCCTACCGCGAAGCCACGCGCCGCCGCATGCGCCTGTATCTGGAGCTCGTGCGCCGCATGTCTCACAACTCCAGAGTCCTCATCGAATACGGCAACGCGATCATGCGCCGTGAGTGCCCGAACGAAGATCAGCCCACCGACACACACGACAATCCTCGCGCCGCCCTCGCTTCCGACTTGCAGCACGCAGCCATCAGCGTCCGTCTCTATGCGCTGCTGGTGGTGGTAAGGCTGCGCCTCCGTCTGTGGTTTCCGCTCGACGCCGTCGGGGCCCTGCCCGCTCTCCAGCTCGCTCATCTGCGCATCGCCGGCGACGTTGACGGTCCGAAGACTTATCACGAACTGAAGACCGCAGCGGAAGCCGCATTCGTGCAGTTCCAGCCCGCGGACCTTCCAGTCCTGACGCGTAACCTCTAGTCGTTTAGATGGACCATGTGGGGACAGCCGCCCTCGGCTGTCCGCCTCGCGCAGCGAGGCCGTGCTGGGGCCGCCCAGCTTTGATTTCTGCTTGGTCCTTTACAAATGAGGCTGCCCCACGCTTCGCGGTTTTCGGAGCGTGGGCACCACGGACGATGGCAGCGGGGACTCGGCTGCGAAGCGCCTCTGTGTTTGCGGACCTCCGGGGGCACAGTGGTGAAGAACGAATATCGAATCGAAGTCCGTGGTTCCTACCTTCCGCACAAAACGCGGAAGAATGGGGCAGCCTTAGCCGTGTGAATCAAAGGCGCGCCAGCCTCCTTTCATCTGCCAATGCCGAATCTTCCGGGGTTGCTGAACGGTGTGGCTACAACAACAGCGATGCAACTGTTCGGGACTCCTAAAGGCTAAACTATCGTTATGGCAAAGTTTGCGGTCGTCGCCGTTTCTGCCCTGCTCGCAAGCTGCTTTTCGACAGGGCAGGTGCGGGTGCCCAACGCAACTGTTCAAGCTGTGCCGCCAACCGCCAACGAGCGTTCCCAAGCGGGTAGCGGGGCAGGTGAGATTCCGACGTTTCAAGCTAATGCGCGTCAGGTTCTGGTGACTGCCGCTGTCTGGAAGCACGCAGCAAAGAGTGCGGCATGGGCTCCCAAGGAGGCCTTGAAGCGATACCCTTCAGTTGCAGATGCACTGGCTATGCCCCCAGTAGCTCGGGGATTGTCCGCGAGCGATTTTCGCATCTTTGACAATGGCGCGGAGCAAAAGATCAACTACTTGGAAGAATCAGACTCCTCCGTGCGGGATGTCAACGAGCAGTGGTTTTTCTACCCTCAATTCTGGGGGACTTGGGGTGCGTTTCTTTCATCTGATCTGTTTCTTGTTGCGCCTACTGCGACGTATATCATCGGATATATTCCCCCTGTGTCGCAGTCGGGCGACTGTCACACGATTCGAGTAGTGGCGGGAAACAACGACGTGGTTTTGAACCGCACCCGTTACTGCAACACCGACGAAAGTGAGACCGCGACAGTAGAAGGCAGGAAACTCGCCGAAAAAATGGAGAGCTTCGCTAGGTCCGCCTCACATGGATCGATCAAGGTTTCCAGTCGGCCATTTGTGTTTTGGTCCTCTCGTGTTTTGTCCCTCATGAGGGATAACCCGGAAGCCAGCACTGGTTCAGCGCCAAGGCCCGCTGCGAATTACACGTACGTGGTCTCGGTGCATGATTCCACAGCACCGGCGACGGTGCAGATTGCTACAGAATACGAATTGGGGGCGGACAAGTGGGACTACCCTTGCCCGAGCCACCATCCGGCAATCTACGTTTTCGGAGTCGTCTACAGGGCCAACGGGGAAGTAGCGGCGCGATTTGGCGACAGCTATCCATGCCGCAGCGAAGAGAGTTCTTATCTCATGGACTTTGGCTTCGACCCGCACCGGAGCTACACCACGGGGTGGCTCCCGATTCCGACCCGTTTCAACACCCAGGTTGAGTTGCACCCCGGGAACTATGATGTACACGTCGTCGTCAGCGATGGCCACAAATTCGGGCAAGCACGGATGCCACTGCGGGTAGAGCCTCTTGATAGCCAGACTCTTTCGATCAGCGATGTTGCATTGAATGGCACTCTGCGGGATGCACCGTGGCTGATGCGAGAGGCGGCCGAGGTTTCGCCCGCACCGCTCGTGCCCGCTCCGCTTGTCAGCAAGCAAGCTCAATTCATACCAGCGGCGGACGCACGACTCCCGAAGAAGAGCTCTCTGCCTCTCTATTTTGAAATTTACGAACCTTTGCTCACAGATCGAAGCCCAGAGGTCTCTTTCCGGATGAAAATCACGGACCTGAAAGACGGCTCATTGGTAGTAAATGCCGGGCCGACGAGTGCCGCCCAGAGTGTCATACCAGGGAATGTAGTGATTCCAATTGCGTTGAAAGTGGACACAGAGAAGCTGCCAAGCGGAGCGTACAAAATCGAAATACAGGCGTCAGATTCGGCGGGCCGTACAACCGAATGGCGGATGGGCAAATTCGAAATTCAGTAGTCCACGCAATGAAGCTGTTGCGACAACGAATCTAACTCCGAGTAATCTCCCCCACCGCCCGCCAGGCCTGATCAATCGCACAATCCGTATAGGCGTAAGCCCCCGCGTCCGCATTGGCAATCGCAATCCGTCCAAACGGCTTCCGCGCCACTTCACACGGAATCTCACCGCCCTCCAGCCAGAACGGATCCCACAACGAGTTGTATTCGTAAGCATACCCATGCGGCCATCGGTTCACAGTAATGGCAGAAATATCGCGCGCAGGGTCAAAGCCGCCCGCACCCAGCGTCCGCGACAACTGCTCCCGGATGTTGCGCTCCATGGTCTTAAACTCCGTGCTGTAAAGCTCAATGCGCCCCATCATGTGCTGATCCCGCGCCGGGAGGCCGGGGTGGCATGGCGACTTCATCATGTGGATGACAATCGGCTGCTCCGGCTTCCGCGAGCATTCGTATCCGCCAATGCTTACCGGTAGATCGATGTTCATCGATGTATGGTACATCCCAGGCGCATACACCGCGTTCGTTCCCACCTTCTGAAACGATGTCCAGTTACGAATCGCGACGTTGGTGTAGAGCAACGGCACTTTCTGCGCCGAAGCCAGCGCCTCGCGCTGCTTGGCCGGCAACTCGTCGCAGATATAAGGAATCACCACGTGCCAGCAGGCAAGAACCACATTCTTCGCACGAGCCGTGTAAGCTTTCCCTCCACGCGCGTACGTCACTTCGACTTCGTTCGCGCTCGCCGCATCGCCCACATGCTTCACCCGCACCGCCGTGCTGTTCAGCCGTAGGCGCACCGGCGAACTTTCTCTATCGAGCTTCGAATAGTTTGCCTTCGCCAGAATCATGTCGGACAAAGTGCTTCCCGGAATCGCTTCCGGGATCAACTTGCGTACCAGCAGCCGCGCGATGGTCGCGTTGCCATCGGGAAAGTGGAAAAAATATTTCTCGGCTTCTTCGTTGGGAATCGCGTCGCGATTCATTCCCTTGCCCGGCGCGGGATCCAGCTTCAGTCCAGAGAAGCCCGGCATGCCCAGTCCCCACGCATCCTGCGCCGATACGGCATCAATGCCTACCCCGAACAGAGAATGTGGCATCGCCTGATACATCTTGACGATGTCCTCATGCACGCCGCAAACGTCTTTCAAATAGTTGGCATAACTCACGCGGGCCAACCTGGCCTTCTTCTCGTCCGAAGTAAGCCCCGGAAAATAATCTTTGCCTTCCTGCAACAGGCGTTGAAAATCTTCCTTCGCTTGTGCGGCTATTGGAGCGTCGGCGAGAAATTGCTTTAACAATTGCGGCGTGCTGTCGCTCGAATCCTCGCTCTCATCACCGCCACGTACCGTGGGATTGATCACCAACTTGTCGGCGCCAAATGTTTCTTTGTCAAAAAATATCTTGCGCCGCAGCCCAAACGAGCGGTAGAGATTCTTGTCGAAATATTTCGAGTATGAGGGAACGTCGATGCCCAACTCTTCCACCACGCCCTTGGCTACAGCACTGTAAGGCGCGGGACTTTCGATGGCGAACGTCCCACCAAACCCCAGGCGGAACGAGTCGTTCACGCGAAACTCGTTGCGCTTGGCGTGTCCGCCAAAGTCGTCGTGATTCTCAACGATGAGCACGCGCGCCTTCTCGCCGGCAATCTTGCGATAGAAGTGCGCCGCAGCCAGGCCGCTGATGCCTCCGCCGACAACAATGAGGTCGTAGTTTTCGCCAGTGTCTTCGGGCTTGCCCGCCGATTGCCAGAAGGTACCGTCGCGCAGCGCATGCGCCGCCTCGAATGCGCCGACGTGGCTGCCGCGCAGCCCGGTCAGCGCAGGCGGGTAGTACGTCGATGAGTTGGATGGTTCAGCGTTTGAAGGTTTAGCGGCGAACAAATCCCAAGGCATGAGGGCCGCGCCGGCGGTGACTGCGACTCCGTTGAGAAAATCGCGCCGTGTAATGGCGCGATTCATGCCCAGGTCTTTATCTCGTTTGTTCATGGTCATTTGCTTCAGGCTGAAGGCCGCGCCGAAGCCCCGGCCTAAAAATATTTTCGTGCGGGCATCCTTTATGCAAAACGGAGATATGTTCTACGTAGAACACTTTCGATTTTATGGCGCATTCTTGCGACCGGGACAAAGCTTGGCTGGTCTTAGGGTTAGAAAGTTTGCACAGCGTTTTTCCCGTTTTGGGAATCGGCCAAAAGCGCCCCGCCGGGGGCGGTTTTCCACAGGCTCGAAAGGCTTGACATTTCTGGCCGTAGAAAAGTGCTCCGTTATTTCGGAGGCG
>JGI12635J15846_10002987_pt1 | contig 14754 bp, 12 predicted proteins | sample BlaSpr_A8_OM2_M2_FD_15846 | JGI IMG/M metagenome (IMG submission 15846) | reverse complement strand
CAATTCATCGCGTTCAGCGCTCAGACTCGAATGAGCGGCGTCGATCTGTCGGATGGCAGCAGCATTCGCAAGGGCGCGGCGGACGCGGTGATCGGGTTTGTCCGCAAGCGAAACGGCACAGTGCCAGAGGGGTTGGACAAGATCGTTGACGGGATCGCCTCGAAGGGCGGTACCCCGTTGGTGGTGGCTGAGAATTCCAAAATCGCGGGCGTGGTCGCGCTCGAAGACATCCTGAAACCCGGGATGAGCGAGCGCTTCGAGCGGCTGCGCAACATGGGTCTGCGCACGGTCATGATCACCGGCGACAATCCTCTCACCGCCGCGACGATTGCAAAGCACGGGCACCCAGGCGGCCAAGGAAGCCGGCAACATGGTTGACCTTGATAGCGACCCGACCAAGCTTATCGAGGTGGTCGAGGTCGGCAAGCAGTTGCTGATGACGCGCGGTGCGCTGACGACGTTCTCGGTCGCCAACGACGTGGCCAAGTATTTCGCAATCGTTCCGGCGCTGTTCGCCGGCACACTCCCATGGCTGGCGGCGATGGACGTGATGCATCTGCACTCGCCGACTTCCGCGATCCTGTCGGCGGTCATCTTCAACGCGATCATCATTCCGGCGCTGATACCGGTAGCCTTGAAAGGAGTTAAGTACCGGCCGCTAGGCGCCGACGCACTGCTGCGACAGAATCTCCTGGTATGGGGGCTCGGCGGGGTAATCCTGCCCTTCGCCGGAATCAAGCTTATCGATGTGGTGCTAAGTGCTATGCACCTGGTTGCGTGAACAAGGCGGGTGGAAGGTAACAAACAATGAAAACTCACATCGTCAAAAGTCTATGGCTCCTGTGCGCCAGCGTAGTTATCTGCTGCTTGATCTACCCACTGGCGGTATGGGCAATCGGGCAAACGTTATTCCCGTTCACGGCCAACGGCAGCATAGTCAATGGACCGGACGGCAAGCCAGTAGGGTCGCTGTTGATAGCGCAGCCCTTTACCAAGGATGAGTACTTCTGGCCGCGGCCTTCGGCAGCGTCCTATGACGGTTCAGCTTCGGCCTCATCGGCGCTGGCGGCATCGAACTATATGTTGCGCTACCGCGTAGCACAGCAATTGGGACCGATCGTCAAGTACAGCAGCGGACCTAAACAAGGTCAGTTGGTGGCGCCGGACATCGAAGCATGGTTCCAGCAGGACAGCTTCGGCGGACAGCCGCACGTGGTGGCACAGTGGGCGGATATTCACAACGGAGCGGCACAGGGATGGGTAAGTGCCGATCCGTCGCATGCGGCCTACATCACTGACTGGGAGAAGGACCATAAGGCCGAAGTCGCAGACTGGATCAAACAGAACCCTGGCACGCCGTCGCCGCAACCTTCGGACCTGGCGATGCTGTTCTTCGAAAACTTCTCGAAGCAGTATCCCGGCAAGTTCCCGTCGGCGGTTACAACACAGTTACCTGGTGGAAAGAGCCAGACCTCGATCCAGCCGGTGAAGGACGGAGCCGACATCCAGGCCGACTTCTTCGACATGTGGCGCCAGGACCATCCGGATGCACCGCTGGCTGACGTACCGGGAGACATGGTTACGACTTCGGCGTCCGGGCTCGATCCGGATATCACGCTGCAGAANGCGGAATACCAACTCGATCGGGTGGCATCAAAACGGGCGGCTGATTCCAAGCGCGATGCGGGTCAGGTGCGCGGAGAAATCGAACAGATTCTGCAGAACGACGCGTTCGCGCCGTTGAACGGCCTGGTCGGCGAGAAGATGATCGACGTGCTGCAGGTCAACCTCGATTTGAACAAGCATTACGGCGCGCCACCGGCGTAGTCATCACCTATCCGCAAGTTCGGGTTAGAGCAGGTCGCAGGGCGCCCTCGGCGCTCTGCGACCTTTCAATCTTGCGGTGGCATTCCGGGAATCCAGGCGTCGTAACCCATCGCATAGTTGAGGTTGCTCTGCGAGGGATTGCGATTGATCAGCGGCCGCATGAACAGCGGATGCCGCATGCTGCGCACCTCGTGCTCGAGGGAGAACAGAGTCTCGCCGGTTTCAGGATCCGCGAGGTCCTTGAATCGATACTGATGCTGATCGCTTTCTTCGGAGATGAGTCCCTTGTCGAGCAACTTCGAGTACGGGCCGGAAAAATCCGCGACGTAAATCTGGATATGATGACCGTCGTAGGGAGGGAGTTCGCGGTCCGTCTCGCGGAACGTCAGATACTGTCCTATGCCTACTTCGACTCGCGCCGCTCGAGTGCTTTCGTTGACGGACGCCGCGGCCTTGGCGCCCATCACGTTGCGATAGAATCGCGCGATCCCGTCGGCGCCACCTTTCGGCACATCGAATTCGGCGTAGACGATTCCGAGCGTGATTCGGCCGAAGCGTTCGTCGGGCGCGTAGCATCGGATGCGATTTCCCCACGGACAGGTGGCCTCGACGAATTCCTCGTGCTCCTTGAAATCGAAGCGCGTCCCTTCGAGACGTTTGCGAGTTCGTTCGAGGCGGCGAACGAGCGCCGCGCGATCGGGCACCACGATTCCGGTGTGTCCGCGGAGAACCTGCGCCGACATGGTCGGCAGATGGAACTGGCTGCGGCCGACGTTGACCCACATGTTAGTTGGGCCGGTCATCAGATAGGGATCACGCGTCAGGCCGAGACCGGCGATGTAGAAGATCGTGGCCTGCTGCTGGTCGGGGACCGTTATGTTGACGTGTTCCAGCGCGACGATGTTTCCGAGGTCTTCTGCGGTGCGATTGAATCGACGCTCCATGGCAGCCTCCATCCGCGTGTTCGCCGGCCAATTAGCCGAACGCCGCGAAAGCTGAGACTACAACATTTATGGCCCGAAGCGTTATGGGTTGTTACTTCGAATTCGGACTACGATTCCTGTGTCGAGCTGACTCCTCCAGACTACATTCAGCCCGATGCGAATAGCCATCAGCAGGCAGTTGTCTTTGGTTATCTTAGTAACGAAGTCAGACGACTTGAACATGTATATTTGTCCACTTACTGATACCGTTGGTGATCTGCAACGCTATTTAACTGACAGACCAAGGAGACACCTATATGAAAGGTAAATTGACCACTACAGTTCTCGCACTGATAACCGCACTCAGTATTCCGCAATTCGCCTCCGCCGCATCGCAGAATGCTACGACGCTGCTGAACGGTGCGAATCAGATGAACAATGAACAACAGGACGCGGCGACGATGCTTCGCGGCAAAGCGGGCGACAATCAAGCCATGATCACGTTGGCGGATACGATGACCGGCGATTCGAAGGCCAACCAGAAAGCAGTGAAGGCGCTCGCCGATTCGCGAAAGATCACGTTGAACGCGTACAAGAAGGATACCGCGTCAAGCGACGAGATGTCGAAACTGAACGGCGGCAAGTTCAATTCGGCTTTTTTTGCCAAGTCGGTCCGCGACCAGAAGGGCGCGATCGAAGCATTCAAGACCGCCCGACGCAATTTCCGTAACGATCGCGACATGCAGCTGTACATTGACCAGACACTGCCGATCATGAAGGCGAACCTTGCAATGACAGAGAATCTGCAGCACCACTCAGCGCAGGGCAGCTCTGAGAATCCGGCGAACAATCGCACCAGCATGAACTAAGTGACGTCGGAAATCGTACAGCTCGAGCTTGAGGATCCGCGCAAGCATCGCGTGGCGTCCGAGATCATCGACCTTCTGGTGTTCTACAAAACCGGAGTAGGCCAGCCGCGGGACATTGTTACGAAGATGCGATCCGTGGTCGAGACTTACTGCACCTTCACATATCCGGGGTTTTTCGATTCAGATGACACGCTAATGAGCATCGTTGAGAAAATCCGCACTACTGGCGAACAACATCCCGCTTGCGCGCTTCTCGATGAGCTCGACGATATTCACAATTACTCATGGGATCATTGTCGCGACGATGCTCCTAACCGTGACGCCGCGGAGCCGATCGATCTCAAAGAGTTGACCGACTTCGTTCGGCGTACTTTGAAGATCGTTAACGCGATACCAGACCAGGCATGAAGGCGGCCCGCTATCGGGCCGCCCTCGAATCGCTTTAGAGTTACGCTTGCGCCAGTGGGCCGCGCAGCAACTTGCCAGGCAACGCTCCGGTGTGTTCGTTGTTGCGCAGGACGACCTTGCCGTTGACGACAGTCGCAAGCAGTCCGTCGGATTTCTGCTTCAGGCGCCGGGCGCCCGCGGGCAGGTCGTAGGTCAGCTCAGGCAACTGCGGATTGATCCGGTCCGGATCGAAGACGATTATGTCGGCAAAGTTGCCTTCGCGCAGAAGTCCACGTCCCTTCAGACCCCAGTGATAGGCAGGGACAAAGCTTAGCAGCCTGATTGCCTGCTCGAGTGTTAGCGCTTGCTTCTCGCGCACCCAATGACTCAGCACGTGGGTTTGCAACGATGAGTCCATGATCTGGGACACGTGGGCGCCCGAATCGGAGAACGTCACAACGGAGCGCGGGTGCTTCATCATCTCGAGAACGTCATCCTGATTCTCATTGACCAGAGTCTGCATGAAAAATTTCTTGAGGTTTTTTTCGAGCGCGAGATCGATCATGACATCGACTGGATCTTTGTTTTCGGCGGCCGCGATCTCGGCGATCGAGCGATAGGGCGGTGTCGGCCGGTCGAGCGGGAAGATCCAGTTGTAGTTCGCGTCGCGCGCTTCCGCGCCGACTGCGCGCTCCCCGGGCGAGCGATCGCTCGCGGCTTGCACCAACTTGCGCCGGATCTCCGGATTGCGGAGCGCGGCTTCCTGTTCTGCCAGCGGGAGTTTGCGAATCTCGCGCCATGCTGGAATTCGATCGAATGGCATGTTGGTTTCGAACGACAGCAACACGTTGAGTGAGCGGCTGTGGACCTGCACGAACATGCGGCCGCCGGCGGCAGCAGTCTCGTCGGCGGTTTCGAAATATCGTCGCCAAAAGTTCGGCGCACGCCGCGAGCTGAACATTCCGAAAGTCACCGGCACTGAGGTCTCAACCGCGAGCGCCTTAATACGGCCGAGGTAATCATCGAGGCGCGGACCCTCGAAGCCGGTATTTTCACCTGCGATCTCGAAAATGCCGGCGCCCAACTCACCCATCACACCGACCAGTTGCCGCACTTCGTTCCAGTTGGCGATTCTGCTCGCTACCGGCCGTCCGTCGGGCGTCTGATGATTGTTGGTGCGCGAAGTTGTGAATCCGATCGCGCCAGCTCGAATTCCGTCGCGCAATTCCTCGCGCATGAGCTGAAGGTCTTCGGTCGTCGCTTCCTCGTCGAAGGCGCGCTCGCCCATCACGTAGGTGCGGAGCGCGGAATGCCCCATGTAGGCGGCGTAATTGATGCCTTTGGGCAGGCGATCGACGGCGTCCAGATATTGCGCAAAGGTGGTCCAGGACCATTTGATTCCCGCCTGCATCGCTTCCGGAGAGATATCTTCGGCTCGTTCCAGATTCCGCATGACGAGCAACTTGTCTTTCTCACCGCATGGCGCGAGTGAGAATCCGCAGTTGCCCATCACCACCGACGTGACGCCATGCCAGCACGAGCAGGTGCCCAGTGCGTCCCAGAAGACCTGGGCGTCCATGTGCGTGTGCGCGTCGACCAGGCCGGGCGACACGATGTGCCCGTCTGCGTCGAGGGTTTCGCGCGCGCTCTCGTGGATTTTCCCGAGCGCTGCGATCTTGCCGCCTTCGATCCCAACATCGCCCTTGTATCGCGGCATCCCGCTTCCATCGACGATCGTGCCGTTACGGATTATCAGGTCGTACATGGTTCACTCCTTTTTCGGGATCGCGTTCAGGCTAAGGACTTGCCCTCGATATGTTGGGCGGCGGGATAGTTTATTGCGGCCTCGCTCACTGGGTCACCGGCAATACGGCTGTGCCACATCACTCGAGGCAGGTTCATGTCCCACGGCGTGGCCTGATGCAGCAGGCATCGATTGTCCCAGACCACGGCGTCGCCGGCGGTCCAATTGTGATGATAAGTGCGCGGCGGGCGGCATGCGAAGTCCACCAACTCCTGCAGGAACCGATCGGACTGCGCGGCGTCCATAGTCGGAATATTGTGAGCATGGCGACCAATCACGAGCGACTTTCTCCCGGTTTCAGGATGGACCTTCACCAGCGGGCGCAAAGGAACGGGGCCGTCGTGGAAGCCGTAGCCGCTATATGCGCTGCCGGCTTTCGGCTGATGCCCGAGCTTCGACTGGCTGTAGTAGAGCGAGTGGTGCGCGGCGAGGCTTTCGACTCTCGCGCGGAGATTGTCATCGAGAGCGTCGTATGCGGCGCGCATGTCGGCCCACCCGGTGGCGCCGCCGGAGTTCGGCACAATTTCGGCAGTGAACACCGCGCCCTTGGCCTGCACCGGCATGTAGGTGCTGTCGCAATGCCATCCCATGTTGCCCTTGAGCACTTTCAGGATGTCGTTGTCGGGGTCGAGGATCAGCGTGCCGTCGGGATTCACGTTGCTGAGCGCCGCGAGGTTGAACTCGAGCGGCCCGAATCGTTTGGCGAAAGCGACCTGTTGGTCGCGACTGAGATGCTGACCGGGGAAGATGAGAAGCGCGTACTCGAGCCAGGTGGCGTAGAGATCCTGCCACGTGGCGTCGTCGAGGGTGGCGAGGTTGATTCCCGTCACCACTGCGCCGAAGGTGGCGTCGAGAGGTTTGATGTCGAATGCGTGTGCCACGCGGGCCTCCGATCGAAAATACGGCGTCCCGGCACAGAGGCTATCGAACCTGTCGTCGAGTCGTCAAACCAATGCTACCGTTCGGACCATGGAGTTGAGATCGATTCGCTTACTCGAAGACTCGGAACGTTAGATGAGCAATGGCTTGGACATCGGCGAGCTCACAATTCCTTTTGTTCGGAGGGCGTCATATCCCGTGCGTCCGGGGAATGCGTTGCGGGCATTGGTCGACGGAGAGCCGGCATTTCGCCGCGTTTGTGAGGCGATCGAAGCTGCCCGTCAAAGCGTTTGGGCGACGGTGACCTTCATGTGGGCGGACTTCCAGATGCCGGACGGTCGGGGGTCGGCGCTGGACGTCTTGAATCGCGCGGCGGCGCGAGGTCTGGATGTTCGAGTCATCTTCTGGCGCCCCGATCCCGAAACCGAAAAGCTCAAAGCGAATGCCTTCTGGGGATCTCCGGAACATATCAATCTGCTCGATATGAGCAATTCCGCCATTCGCGTCCGGTGGGATCGCGCCCAGCCTGTATTCTGTCAGCATCAAAAGTGCTGGCTTATCGATTCCGGCACGGAGACGGAGACCATTTTTCTCGGCGGGATCAATCTCAATCCTCACTCGATGGTTGCTCCGGGCCATCGCGGCGAAGGCCAGAACCATGATGTCTATATCGAACTGGCCGGTCCGTCGGCGGTCGATGTCCATCACAACTTCGTCCAGCGCTGGAACGAGGCCAGCGAGCGTCATGTGGCAGACGGCCGGTGGGGATCGGGTAGCGAGATTGACTTGCCCTTTCCCACCAGATTACCCAGCCGGCGCGGCGATGCCCTCGTTCAGATTCAGAGGACGATTCATGCTGGCAGGTACCGTGATGGGCGAGCGACGCCTGAAGGCGTCGCCTTCGATATAGAAGCGGGCGAACGATCGAATTTCGATCAGTATTGCGCGGCGATCACTGCGGCGCGCCGTTCGATCTATATAGAGAACCAGCATATCGAGGTCCCTGAGATCATCGATTGTTTGCGGCAGGCCCTGCTGCGGGGCATCGAGGTTGTGGCGGTGGTGCCTGCCGCGGGCTCCCCGCGGGCAGCGGAAACCCGCCGTGGTGATGGTCGAGAACTTTCAGAGGAATTGATGGCCTTGGGAGCTTTCGAGACTTTCACGCTGGCCGGCATCGCTGGATTGGGGAGCGACGGACAGCGCAAGCCCGTTTGGATTCATTCCAAACTCATAATGGTCGATGGTGAATGGGGTACGGTTGGATCGTGCAACCTGCATCGCCATTCGCTCTTCGGCAATTGCGAGATGAACGCCGCATTCTGGGATCGGGAGACCGCTCACGCTCTGTTGTCCGAGCTCCTTCGGGAACATCTCGAAAGAGATATTTCTGGGATGGACGACCTTGCTGCCTTGCGATTATTCCGCGCGATCGCCGCAGACAACCGCAAGCTTTTCGAGGCCGGAGAACGTGCTTGGCAAGGCCTCGCCTTCAGCCTACTTCCATAACTCGCTTCCGCTTTCGGTCGAGATCGGAAATTAAGACTGAGACACTATCGCCTTGGCTCCCTCGCGATCCGTGGTGGCAGAACGGGCTCGCCTGGATTATCTTGCGAACATGTTGAATGGGTCGTGCGCGTGCGGGCGCATACGTTACGAGATTCGCGGGCAGCTCCTCGGTCCAATCACTCACTGCCATTGCTGGCGGTGCCGTAAACACTCAGGCTCGAGCTTCGGTACAACTGCGGGAGTGAAAGCGCACGAGTTCGTGGTCGTCGCGGGCAAAGACCTGTTGTCTAGCTGGGAATCCAGCCCCGGCGTCCATCGGTTCTTTGCAAGCTGCTGCGGCTCACCTATCTACAAATGTGATGACGCCGCTCCCGAGGTGCTGGGGTTCAGGCTCGGGACGCTTGACACCGATCCCTCGAGGAGTGCCGACGTGCATTTCATGGTCGGATCGAAAGCACCCTGGGTGGAGATCAACGACGGTCTTCCACAGGAAGCGGGGGGTGTCCCATTCGGTGTGCGCGACTAGCGAACCGTCGCTTAAGAATGTGATGGCACGAGCCGACTTCGACAGTGCGCTGGCCGCCATCTGCGAGCATGGCGTCCTGCTGGAGACCGATCGCGCATTTCCGAGCCTGGTCGCGCTCGTGGCCGGCGGACCGGTCAAGGGCACCTGGTGGGCGCATCCTCTCGCGAACGAGATCTACATGCTGGGCCAACGCCTGATGAAGCAGCGCGACGTGCTGTTCATACGCTTGGTCACGGCGAAGATGACCTACGTTCACCGCAGGTTGTGGCGTCCGCTTTACGCAATCGCGACGGCGCGCCAACCTTGGCAACTCGCGGATTTGCCAGGAACCGCAAAGTCGATGCTCGGCACGTTAGACCGCTGTGGTAGTTTTCGCATGGACGAGATTCGGTCGTCGCGTACCGCGAAGGAACTGGGCAGTGATGCGCGAATCCTCGAGACCCGGCTGCTGGTGTTCGGTGATGACGTCCATACCGATTCCGGGGCTCATGTGAAGCGAATCGAGACCTGGCCGATGTGGGCCAAGCGTGTGGAACTGGCCACGGCGAAGTTGCCGTCGGTAGATGACGCGCGGCAGGAACTCGAAGAAATCGTCAGGCAACTGAATCAAAAATACAATGCAGATGCGATTCTGCCGTGGCAGATACCCGGTCGTCGCAAGCGTCGTGACGTTTTGAAGCGCGACTAGCCCGGCTACGGACCAGTTGGCCGGTTACTCAGTACTTTAGACATAGCTCTTAGGACTTCGGTTTCTTCGAAGGCTTCGACTTGCGAGAACTGTTGACGACGATCGCCTGGCGGACGAGCGCCTTGAAGGCGGACTCGTCAACCACTTCTCCCTGGTGGATGTCGATGGCGCGGCGAACGTTGCCGTCGAGACTCGAGTTGAAGAGACGGGCCGGGTCCTTGAGCGATGCGCCCTTGGCGAAGGTAAGCTTCACGACATTTTTGTAGGACTCGCCAGTGCAGATGATGCCGTCGTGCGACCAGACCGGCGTGCCTCTCCACTTCCATTCCTCGACGACGTCGGGGTCTGCTGCCTTGATGAGCTTGCGCATCCGGCTGAGGGTTTCTCCGCGCCAGTCCCCGAGTTCGACGATTCTGTTCGCGATGAGTTCCGATGCCGACTGGGTTTGGCTCGCGCCCGGCTTTTTCATGTTGTCATCCTGGGGGTTGCAGATATTTCAATCGCAAGACAGTGGAGGATAGTCATGTAATTTTAGACAGTGACGCGTCCAGGCTGCCAATCGGGGAAGTGGTCAGTTTGAACGAGAGAGCATTGACGCAACGATACGCTATTGTCGGTAGAAGAATTGCTTGAATCCGTGGGCGCAGGAGCAAGCGGCATGAAAGCCAAGACGATGGCGAAGCCACTCAAGAATCCGATCAACCTGTCGAAGGATCCTGTTCGTTTCACACCCATTGGATCGATCGAAACGGTCGTTCAACCAGGTCGCGCTCATCCCGGCGTCGAGGGCAGACTCGCAGGTGAGGCTCGAATGACCAGGAACCCGCCGCATGCAGGGGAGATGCATCCCGACGGCGACGAACTGCTCTATCTTGTCGAGGGTGCAGTCGACATAGTTCTCGACGAAGAAACTGGTGAACGCTGTCTCTCGCTGCAACCCGGGCAGGCCCTTTGTTGTGCCATGCGGAGTGTGGCACCGGGTAATGGTCAAGGAACTGTGCTGCCTATTGTATTTTACGCCAGGCCGGAGCCGCGTCCGGTGGAAACGATCAACACGCCTGAGAACGTCGAATTAAGACAGCACCCAAAGCTGCAAGAGGAAAATTGCCATGCACCTTGCCATGCTCACGACATTTGCTGCCAGCAAAAGAGAGCCGCTGGCCGACGTTCTCGAGCGTGTTCATGCGGCAATCATCGCTGCGGATTTCGGCGAACTTCATGTCCAATTCGTGCTGGCCGACTCGCGCGGCGTGTCGAGCGTCGACCGCGTGCTCAAACGCTTCCCAGGTCTCGAGCGATTCACAAAGAGCCTTCAGCCAACCCCTGCCGTCGCGGCTGTGAAAGCGATCTCGAATCGCGCCAGTCCGGGCACCTCCGCTGAGACAATCGACTTCGCCATCTTGCTTGAGATTGCCCGCGGCGTACCGAGGAGCTTCCCGTTTCACAGCATAGGAATTCAGTTCCCGATTCCCGCATTCTCCGATGGAGCCGAGCTTACTGCTGAGTTTCCTCCGACGCTGGTCAATCAGATGTCGATGCCCGGCATCTCAGTGGGCGACAGGTGGTGGGTGAACGGACGCCTGCGATCCGTCTCGGCGCTAGTCATCGTCGACGCCGACCCCGCCGCCAAGAAACTGCCTCCTCTTCCGGATTCAATCGCCGCGGTGTTGGCTGCATGCGGCAAGGTAAAAAAGACGGTTCAGGTCCCGCTCGTCAGCGCTCCGGCTCAGCAAAGGCCAACTATCGATACGGCAGCGCCCGAGATAGCCGCGTCGATCCGCACCGCGGTGCGAGACTATCGATCACGAATCGCCGAGATCGTCGAAAGCGCACAGCTGCCGCACGATTTGCCGCCAAACCAGGAAGCCTTCACCACCGGCGTCACCGCCGGGCCGAAGAAGCCCGAGCTGGAACGCGCCTTCACCCCGATGGGCTACGACTGCCGCGGCGACTTTCGCGGAGGTTGGCTGTAATTAATCAACTGACTATATAGGGTGTCCGATGCGGAATGAAGAAGTGTCATCTTATGAGTCATCGAATGACTATGACCAAAGAGAACTGCAAAATGTTCACCCGCCCGACTGGAAAAATCCCGAGCCGATTGACAAATACCACCTGGTAGTCATCGGCGCCGGCCCCGCGGGGCTTCTGACTGCCCTCAATGCGGCTAAAGTGGGGGCGAAGGTGGCGCTCATCGAACGCGATCGTTTCGGCGGCGCGTGCTTCAACGTCGGATGCATCCCTTCCAAAACGATTATCCGTACCTCCCGCTTGTACGCAGAAATGCGCGACGCGGAAAACTTCGGCGCGCAAGTGCCCACCGGCATCAGCGTGGACTTTGCGGCCGTGATGGAGCGGATGCGGAGGGTGCGAGCGCGCATCAGCCGCAGGGTCTCGGCACAGAGACTGAGCTCGGCGGGTGTCGATGTGTATTTCGGGGAAGCTCGCTTTGCGGGACCCGACGCGATCGAGGTCGAGGGCAAGCGCTTACGCTTCAAGCGGGTGCTCGTCGCCAGCGGTGCGCGCCCCAAGCTTCCTTCGATTCCGGGAATCGCAGCGGCAGGTTATCTGACCAATGAAAATGTTTTCGACTTGGCGCAATGTCCTCGACGCTTGCTTGTTCTCGGCGGCGGTCCGCTCGGATGCGAACTGGCGCAGGCCTTTTCTCGATTGGGTTCGCAAGTCAGCATCGCGCAGGACGATCCGATGTTCCTGGGCAACGAAGAGCGCGACGCGGCGCAGATTCTTTCCGACGCTATGGCGCGTGACGGCATCGGCATCCATCTCAACACCGAGACCATCAACGTACGCATGGAAGGAAATCAGAAGATGGTCGACCTGGCTAGCGACGATTACAAATTTTCCCTCAGCGTCGATGAGATCCTGGTCGGTATTGGCAGTGCGCCCAACGTCGAAGGCATGAATCTCGAGGCGGCCGGAGTGGATTACGATAAGGAAGCCGGTATTCTGACCAACGACTATCTGCAAACCAGCAATCCGCAAATCTATGCGGCCGGCGACGTATGCTCGGAAAAGAAGTTTCCCCACATTGAAACCGCTGCTGCGGATCTTGTAGTCCACAACGCCCTGTTTTGGGGTCGCGAGAAACTGAGCGTGTTGGCAATTCCATGGTGCACCTATACGGATCCCGAAATCGCGCACGTCGGCCTCTACGTGAAGGAGGCCCGCGAGAAAGGCATCCCGGTCAAAACCTTCACCGTGATGATGCATGAGGTGGATCGCGCAATTACGGACGGCGAGGACGAAGGGTTCGTAAAAATCCACGTGCGAGAGGGCACCGATAAGATCCTGGGCGCCACGGTAGCCGCCAGCCACGCCGGCGAAATGATTAGCGAAATCTCTATGGCAATGAGCGCCGGTATAGGTCTAGCCGCGCTGGCCCGAGTGAATCACCCATACCCAACGCAATCCCAAGCAATAAAAATAGCCGCCACCGCCTACCAAGCCACAATCAGCAGCCCCATCCGAAAATGGCTACGAAAACAATGGCTGTCCCACTAAACCCTACCCCAGCGCCCGGCCCTGATCGCGTTCTCTATCGGATTTGCGATCGCGCCAGATGCGCGATGTTCAGTTCGTTGCTTAACCTAACTCGAGGCCTTCGAGGTCACCCTTCTCGCGCCACTTCTTCATCAGTGCGTTGAACGCGTTGATGCCCGGCGCATACGCGTTGGCGCCAAAGCCGTCGGCACCAGGTTCGAAGTGGCCCTCGTTGTTGTAGTAGCCCGGCGTGCAGTTCGCCAGGAAACGCGCCGCGACGACAGCGAGCCGCTTGATTTCCGCGACCCACTCCGTTTCCGCTTCTTTTGTCGGATGCGAGTAGCGAAGGCCCCGGTCCATCACCTGTTTGATGATGTAGCCGACGTGCTGGGCCTGGTCGTCCAGGACCGAGGTCAGGTTAACCGAAAAGCCGTTCTGCGACTGGCCCAGTATAAAGCAGTTGGGGAAGCCATGGCTGGAGAAGCCGTGATAGGTCTTCATCCCATCGGCCCAGTAATCGGTCAAGGTGACGTCGTTCATGCCGATCACTTCGTAGCCCGCGCGCCGAGTCCATGCCGTGCCGACCTCGAAGCCGGTGGCGAAGATGATGCAATCGACTGGGTACTCGACGCCATTCGCAACGATGCCGGTCTTGGTGATCCGCTCGACGCCCTGACTGTCGCTGGTGTTGATCAGCTTCACGTTCGGGCGGTTGAAGGTCGGCAGATAGTCATCGTTGAACGTCGGCCGCTTGCAGAACTGGCGGTACCAGGGCTTCAGCGCCTCGGCAGTGGCCGGATCGGTGACGGTCTGGTCGACCCGTGCGCGGACGCCGTTCATCTTCTGAAAGTCGGCGATTTCCATGAGCATCGCTGTCTGACGTTTCGAGAGTTCGGCTGCGCGGGCGGACTTCTTCGCCGCGATGCCGAGGTTGCGGAAGATGTCGGTCCAGCCGTCGTTCACGAGGTCCTTTTCGACCGGAACGCCGATAACCATGTTGTTGAAATTCTCGCGCCGCTCTCGTTGCCATCCGGGCTTCAGGCTCCTGGCCCATTCGGGATCGGTGGGTTTGTTTCCCCGCACATCAACTGACGAGGGGGTGCGCTGGAAGACATAGAGCTGCTTGGCGTGCGCGCCGACGAATGGCACGCATTGGATGGCCGTGGCGCCGGTGCCAATAACCGCCACGCGCTTGTCGGCGAGCTTGGTCAGGCCGCCCGAGTGGTCGCCCCCGGTGTAGTCGTAATCCCAGCGGCTGGTGTGGAAGGTGTGGCCTTCGAAGTCGTCGATGCCTGGGATGGCGGGCAATTTAGGTCGGTTGAGAGGCCCGGTAGCCATCACCACGAAACGGGCCCGCATCGCATCGCCATGGTCGGTCGAGACGATCCATCGCGCCGCGTCCTCGTCCCAGCGCAGTTCCGAGACCCGCGTCTGGAAGCATGCGTTGTCGTAGAGGTGGTAATGCTTTGCGATACGCCGCGAGTGCTCGTAGATCTCGGGCGCGAAGGAGTACTTCTCCTTCGGTATGTAGCCGAGCTCTTCGACCAGCGGCAGGTAGCAGTAGCTTTCGATGTCGCACTGGGCGCCCGGATAGCGGTTCCAGTACCAAGTGCCACCGAAGTCGCCGCCGGACTCGATTATTCGAACGTCCTTGATCCCGGCTTCGTGGAAGCGCGCGCCCGCCAGCAATCCGCCGAAACCGCCACCGATGACTACTACTTCGACCTCGTCGTTCAGCGGAGCGCGATCAAAAGGTTTGACATAAGGGTCGTCCAGATAGTGAGCGAACTTGCCGGCAACTTCGACGTATTGCGCATTGCCGTCGGTGCGAACGCGCTTGTCGC
>JGI12635J15846_10002986_pt1 | contig 14756 bp, 8 predicted proteins | sample BlaSpr_A8_OM2_M2_FD_15846 | JGI IMG/M metagenome (IMG submission 15846) | reverse complement strand
AAGCGGCGAATAAGCGGTAAATAAGCACGCGTTTCGACTGTCCGGCTTTCCTGAGAGCCGGACAGTTTTGCCGGATTCATGCAACACCAGATACCATCTCACCCGAACCAAGCCAATCAGGGAGTTTTGCATGGCGCGACAGGTGCGAGTGGTGAGTAAAACGTGGCGTGTCCCGGCGATAATCGCGGCCCTTGCAGCAACGGCGTTGAGCGCGCAAAGCGCGTTCGCCGCCATGAACTTTTGCGCCGCGCCCGCGATGCAGAACAGTGAGCGCACGAACGCCGATCCAGGCGTGAAAGCGCTGGTAAAAATGGTGCAGTCGCGTCTGAACGATCAGCCGAAAGCGCGGGCGACGCTTCATACCGAAGGCACGTTGCCGCATCAGGGCATTCGTGACGAAAGCGAGGAAGCGGAGAAAGATCTCGAGTTGATGCGCGATGCCGCGCTCGCCTGGCGCGCGACCGGCAACGAAGCATATCTGCGTCTGGTCGACCGGTTTTTGTTCGCGTGGGCGACGACGTATCAGCCGAGTTTCAATCCTATCGATGAAACGAATTTCGAATCGCTGATCCTCGCCTACGACCTGACGGCGAGCGCCTTGCCCGTCAAGACGCGCAACGCGACGAACGCGTTCATCACGAAGATGGTGGCGGGATATATAGCGGATATCGATAAACAGAAGCGGCCGCTGACCGGCACGTATCGCAACAACTGGCAGAGTCACCGGATCAAGCTGATTTCGATGGGTGCGTTCACCATCGACGACCGCAAGCTTATTAACGCAGCGCAGCGTCTGTATGTGGAGCATATTGGAGACAACATTGCGCCCGACGGCTCGACCGTCGATTTCGCCGAACGCGACGCGCTGCACTACGTCACTTACGATCTGCAGCCGCTTGTCACGGCCGCGCTCGCCGCGCGCCGTCATAACCGCAACTGGCTGAGTGAGCGCGCGCAGTCCGGCGCGACCCTCGCCGCCGCGCTGAACTGGCTTACGCCGTACGCGCTCGGCACGCGCACGCACGAGGAATTTGTTCATTCGACCGTGCCCTTCGATGCCACCCGCCGCGAGGCCGGCTTGCCCGGTTATTCGGGCACGTGGGATCCGAAGCACGCCGCCGAATTGTTTCATCTGTCGGCGCGGCTCGACGGGCGTTACACGCCCATTGCGCTGCGCTTGGCGCCCACGCCGCCGGCCTGGCTCGCGGTTTGTTTGCCGCTGCCGGCGCGCTAATTTTTTAGCAGCACCTTTGCAGGAGCAGTCATGGCAGTCAGCGTTTTCGATCTTTTCAAAATCGGCATCGGTCCGTCGAGTTCGCATACGGTCGGGCCGATGCGCGCCGCCCTGATGTTCGTGCAGGGACTCGAGCGCGATGGCCTGCTGGACGCCACGGCCTCGGTGAAGTGCGAGTTGTACGGTTCGCTGGGTGCGACCGGCAAGGGTCACGGTACGGATCGCGGCGTGATGCTTGGCTTGATGGGCGACGCGCCGGATACGGTCGATGCCGGCACGATCAGCACGCGCCTCGAGACCGTGCGCGCGACGAAAAAGCTGCCGCTGCTGGGTCGTCACGAGATTCCGTTCGTGCTGAAGGAACACATTACGTTTCTGCGGCAGGCATTGGCGGAACATCCGAACGGCATGAAACTCCATGCTTTCGATGCCAACGGCGCCTCGTTGCGCGACGCAACCTATCTCTCGGTGGGTGGCGGTTTTGTGGTGACGGCGGGGGCGTCGAATGCGAAGGTGCTCACGGCTATCGAACAGTTGCCATATGCTTTTAAATCCGGCGATGAATTGCTCGCGTTGTGCCGTGAAACGGGCAAATCCGTCGCGCAATTGATGTGGGAAAACGAGCGTGTGTGGCGTAGCGAAGACGAGATTCGGTCGGGCTTGCTGCGCATTTGGGACGTGATGCAGTCGTGCGTGAAGCGCGGTTGCGGTATCGACAACCCCGACGCCGACGGCTGCCTGCCTGGTCCTTTTCAGGTGAAGCGGCGCGCGCCGGTGTTGTACCGGGCGCTGATCGACAAACCCGAACAAGCGTTGCGCGATCCTCTTTCCATGATCGACTGGATCAATCTTTACGCTATCGCGGTGAATGAGGAAAACGCCGTGGGCGGGCGTGTGGTGACGGCGCCAACCAACGGCGCGGCCGGCATTATTCCGGCGGTACTGCATTACTACGACCGGTTCATGCCGGGGTCGAATACGCAGGGTGTGATCGACTTTTTGCTGACGGCGGCGGCGATCGGGATTCTGTACAAGATGAACGCTTCGATTTCAGGCGCCGAGGTGGGGTGCCAGGGCGAAGTGGGTGTTGCGTGTTCGATGGCAGCAGCTGGGCTGGCGGCGGTGATGGGTGGCACGCCGACGCAGGTTGAGAATGCCGCCGAGATCGGGATGGAACACAACCTTGGGCTTACTTGCGATCCGGTTGGCGGGATGGTGCAGATTCCGTGCATCGAACGCAACGCGATGGGTTCCATGAAGGCCGTGAATGCTGCGCGCATGGCGATGCGGGGCGACGGCAGCCACTACGTTTCACTCGATTCCGTCATTAAGACAATGATGCAGACCGGCGCTGATATGAAAACCAAATACAAGGAAACGTCGCGGGGTGGATTGGCGGTGAATATTGTTGAGTGTTGAGTTTGATCGTGCGGGCAAGCAGAACCGGCCCCCGCAAAACCCCGGCCTAGCGCCAGCGCCCTGCCCAAGCGTAAGCTATGAAATCCATTGCCCGTTCGCGTCCCGCGCGAACCTTCCGGGAGATTTCATCGTATGGCATCTGCTGTCACGTCTTCTCACTCCCTCCCCACTACGGGCGCACGACTGGTCGTCGATGCGCTCCTCACTCACGGCGTCGAACGCGTGTTCTGCGTGCCCGGCGAAAGCTTTCTCGCCATTCTCGATTCCCTCCACGATGAAACCAGTCGCATCCAGACCATCGTGTGCCGTCACGAGGCAGCAGCGGCAAACATGGCCGAGGCTGTAGGAAAACTGACCGGCCGCCCCGGCGTGGCGCTTGTTACGCGCGGCCCGGGCGCAACCCACGCATCGATCGGCGTTCATACGGCATTCCAGGATTCCACGCCCATGATCCTGTTGATCGGCCAGTGCGCCCGCGAGCACATGGATCGCGAGGCGTTTCAGGAGATCGACTACCGGCGCATGTTCGGGCAGATGGCGAAGTGGGTCGCGCAAATCGACGATCCGCGGCGCATTCCCGAATATCTGAGCCACGCGTTCCACATTGCGACCTCGGGTCGTCCGGGTCCGGTTGTGCTCGCGCTGCCCGAAGACGTGCTGAGCGATGCATGCGAAGCCGTACCGGGCGCGCCGCGTTATCAGCGCGTCGCCGCCGCGCCCGCGCCGGCGCAAATCGAACGATTGCGCGAACTGCTGGTGGCATCGAAGAAACCATTTGTGATTGCCGGCGGAAGCGGGTGGACACCGGAAGCCACGGCGGATTTCGCGCGCTTCGTGGAAGCATGGCAACTTCCCGTGGGATGCGCGTTCCGCTTTCAGGACACGTTGGATAACAACCATCCCAACTATGCCGGCGACGTCGGCCTTGGGATCAACCCCGCGCTCGCCGCACGCATTCGCGAAGCCGATTTGCTCTTCGTGTTGGGTCCCCGCATGGGCGAATCGACGACGGGCGGTTACACATTGCTCGACATCCCCAAGACGAAGCAAACGCTGATCCACGTACATCAAGGCGCGGAAGAACTTGGGCGCGTGTACTCGGCGGATCTGCCGATTGTTTCAGGCATGCCGGAGATGGTGTCGGCGTTGGTGGCGCTGAAGCCACCCGCCGTCATTCCATGGAGCGGCGCTATTGAAGCAGCACATGACGCGTATCTGGCGTGGCGCAAGCCGCGGCCCATGCTCGGCGATGTCCAGCTTGGCGAGATCATGGAGCAGCTAAGCGAGCGCCTTCCCGCCGATGCCATCGTGACGAACGGTGCGGGGAATTATGCGACGTGGCTGCATCGGCACTATGCGTATCGGCATTACCGGTCGCAGGTTGCGCCGACGAGTGGCGCGATGGGTTACGGCGTGCCCGCAGCGATTGCGGCGAAGTCGCTGTATCCGGACCGCGTGGTCGTGGCCTTTGCCGGCGATGGATGTTTCATGATGTCGAGCCAGGAGTTGGCGACGGCAATGCAGTACCACCTCGCAGTGATATTCGTGGTGGTGAACAACCAGCAATACGGCACGATTCGTATGCATCAGGAACGCCACTATCCGAATCGCGTGCATGGCACGGCGCTGACGAACCCCGACTTCGCGGCCTACGCGCGCGCGTTCGGGGCGCATGGGGAACTCGTGGAATCGACGGCGCAATTCATGCCGGCGTTCGAGCGTGCGGTGAAAACGGGATTGCCATCGGTGATAGAAATAAGGATTCCACAGGATGCAAGCACCCCGGCCGCAACGTTGGATCAGGTAAGAGAACAAGGAGAGAAGCTGCGGCAGAAGTGAACGCCGGTCACGAACACTCGCGAAGAAGCAGGTTCACGAAGACCTGCGCAAAAGAGCCGGAACAAGGCCAAAGCGAAAGCGAACAAAATCCAGGAGACGCACGACCATGGCATCGCAAGCATTTCTGCAAGCAAGAGACTTCCTGCTACGTCACCGCGACGACTACGCCACCGCGTATAAAGACTTTTCGTGGCCAGAGCTCACGGAGTTCAACTGGGCGCTCGACTGGTTCGATGAATACGCGCGCAGCAACCTTGAACCGGCGCTGTGGGTGGTCGAGGAAAGCGGAGAAGAAACGAAGCTTTCGTATGCGGAGTTATCCGCGAGATCGAACCAGTTGGCCAATTGGCTAAGGCAGCACGGCGTCCAGCGAGGCGACCGGATCTTGCTGATGCTGCCGAATCAACCGGCGCTTTGGGAAACCATGCTCGCGGCGATGAAACTTGGCGCAGTCACCATTCCGGCGACCATGTTGCTCACCCCGGCCGACATCGCCGACCGCATGACGCGCGGTGAGGTGAAGCATGTCATCGTGGCATCGAGTGAAACGGCGAAGTTCGATTCCATCGATAAAACCAAAACCCGCATAGCGGTAGCGATCCCGCAAAGCACTGCGTTGCCCGAAGGCTGGCTGAACTTCGCCAATGCCTTCAACGAAAGCCCGTCGTTCGAGCCCGAAGGCAGGACGCTCGCGACCGATCCGTTGCTGCTGTATTTCACGAGCGGCACGACGAGCCGCCCGAAACTCGTTTTGCATAGCCATCAAAGCTACCCGGTGGGCCACTTGTCGACCATGTACTGGATCGGCCTTAAACCCGGCGATGTCCATCTGAACATCAGCTCGCCCGGCTGGGCAAAACACGCGTGGAGTTGCGTCTTCGCCCCGTGGAACGCAGGCGCGACCGTGTTCATCCACAACACGTCGCGCTTCAGCGCAAAGGCAACGCTAGAGGCGCTCGTCAAGCACCAGATCACCACGCTCTGCGCACCGCCAACTGTCTGGCGCATGATGATCCAGGAAGATTTATCGGCGTATAAGGTGCACTTGCGCGAGGTCGTCGGCGCGGGCGAGCCGTTGAATCCCGAGATTATCGAGCGCGTGAAAAAGGCGTGGAATCTCACGTTGCGCGATGGTTTCGGCCAGACGGAAACCACAGCGCAAATCGCCAACTCGCCAGGTCAGCCGATGAAGCCGGGATCGATGGGAAGGCCATTGCCCGGCTATCGCATCACGCTGCTCGACCACGACGACAACCCCGCCCAGGAAGGCGAACTCGCGTTGATCCTCGACCCCAAACCGCTAGGCTTGATGGACGGTTACGTGGACGATCCATCGAAGTCGCAGCAGGCCATGCGCGGCGGCCACTATCGCACGGGCGATGTCGCTTCCATCGACAGCGATGGTTACTTCACCTACGTAGGCCGCTCCGACGATGTCTTCAAAGCAGCGGATTACCGCATCAGTCCGTTCGAGTTGGAGAGTGTGCTGATCGAGCATCCGGCGGTCGGCGAAGCGGCCGTGGTGCCGAGTCCTGATCCGTTGCGGTTATCGGTGCCGAAGGCGTTCGTCGCGTTGCGCAACGGTTACGAACCGACGAAGGAAACCGCCGGTGAAATCCTGAAGTTCGCCGCGCAGAAACTGGCGCCCTACAAACGCATTCGACGCATCGAGTTTTACGAATTGCCGAAGACCATCTCGGGCAAGATTCGTCGCGTAGATCTAAGGAAAACCGAAGAAGCGCGAGGCAGCGATGCGCGTCGCGAGAATGAATACTGGGAAGAGGATTTCAGCGCGTAGTACGCAAAAAAGCCCCGCAGCGCAGAACGCATGCGGGGCTTCCAAAACTAAAACCAAACCTGAAACCTTACTTACCACCCACGCTCTGCAGCGTCGTCCACTTCCCACCAACGACCTTGTACAGCGTAATCCCGCCGTTCTTCAAATCGCCCTTCGAGTCGTACGCGAGTTGCTTCGACGTCACGCCTGCCATGTCGGTTTTAGCGAGCATCGGCAGATACTTCGCCGGATCGGTGGAATTGGCGGTCTTCATAGCCGTGAACATCGCCATTGCGCCGTCGTACGCGTACGGCGAGTACGTTTGCACATCTTCGTTGAAGCGCTTCTTGTACTTGGCCACATAACCCGCGCCACCCGGCATTTCATCAAGCGGCAAACCAGCAAGCGATGCCACCGTACCGTCGGCTGCATCGCCGGCGATCTTCAGGAACGTGTCGGTCTTGACCATTTCGCCCGCCATCAACGGCGCGCGCATGCCGAGCGTCTTCATCTGCTTGACCATCGGGCCAGCTTGCGAATCGGCGCCGCCGTAATACACGAGGTCCGGGTTCATCGACTTGAGCTTGGTCAGGATTGCCTTGAAGTCGACGGCCTTGTCGTTCGCATATTCACGATCGACGATCGTGCCGCCCGCGGCCTTCGCGGCCTTCTCGAACTGGTCTGCGAGACCCTGGCCATAAGCCGTGCGATCATCGACGATCGCGATCTTCTTCACCTTCAGCGTCTTCACCGCGAACTCGCCGGCCACCGAGCCTTGCTGCGTATCGGACGTCATCATGCGGAACGCGGTCTTGTAGCCTTGCGTCGTGTATTCCGGCGCGGTCGCCATCGCGATTTCAGGAATGCCGGCGTTCGCGTAGATGCGCGAAGCGGGAATCGTCGTGCCCGAGTTGAAGTGACCGAGCATGCCCTTGACGTTGTCGTCCACGAGCTTTTGCGCCACCGTCGTGCCGGTGCGCGGGTCGGCCTGGTCATCGGCGGAATCGAGCACGATGCGAACCGGCTTGCCGCCGATCACGGGCTTGGTCGCGTTGAAATCTTCAACCGCGAGCACCACGCCGTTCTGGAAATCCTTGCCATAGTGCGCCTGCGCGCCGGTCATCGGGCCGGCGAAACCTACTTTCACGTCCTCGGCCGTCTGCGCCTGAGCCGTTCCCGCGAGCGACAGTCCGGCGATAAACATCGCGGCTGCCAGCTTCTTCATCGTGTAGTCCATAAACTCTCCTGATTCCCATGTAAGTGGCAGCGTGTGCCGGGATCGCCGTGCCTGCTGCCGTTTGTTTGAGCCGACCGGCCGTGCTGAATACAGCTCAGCCGATCGTCATCAAATTCGCATTGCCGCCTGCGGCGGCCGTATTCACGCTCACCGAGCGTTCCGTCAACAACCGTTCGAGCGCGTAGTCCTGCTCGCCATCGTGAGCGTCGTCGGCGAATGCTCCCGCCGGCACGCCCTGCACAGAGACGATCGGTCCCGGGCGTTTTGCAACGTCCTTCACCAGCGCCATTAATTCGTCGCTGTCGCCTTCGAACAAAACCGCATCGAAGGTCGCATCCTGGTTCTTGCGGGTCGAAGCATACGCCTTCAGCGANGCCGGCAANGCGGCCACNAGTTGTTCGCCCGCCGCGCCGGAAAACAGCGCTTTGTTGCCGGTAGCCAGCACGGCGGCNAGTTGCGCGCGGGCGCCGCTTGCCGTCGATGCCACGCAAAGAACCGTTCCGCGTGCGCCNAGCGTGTACGTGTTGCGCTCGCCGGTCGGGCCGGCCAGCACGGCGGTCGCACCGGCCATCACGTGTTGCAGATGGCTTTCGCACCGTGCCGCCGTCTGCGGATCGCGCTCGGCGATGGCCCAGTCGCGGAACGCGGTCAGCGCGGCCGGTGTTTCGTTCGACGCTGTCTCGTCCACGATCAGCGCGCTTTCCAGCGACTTCGGCAAGCCCGTCGGACGCTTGGCAAGAAGCCGCTGCAAGTACAGCGCGCCGCCCGCTTTCGGTCCCGTGCCCGACAGACCTTCACCGCCGAACGGCTGCACGCCGACCACCGCGCCGATCACGTTCCGGTTCACGTAGATGTTGCCCACGTGCGCACGGCTCACCACGTGCGCGATGGTTTCATCGATACGCGTATGGATCCCCAACGTCAGCCCGTAACCCGTCGCCTTAATTTGGTCGAGCAGTTTATCAAGATGCGCCCGGCGATACCGAACCACGTGCAGGACCGGCCCGAACACTTCGCGCTTCAACTCATCGATGGAATCAAGTTCGATCAGCGTCGGCGGGACGAACGTGCCTTGTGCGCAGCCATCCGGCATGGGAAGTTGCACGACGTTGCGGCCCTTCTCGCGCATCGATGCGACGTGCGCGTCTATGCTCTGCTTCGCTTCGGCATCGATCACGGGGCCGACATCGGTGGAGAGACGGTCGGGATTGCCCATCGCGAGTTGCTGCATCGCGCCGGTGAGCATCTCGAGCGTGCGGTCCGCGACATCGTCCTGCAGACACAAAACGCGCAGCGCCGAGCAGCGTTGACCGGCGGAATCGAAGGACGATTGCAACACGTCCGCGACCACTTGCTCGGCGAGCGCCGACGAATCGACGATCATCGCGTTCTGCCCGCCCGTCTCCGCGATCAGTGGAATCGGCCGGCCATCGGGATCGAGGCGTTCGGACAAGGTCTTGTTGATCAGGCGCGCGACTTCGGTCGAACCGGTGAACATCACGGCGCGCGTACGCGGATCAGCGACCAGCGCTGCGCCCACGGTTTCGCCGTTGCCCGGCAGGAGTTGCACCGCGCCCGGCGGCACGCCGGCTTCGCGCAGGATGCGCACGGCTTGCGCGGCGATCAACGGGGTTTGTTCCGCCGGCTTCGCGAGCACCGGATTACCTGCAGCGAGTGCCGCGGCCACTTGTCCCATGAAGATCGCCAGCGGGAAGTTCCACGGGCTGATACAGACAACGGGACCCAGCGGACGATGGGTATCGTTGGAAAACTCGCTGCGGATCTGTGCCGAGTAATAGCGCAAGAAATCGATAGCCTCACGAATCTCGGACACGGCATTCGCCAGCGATTTCCCCGCTTCGCGCACAACGAGACCCATCAGCGTATGCATCTGCGCTTCGAGCAAGTCAGCGGCGCGGGCGAGGCAATCGGCGCGTTCACCGACGGGTGTCGATTGCCAGATCGGTGCGGCGGCAACTGCGTTGGAAATCGCTAAAGCCACTTGCTCCGATGAAGCCTCGACTACCGTACCAACCAGATCGCGCAGGTCGGCAGGATTGCGGACATTGCGTGCAACGCCTTCCACCACATCACCGGTTTCCAGCATCGGAGCCGCGCGCCACGGATGATTCGCGCTCGCCAGCAACGCCGACGACAGCGACGCCAGCCGATGCTCATTCGACAAGTCGAAGCCCATCGAATTGGGGCGCTCGCTGCCGTACAACTGACGCGGCAGGGCGATCTTTGCATGAGGCAAACCGAGCGGCGTGAGCTTGGACGCTTCGTCTATGGGATCCTGCACGAGCTCGCTGACAGGAATCGATTTATCGGCGATGCGGTTCACGAACGACGTATTCGCGCCGTTCTCAAGCAGACGCCGCACGAGATACGCGAGCAACGTTTCGTGCGTGCCAACAGGCGCATACACGCGACACGGCCGGTTCAGCTTGTCGCGCCCGGTGACTTCTTCGTACAGCGGCTCGCCCATGCCGTGCAGGCACTGGAACTCATACTGACCGGGGTAATAATTCCCTCCGGCGAGGTGATAGATAGCCGAAAGCGTGAACGCGTTGTGCGTAGCGAATTGCGGATAGACGGCATCGGGCGCACCGAGCAGTTTCTTCGCGCAGGCCACGTAGGAGATATCCGTGTAGATCTTGCGCGTATAGACCGGATAACCCTCGAGGCCATCGACTTGCGCGCGCTTGATTTCCGAATCCCAGTACGCGCCTTTGACCAGCCGAACCATGATCCGGTGACGACTACGCCGCGCGAGATCGATCAAATAATCGATAACAAACGGGCAGCGCTTCTGATAAGCCTGCACCACGAAACCGATACCGTTCCAGCCGGCCAGTTCGGGATCGAAGCAAAGCGCTTCGAGCAGATCCAGCGAAATTTCCAGCCGATCGGCCTCTTCCGCATCAATGTTCAGGCCAATGTCATAACGCCGTGCGAGCAACGCCAGCGCCTTCACGCGCGGCAGCAACTCGGTCATCGTGCGTTCCTGCTGCGAGCGCGAGTAACGCGGATGCAGCGCGGACAGCTTGATCGAAATCCCCGGGCCTTCGTAAATACCGCGCGATCCCGCAGCCTTGCCGATGGCGTGAATCGCTTGCTCGTACGACGCGTAATAGCGAACGGCGTCTTCTTCGGTCGTCGCTGCTTCGCCGAGCATGTCGTAGGAATAGCGGAAACCGCGCGCTTCGAACTTGCGGCTATTCGCGAGCGCTTCCGAAATCGTTTCGCCAGTGACGAATTGTTCGCCCATCAGCCGCATGGCCATATCGACGCCCTTGCGGATCAGCGGCTCACCGCCGCGCCCGATCAAGCGCGTCAACGCCGACGACAACCCGGCTTCGCTATTCGTTGTCACCAGCTTGCCGGTGATCATCAGGCCCCACGTCGCTGCGTTCACGAACAGCGACGGCGCCTGGCCCATATGCGAGCGCCAGTCGCCCTTGCTGATCTTGTCGCGGATCAATGCATCGCGCGTGGCGCGATCGGGAATGCGCAGCAGGGCTTCCGCCAGACACATCAGCGCGACGCCTTCCTGGCTGGAGAGCGAAAACTCGTGGATCAGCCCTTCGACACCGCCTCCCGTTTGCTTCTTGCGCAGCGCTTCGACGAGCTTCGTCGCCATCGCATTCGTTTCGCTGGCAGTACCAGCCGACAACCGTGCCTGACCAATCAAAAACGGCACACATTCCGGCTCCGGCCGCCGGTACGCCGCGGTAATCGCCGCGCGCAACACGGATTGCGGTTGCACGTTCTGGGCGAAATCGAGGAAGGGGTGAGGCGCGCCGTCTTCTTCAGACTCGGAATTCGCGGAGGATTCCAGCGTATCGCCTGAACCGATTGCACCGGACAGTTCGGGTGGCAACTGTCCATGTTCGATGCGTTCGAGATACGCGAAGATGGCTTGCTTGATGAGCCAGTGCGGCGTGCGTTCGAGCCGCGTGGCGGCGTCTCTTAGACGGGTGCGCAGCAAATCGTCGACTTTGACGCCCAGGGTGGTGCTCGCCATATATCCTTCCTTGCCGGAATCGGGAACCGGCGATAGCTTGAAAAGTGGCCGAATCGTAACCCGCTCATAAAAAAGGTGCAACCTACATTTCGAGATGGGTTGCACCTTGAGAAAATCCTTGTGCAACAAGGGATTACGGGTAATTGAGGATGGCGCCGCGGTCGCCGTGTGCTCTAGGATTCCGCGTTTGATAAATTTTTTGAGTTACCCCTAATTAATTGCTGCCTGGTGCCGATAAGAACTGGTACGGCCATACCAGCGATGGAACTTTGCGGGCCGTCTTACAATTCAGCCGCGCGGTTTCGGGGAGAAGAGAACATGAGCACCTGGATGATTTTTTGCAGTATTTGGGCGATGTGTGCGCTGTGCGTGGTGCTGTTCATCCGCGGCGCGCATCCGCACGTCGAGCGCCCAGAGAGTGGTACCCGCGACGAGGGCCACGACATGACGGTCGGCGGTCTGGCGGTTGCACGCGTGCAGGGTTCGGATGGCGGACGCGCTGGCTGAAGCTGAAGCGCGCTTTAGATATCGAGCGGATCGACTTCGACATTCCATCGGATCACGCCCTTGACCTTCAGGCTGCGCAACGCCGGCTGCCAGGCCCGCAGCGCATTCTGCAAGACCGCCCGCGACGCGCATTCCAGCAGCAACTGTGCGCGATGCACGTTAAACACCTTCACGATAGTCAGCGGCACCGCGTCGTAGACCGTCACACGCTCGGCGCCGGCCAACCCGGCAAACTCCGCCGACGCGGCCCCTAGAAAGTCCAGCGCAGCCTCCAGCGTGCGCCCTTCGGCGCGCAGCATCGCCTGATAGACGAACGGCGGCAGATGCGCGTCACGGCGCTCGGCCAGCGTGGAATTGGCAAAACCAACGTAATCGTGCCGGGCTAGCGCGTGAAAAAGCGCGTGCCGCGCATAGCGCGTCTGGATCATCACTTCGCCCGGCAATCCGGCGCGCCCCGCCCGTCCGCTCACCTGCATCAGCTGGGCAAAAAGCCGCTCGCTGGCCCGGAAATCGTGGGANAAAAGCGCGGTATCGGCGTTGAGCACGCCTACCAGCGTCACGCGCTGAAAGTCGTGCCCCTTCGCGATCATCTGCGTGCCGACGAGGATATCGACCTCGCCTGCGTGGACATCGGAGAAAAGGGCTTGCGCGCTGCCTTTGCGCCGCGTGCTGTCGGCATCGATGCGTAACACCCGCGCGCCCGGCACCGCCGTCGCGAGCGTTTCTTCCACGCGCTGCGTGCCACGTCCCATTGGCGCGATATCCACATTGCCGCAGTCCGGGCAGGATTTAGGAATCCGTGATTCCCACCCGCAGTGGTGGCAACGCAAGGCGCGCTCGGGCTTGTGGAGCACGACGTAGGCGCTGCATCGCGGGCAGCCGGCGACCCAGCCGCAGGCATCGCAGGAAAGGATGGGGGCGTAACCGCGCCGGTTGAGGAACACGAGGCTTTGCTCGCCGCGTTCCAGGCGCGTTTTCATCGCGGCGATGAGCGGCCCGGATAGCCCCTCCACCGATGCCCTCCCGCGCTGCCGCTCTTCCTCCAGATCGATTAGCCGGACGCTCGGCAGAACCGCTGTAGCCACGGCGCGGCGCGTCAGCGTCAGTTTGGTGTATCGGCCCTGCTCTGCCTGCCACCAGCTTTCCAAAGACGGCGTCGCCGACCCCAGCACAACCGGAATCCCAAGCTCCTTCGCGCGATAAACCGCGAGATCGCGAGCCGAATATCGCAAGCCTTCCTGCTGCTTGTAGGCGGGATCGTGTTCCTCATCGACGACAATCAGCGACAGCTTCGGCAGCGACGCCAGGATCGCCAGCCGCGTCCCGAGCACGAGCCGCGCGCGGCCGGTGTGAGCCGCGAGCCAGTTGCGCGCGCGCTCGCCTTCCGCCAGCCCGCTATGCATCGTGACGATGGCGCCTTCCGGCAGCGCGGCAAAACGCGTGCGGAATGCGGCTTCGAATTGCGGCGTGAGATTGATTTCCGGGACGAGCACGAGCGCTTGCGCGTCGGGACGCGCGCTCAGCAAGTCGGCCAGCGCGTGGAGATAAACCTCGGTTTTGCCGCTGCCGGTCACGCCGTGCAGCAGGAACGCCGCAAAACCTTTCGCACCGCGGATGGCATCGACGGCATCGGCCTGTTCGGCGGTCAGTNGCGGCAAAAGCGCGTCGCTGGCGTGCAGCGCGGCCCTTTCGATCTCNGGCGCCAGCGCGATGTCNTGCTCCACGATATCGCCCGTTTCCAGCAATACCCATCCGCGCATTTGCCATTCATCGAGCGTCGCGCGCGCTTTGGGATGCAGTGCGCGAGCATCGGCGGCNGGCAACGTCGGGTTGGCGGCGAGTGCNTNGGCGAGACGGCGCAATGCAGTCGCGCGCGCCGGCAACGCGTCGGGCAAATTCGCGCGCCCTTCCGGCATCAGCCGATACCGCNCTTCCGGCGCCAGCAATTTCGCCCAGCGCGAGGCATCACGCAAAACCTGCGGCAACGCGGGCAGCGCCACTTCGCCTAAACCGCGCTGGTAATACTCGGCCGCAAACAGCGTCAGCGCGCGCCATTCCGCGGCCAGCGGCGCGAGCGTGCTGCAAATTGCCGCCACATCGCGCAGCTTGTCCAGCGGCACGTCGCTACGATCCGTCACCTCGCAAATCATGCCAACGGCATCCCGGCGGCCGAACGGAATCCGTACCAGCATGCCGGGAAGCGGCGTGGGTGCCAGGTCGTATCGATAGTCGAAAAGCGTCGGCAAAGGATGGTCCAGCGCGACCCGGACAAAGAGGCTCAATTGCCGCACCCGCCGCAAGCCGGGCTGCCGCAACCGTTCCACCTGACCATCGGGCTGTGCGGGACGCAGTTAAAGTGAAACATCACAATCGACGCTAACCTGCGGATTATTTTTGAGATTTCGAAGCTTTCCACAGGCCTGTGGATAACTTTGTTGAGAACTTTGATTGACAGGCACAAAAAGTGGCGATCTCGCTTGTTGTGTGCGGTAGCCCACATTCAGTTTTAAAACTGAATTTCTCTTATTAATCATGTATTTGAAGACACAAAACATGTCTTCATGAGGGCCCATAGGTCTGAATTGAAGATTGCGCGCCGCAACGTACAAAATGTGCATAAGTCAACTCTTGACATTGGCAGAACGGCCAATCTACGGGCATTTCGCGGCACTTTTGTCTAACCGGTCAAACGTTTGACGTAAGCTTTTCGTGACGC
>JGI12635J15846_10002984_pt1 | contig 14761 bp, 20 predicted proteins | sample BlaSpr_A8_OM2_M2_FD_15846 | JGI IMG/M metagenome (IMG submission 15846) | reverse complement strand
CAGAATGACTACAGCAGCCACTTCGGGCTGGGCAGCGTCTACACGCCTCAAATGGTCGTCAACGGGGGGGAACAGTTCGTCGGCAGCGACCGGCGCGCCCTTCAGGCTGCGCTCGCCACGGAGTCGCAGCGCAGACAGATCACACTCCATATCGATTCGGCCCAGCTTGCGCAAGATAGCATCACTTTCACTTACTCGGCGTCGGATCTTCCTGCGCAGGGCTCGCTCCAACTCGTCGCGGTGTTGGTCGACGATGTAGACCGGTCAAACGTTCTGCGTGGAGAAAACTCCGGACGAGAACTCACTCACGTCGCGGTCGCACGCGCGCTTGCCCCCCTTGGGCCATTGCACGAGGCCGAGCAGCGCTCGATTACTCTGCCGCTACCGCCTTCCTTTCATTCCAACGCCGGCACCGGTCATCACCTTGTCTTATTCGCGCAGCAAAACGGAGTCGGCGCAGTCATGGGTACCGATACGAAGCCAATCTGAGCGGTGCAAGTTATTTTCCTGCGGACCCAGCATTTCGATCGGATGGCGTAACCTTCATCTGAAAGACGTCGGGACGCGAATAGTGTCCGCTCACGTCCATCGTCATCGACTCCTGCTCAATCTCCTGCAGATCTAGTGTGGCGTACAAGATCGCCTCCTCGTCGAAGACGGGCCCCGCCAGGTATCGTCCGTCGGGAGCGATAATGGCGGATCCGCCACGCTCGATCAGGGTCTGTGGCTCCAGGCCAGCGACTGGCGAAAGGGCATCGGGGAGAGCAGACGCCTGCATGATCTGTCCGGCCGCGAGCACGAAGCAACGTCCCTCGAAGGCGTAGTGGCGGCTTGCGATCTGGTGCATCTCATGCACGGTCGGCCACACCGCTATATGAATCTGCTCTCCAAGGCTATGCAGGTGTTGTCTCGTAAGAGGCATCCAGTGTTCCCAGCAGATCGAGCCGGCTACGTTGACTTCATGGATCTTCGCAGCACGAAGACCCGCCGAATCTCCCTGGCCCCAGACCATACGCTCGGAGTAGGTGGGAATGAGCTTGCGATGGTGGTTGAGTAGACTGCCATCGTTCCCAAAGAAGAGCAGGCTGTTGAACAGTGTGCCATGGCCGGGCGCCTCCCGAACGCGTTCGCTGATACCAATTACGATGCCCACCTGCAGCCTGGCTGCCGCCTCAGCAAGCGCGTCGGTTTCCGGCCCGGGCACCACCACACTATTCATGCGCATTTTCGCGAAGACTTCCTTCACGGGAGGGTGGTTCCACAAAGCAGCTCCCTCGCAGTAATCCAGCCATGCCGGGTAGCCGGGAAGAAAGGTCTCCCCAAAACAAACGAGTTGAGCACCAGAACTTGCCGCATCTTCAAGCAAAGCAAGAGCTTTTGATAAGGTTCTGGCGAGATCGAAGGGCGCGGGCGAAGCCTGCACAATCGCTACTCGAATGCTCCGGTTTTCTTCAATCGTTTGCATCAGTGTCATATCCCTCTCAATCAATATCACTCGGCAAAGAGTGCGGTCGTCGCGGCCTACCAGAAGTCCTGCTCCACCATAATCGACCGATGCAACAATCGGCTTTCGTACGCACTCATTTCAGACGAGAACCTCCCTCGAACGTCAGAAGCAGATAACATGGTTAACGGGAGAACATCGTGCTCAAGCAGGAATCATCGGTCGACGCAACCCCTCAGGTCGCACTCAAGAGCCGTTCCTGGATCATCGGTTTGACCAGCTTGTTCTTCATCCTGTTGCAAAGCGCTTGTTCTGCTGTGACGGCACTGAGCGGACTTCGCCTCCTGATAGGGATTGGCTCGCTTGCCGCTGCCACAACTGGAGTCAAGTTGCTGGCCTCCATCCACGGGGATGCTATTCGGATTCCAATGGAACTGCTGGCGATTGCAGGGTCTGCCGTGAATCTGTACGTCATCTGGCGTATTCGCTCGTTGCGCGGCCGGCCTTCATCGCAATGGAGAGTTGGACCAATCACACCAGCAAAGAAACGAGCTGAAACAATCCAGATCGCGCTTGCGATTTTGACCCTGCTTCTCGTGTTTATTGAATGGACGATCCACCTCCATCTGCATCATTCGATCTAATCGGCTCAATCTTGATCCGGTTCCCTGGAATTGCCGTTCATCTCCTGTGCAAGCCTCGCGTGAAGACGTTCGCTGAAGCCCACGGGGAGTTCAAAGATGCGATCGTCCGCGGTGAGGATTATGATGTTGCGGGTTGAGTCAAGGATCGCAGAACATATCTCACAATGCTCCAGGTGCCGCTGCACCGATTCCTTGGTCTCTGGCGATAGCGAATCGTCCAGATAGCCGGAGATGTAATCCCAAACGTGTTTGCATTCCAGGATCATCTCAACCACCTCTTCGCGGGAATTGCGCCCTCCAATTGTGGAGCGAGTTGCTTCTGCATTATGATGTGCGCGCCGTGCAACCGGACCTTTACCGTCCCAGTGGTGATTAGAAAAGACTCCCGGGCAACATCCTCCGCGTCTGCGGGATTCTTCATGAAGGATAGGAACACCCCGTATATCTCTTGGTCACAGGACCGTATCAAATCATGATACCGTTCGGTATCGCCAGCGAGGATTGACGCGGTCATCTGCTGCTCGTCCCGACTTGATGGTTCCACGTACATGAGTCAGACTCGCTCCTTCAGGCGTTTTAGAGTGAGAACCCTGAGACTTTCGTTTTGTTCTCCGGAAGTTACCGGATTTTGAAGGCCGCAAGCAATACGACGTACGTACTCGTCTTCGTCCCGCCAACGACTCGTCCCGTTAGAGAGAAGTGACAGGATTAATAGTTACGAGACACCATAAGGTATATGATAGGCCCCTTATCAGCGACATATTTCCGATGTGCCTCTCTCTGGCGCTAAGGCCGTATGGTGATCGCGTCTCTTATTGTGGATAATGGCGCCCAGGGCACGAGTTCGACTCCGTCCGTTCCGGATCGCCGAATTCCCAGCTCAAGCCATAGGTTCTCAAGATCGACTGTGGCCGGTTTGTCCTTCCAGTTGTTGTACATGTCAACAAGAACTGTTGTTCCCGTCGCCTTATCGCCGATCTCCAAGACATTCGACAGAGGCCANTCTTTGTCGATCGTTCCGCCAGAGACAACGATAGCGCGTAGCGCATCCTGCAATCCTTTGCGATTCTCTGTCTTCCGGCGAATCTCTACATCTGCGACGAGGCAAAACATCGCCCCACCCCAGTAGGTGCGACCCCAGCTGCGAGTCTGATCCAGACCGAGATCACCTCGCTTAGGCTGCCCCTGCGACATGCCCAGGAAGGCGCCCGCCCATACCTGCCGGACGGGCGGTTGTCCGGCTTGAGCGCGCGCAATTGGCTCTACATACGTCGCCAAGCCTTCCTCCATCCAACTTTGATTGTCCGGTAGAGAGGAGAGGGCCATGTGAACAAATTCGTGTGTCATGGTCCAGTCATCGGCTAAGTCTCGCTCTGTCACTTGGCGACCAAGCCGCATGCGCGTGACTCCCTGGAACCCTCCAACATTTCCCCACGTTGTACCGTGAATGGAGTCGTCCTGGCTAGAATCGAGAACTACCCGGACACGCACTCTCTGAACCGGGAATCGGCCGTAGTAGATGGTTACCGCACGTGCAGAACGCTCGATCCAGGAGAGGATTTGTGATGGCTGGACGTCCATGCTTCCAGGGGCGAGATCAACCTCAATCGCCGCACCGCCAATCGACAGGACTTGTGTTACGCCAGTGGTTCGATCAGAGTTACTGGAGAACGGCACCGTTGCCTCTCTACCTTGTTCCTCACCTGCAAAGCTGCAGGGAGCCAGTAGCGCCAAGAACGCAATAACAAATGGAGACCATCTTACCATCGCGATCTCTTCCTCAATCAGTGCCGTTAGTTTCTATGCGGAGATCGCAAAGGCGACAAACAAGTCTTCCGGATCAGATCGCTTGCATCAATCGTCAAATCTTATCAATCCATGCAATTGCCGTTTCGGGTGCAAGGCGTTTCATATAGTTCACTTCAACAAATGACTCGAGCACCTTGCCGTCCTTCGAGACAAGGAAGGCAGACGGAACCGGTAATCGAAAGGAGTGATCTCCATTGAAAGAGGGAATGTCTACACCAAATTGCTCTTGAACGACCTTGAGGTCACGGTTTAGCTCAAAGACAATGCCGAACTGCTGAGCGACCTTATTCCCGACGTCGGACAGCACGACAAATCGAAGACTGTGTTTCTCCTGCAGCGATAAAGAATGATCAGGCGTTTGCGGTGAGATCGCAACAAGTGTGACGCCTCGATTCGCAATCTCAGAATACCGCTCCTGGAGAGCCTGAAGAGCGAGGTTACAAAACGGACACCAAGCTCCTCTATAGAACACGACTAGTAGAGGGCCACGGGTTCGCAATTCAATGCTTTTTACCATGACGCCAGTCGCATTGGGTAGCTCAAAGTCTGTAATAGACTCCCCTGGCTGCAGAGCGCGACTCCCAAGTCCCGATTCCTTGACCGCATGGATTGACGCTTCTATGGTAGGCATCACATGCGGGGGTGTCTTCTCCCTCACCATCTGTTCAACGGCATTGAGTTCCTTTTGCAGGTCCATTTAGGCTCCCCATCGTGATTAGCACGCGACCATTGGAGCGATATCCACTCAAGAAGTTACACGTGGCGTTCATTTTTAAACGTCAACGAGAGGATTAGATTGCTACCTGGTGCATCGACCGTGCTCGCCGTGACAAGCTCGCTGGCTAATCTTTACGGCGTCTGGCGAATTCGTCCTCTTCTATCCCGATCCTCCTCTTAAGAGCCGCGGGCTACTCTACCATGACAGATTCTCTCCGAGTGAATTCAAGTAGGCCTTGCAACGCAGGTTCTCTTCTCGTTGTTACTGGTTTCGTTACGCATCAAATCGCGCATCGAGGTCCATAGGACGCTTCCCCTTGGTCCACGATTTCCCGCTGCAGGATGAGTCAACGAGCGATGCTGAATTGGACGTAGAACACCTCTTCAGCCACTATCGAGTCACGCCTTCTTTATGCGATGCGTTGCATCTCCTCATCCAGGCGTGCATGAAGCCGCTCACTGAAACCTAATGGCAGCTCGAAGACTCGCTCGTCAGCAGTGAGGATCAGAATATTTCGAGTGGAATCCAGAATCGCAGAGCAAATCTCACAGTGTTCCAGATGTTTCTGGACCTCGTTTCGTTCCGAAGCTTCCAGGTTATTGTCGAGGTAATCAGAGATGTACTCCCAGACGTGTTTGCAATCTATAACCAAGGGAACCACCTCCGCTTAGGATTGACTTGTTTCAGTTGTGGTGCAAGCGTTTTTTGTAACATCATTCGGGCTCGGTGTAATCTAACTTTTACTGCCGCTATCGAGATGCCGAGGGCCTCTGCCGATTCATTCACACTCAACTCCTCCACATCTCGCAATAAAAAAATCTCACGGTAAATCCCTGGCAGATCTGCAACCGCCAGTTGTATCATTTGCCGCACCTCCTTACGCTCAAGCGCTTCAGAAGGGACTTCGCGCCAGTCTCTAAGGATTGACGGAGATACATGTCCGCCCTCTTCTGATCCGGCGTCCAGCGACTCTGTCTTCATCGCTTTTTTCTGGCGAAGCTTACTGCGAGCCTCATTGAGCGCAATACTAATCAGCCAGGTGCTGAACTTTGATTCGGCCCGGAATTTGGAAAGGTTCCGGAAGGCTTTGAGAAAGGCCTCCTGAGCGGCGTCTTCTGCGTCCGCTTCGTTCTGGAGCAATGAGAGCACCATCACGTACACGCTTCGCTCATGAGGTCGAATCAGATCATGAAACAGGTGGGTCTCACCGCGCACGATGGCAGCTATGATCTGTGCTTCGTCAACGACCTGGGCGTTGTCAACCATCACTTTTCAATCCCTGCGTTCCAGCGTCTCACCAGAAGTGCATCGAGAGAAAACAATCCTGCACCAAACACCAGCACCATGGCGGAGGCAAAGAGGAAGGTGTATGGATCGGCGACGTAAAACTTTCCCGGATCGGAGAATACTGAGAACAACGCCTCTTTATCCGCAGTCCAGTACGCGACGATCATGTTCACGGTAAGTACGAGTCCTATTAGTCTCGAACCCAATCCCAGAATGAGAAGAATCCCGCCGACGAACTCAAGTCCCGAGACGAAGTGTGCGGTAAGTCCTGGAGCAGGCAGGTTCAGGCTCGTGAAAAAGTCGGTTACTTTGTCGAGATGGTGCAACTTCCCCCACCCCGACTGCGCGAACTGCCAGCCCCAATAGAGCCGTACAACCAAGAGAAAAGGAGATTGAAGCTTTGAAATCAAGCCAGAAAATCGCATATGCAAATCGAGCAAAGCCTTCATGACGTCCTCTTTCAAATCCGGGTATATCGCATCGAGCGACCTTGAACTGTCCAACATGAGAACGGAAAGTGAAATCTCCTCGACTTTCTGCCCTTGCGCTCAGTTAGAGTTCTTGCGGGACGATTTGTTACAGAGGATCTTGATTCTTTTGCTATTGGTACGAACATTTAGCGTTTCCAACCCCGTTAGAATGTCGGCAGCGGTGGTCTGGCTCCGTGTGAGTGGCGGATCTTGCGCGCGAGCACCGTTCTGGATCTGTCAATCAGAAACGGGGGACAAGCCGTCTCCTGTGGCGGCGCGCCCAACGCGGACTATATATTGGTGGGTCAATCTGTAGACTCGTTCAGTCACCACGAGCCGATTACCGAACCGTTCGTTCTGCTTTGCCAGCAATGCCGCACCCGTTGATCGGAATCTCTCGGCGCCCCGGGGCTCCGTGCATGCCGGTCTGGCATCGAAGAAAGGCAATCGGGCGCCCCCTGATCCGGGAGGGAGCAGCCAAAGAGAAACGGTTATGTCATTGACTTGAACCTCGTCAAAGGGTTCCAGTCGCCACCCAAAGTTTTTGAAACCTGGGCTTGTTGGCCGCAATTGCGATTGCCTGTAACTCCTCCACCGCATTGACGTCTCATGACCGAGTGGAGGAGGCGTATTGTGACTCGTTGCTTTACCAATTACTCCGCGTTATCCATCACTGCAGTACTGGCGGCCGGTTTGATTGCACTGTCTGCGCAGCCTTCAACCCACCTTGACTCCAAAAACACGCAACCTGGGCATCGTGCGGTCCTCGTGGAACTCTTCACGTCCGAGGGATGCTCCAGTTGCCCTTTGGCCGACGCCCTTCTTCAGCAGGTCAACGGAAAATATAGCGACGCCGGTCAGCTCATCGTGGGCGTGAGCGAACACGTCACCTACTGGAATAGCCTGGGCTGGTCTGATCCCTTCTCGTCGCCTACCCACACAGAGCGCCAAGAAGCTTGCGGTCAACGGTTTCATCTCGACAGTGTCTACACCTTTCAAATCGTGGTCAATGGCCAGGAGCAGATTGTTGGCAGTGACAGCGCCGGTCTCCTTCGCGCAATTCGCAAGGAGGATCAAATGTCTCAAGTAGGCGTTCACATCGCTTCTGCCAGTCTTGATGGCAACAGGCTGACTCTTGACTTTTCGGTTAGCGGAACCATCCCCGGGAAAGGTGCGGAGATATACGCTGTCCTTGCCGACGACAAAACGAGCTCCAATGTATTGCGTGGGGAAAACTCGGGTCGCACTCTTTCACACGTTGCCGTCGCAAGGACGATAACGCGGGTCGCGAATATTCAAGCAGCGACGGAACTCACGATCCAGCTTGCTTTATCGGGATCCATTCAACAGTCCTCCCCTTCGGGTCGCCACCTTATTTTGTTCGCCCAAGCACCGGGGTTAGGACAAGTCCTTGCGGTCGACACAGTTTCTATATGAGGCTCCGCCGGAAAACTGAGCGGAACCTTGGTTGCGGAAGAACACAATGACGAAGTCTGGAACTGAGAGCTACACCGACACGAACCTGGCGTACTTTTTGCTGCGCGCAACTCTGGGTCTCAACATATGTCTACATGGAGTCAGTCGCATTCTTCAGGGTCCCGGCGTCTTCGCGAATTCCCTGGTAGGGTCATTTCACAAGACGCTATTGCCAGATTGGTCGGTTCACGTGTTCGGCATCGGGCTTCCATGGATTGAAATGCTTCTGGGTGGTTTGGTACTCTTCGGCGTATCTCTACGTCTGGCTCTGCTTGGGGGTTCCCTTCTCATCTGTCTTCTCACATTCGGATCTTCGCTGATTCAGGATTGGAATGCCGCGGGCTTGCAACTTGTCTACGCCATGGTCTATGCAGGATTGTTGGCATTTCGGACAAAAGACTGCCTCTCGGTGGACTCCCTGCGGCACATCGCGGATCTATCCTCAGCCTCACAATTAGATCTGCAGAGCAGAGGAGAACGCTGAAGTGAAAATTGCTGTTGTTGGAACCGGCGGTGTGGGCGGATATTTCGGTGGGAGACTGGCGGCTGCAGGTAACGCTGTAACCTTCGTTGCGCGAGGCGCACGTCTGGAAGCCATCCAGCGGAGCGGCCTCACCATTCGAAGTTCTCGGGGCGATTTTCGCACATGCAGTCGAGAGCGTGCTGAAAATTGAGGCCGTCGATCTGATCCTGATTGCAGTAAAGCTCTGGGACTCGGAAGATGTAGCCCAAGCTCTTAGGCCGTTGGCGGAAGAGGGAGCCGCGGTGCTTTCTCTCCGAAATGGTGTTGAGAAAGACGAAGTACTAAGAAGGTTTCTGCCGACAGAGTCTATTCTTGGAGGCGTCTGCTATATATCGGCCTCGATCGTCAGTCCTGGCGTGATCGATCATCACGGAGCCATTCAGCGCGTGGCATTCGGTGAATATTCTGGGCAGGAGTCGGCGCGGACTCAAACGATTCTCGAAGTCTGCAGAAATGCTGCAATCGATGCTGAGATCTCGCTCAACATCGAGCGTCTCATCTGGGAGAAATTTGTGTTCCTGGTAGGCCTGTCAGGAACGACAACCTCCATGAGACAGACCATCGGGAGTATCCGCCAAAACCCCAGAACGCGGTCCTTCCTCTTGGACCTCATGTGTGAGGTGGTGGATCTGGGACGCTCACGCGGCGTGGATCTTTCTGAAGACTATGCTGCGGATCGACTTGATTTTTGCGATAGCCTGCCCGCTTCAATGACATCGTCCATGCACGCTGACCTCGAACGAGGAAATCGTCTTGAATTGCCGTGGCTCAGTGGTGGAGTTGTTCGACTCGGAAAGGATCACGATATCAGGACGCCGCTCAATCGTGCAGTCTCAGACATTCTTGAAACCATTCGTTCTCGGTTCCGTCCAAAGGATCTAATACGAACGTGTCGGGCCTAGATCGGAGAAGCATCCCGATCCGAACCGTCACCAAATGTGCCCCCCGAGCGACATCGACTTCATCGCTACGGGGTAGGTTTGCGCATGAATCTGCGTTCATGCGAATCTCGCAAAATGCATGGCCGCAGAATTCATGCAGTAGCGTAAGCCGGTCGGTTGAGGACCATCGTCGAAGACGTGGCCAATATGGGCGTCACATTGACGGCACGATATTGCGGTTCGGACGATGCCGAACGTCGCGTCTCTGATCTCGACCACGTTCTCCGTTGCAAGTACCTGCCAGAAACTAGGCCACCCGGTGCCCGAATCGAACTTTGTCTCCGAGCTGAAGAGCGCGGTATCGCAGCACACACATCGGAAGAGCCCTGCGGTGTGGAGATCCCAGGTATCCCCGGTGTAGGGCCGCTCCGTGCCAGCTTGCCTGGCGACCTGATACGAGATTGCGGAAAGCTGACTCTTCCACTCAGCGTCAGACTTCACGATGTGAGGAACTGTCTCTTTACCCAGGTTCTTGCCGGCAGATGAAAACTTGACCACTGTCACAGTGGATGGAGCATCGGCGCTCCGTTCCGCTGCAGATGCACTGGCAAAAGGTTTTGGTAGGTACCATAACGCGGCGGCACCGGAGGCGGCGACGGCGAGGGTGAGAAAAGTGCGTCGGCTCGGCTGCTGCACTTCCTCGACAGATTGTCTTAGGGTTTCCTCAATTTGTGGTGACGTTTTGTTTTCCATGTTTCTTCCTTTCGGTTACAACAATCTCGTCAATCGACGAAGAATAGGCAGAATGCAAGAGCTGAGGATGGTAAGAACCCCGCCAAAATAAGCCAATAAGGTCAATAGCATGATCTGGTACTCCTTTCGTGAGCGGTGAGGTGCACGCTTAAGCCGAGCTCGACTGCGAAGAACGACATCAGCCTTCGAAGGATAGCTGTGCCAACCGTCGGCTCTCCTGTGCAGCAATCTTAGTTGGCTGCGATGATNTGACGTCGGGCATAGTCCATAGGTTACGGTGCCGAAAAATCCACCCCAGGGGCTGGGCTCGGCATCGGCCCACCGATCACTCTCCATTCACACCTCGAAGCTTTGGTTCGAGCGGGCCCCATTTCTCAGACCTGGGCATGCCCGGCAAGTCGGATCTGGGCAGGACGGAGTTTTTGGACCCTCTCAGATTGGCCGTAACCTTTGTCGCTCTGAGTACTCCAATGTCCAGTTCGCAGGAAAGCGCAACTGAGTTAGGGAACGCGTACGGATTGCTCTCCCTTCTGGAATTGCTTTCCGGTCTTGCTGCGATTCGCTCGCAGTCAACTTCAACGTCCCACGCCGTTAGGCGCGGCTCAACCAATGAAAGGCATATCCCATGAATAACTCAGTAAAATCGCTCGCTTTGGCCGCCGCGTTTGCAGGCTTGATCGGTGGCACCACGGTTCGTCTGAACGCCCAGACGGCCCAGTCGAACGGCACTTCCGTTCAGTCCACGCACGCTGGCGTCCTCCTCGTCCAGGACACGACGCAGCCCAAGCATGCCTGCAAGGGTCAGAACGACTGTAAGGGTCAGGGCGGCGGCGACAAGAAGCATGCCGGCAAGAACGATTGCAAGGGCAAGGGTGGCTGCGCCACTGACGGTTCCACGCCGCCGAAGGCCGTTTAACATGTCGCGTTGTCTGGGGGCTTGGATTCCAATCAAGCCTCCAGTTTTATTTGCCGTCTAGCGACCGGAGAAGCACTATGCCAGCAAACCGTTTTAATGGATTCACCGACTACGGAGTGGGGATCGGTCTACGCGTTCCGCACTATGAGCACATTTTTTCACAGAAGCCCATCGTCGACTGGTTCGAGATTATCTCTGAGAATTACATGGTCGACGGTGGACGGGCGCTTCAGGTGCTCGACGAGATCCTCGATCAATATCGAGTCGTGCAGCATGGCGTTTCGATGTACTTCGGTTCTGCGCAGCCCTTGAACCGAGAGCATCTCAAACGTCTCAAAGAGCTCACCCGACGGACAAAGACTCCGTGGCTCTCCGATCATCTTTGCTGGGGAAGCGTCGATGGGCGTTACACCCACGANCTGTTACCTATTCCCTATACGTTCGAAGCTGTNAAAACGACTGCGNCGAGAATTCGAGAGGTCCAGGATTTTCTCGAGATTCCCATCGCTGTCGAAAACGTTAGTAGTTATGCTGAGTTCCACGAATCCCAGATGACCGAATGGGAGTTTCTGAACGAGGTGGTCGAGGCGGCCGACTGCGGGATACTCCTCGACGTCAACAACATCTACGTCTCCTCCCAAAATCATACTTTCAACCCCTTCGACTACGTCAACAGTGTTCCTGTCGAGCGCGTGGCGCAAATTCACATCGCCGGCCACTCCAAGTTTGAAAAGTACATCCTTGACACGCACGATCACCCGGTACTGGATCCAGTTTGGAGTCTGTACCAACGGACGATCGAGCGTGTCGGGCACACCGCTACTCTGCTTGAGTGGGACGACAATATCCCGGCCTTTGACGAAGTGCATGGGGAAGCGTTGAAAGCAAACAGGTATCTGGAACCGACGGAGACCGCCACACAACCCGCAGAGCAGATGGCCCAAGAGGTGATCCACTCATGACACTGCTTGAGTTGCAACGCCGGATGTCAGAGGACGTGATGCGGCCTCTTAACTCCGATTTCCAAATGCAAACGACGACAGATGATGGGCGGTCGACGGCCACGATCGCCCAGGGCTACATCAAGCCCAACGACCGGTTGTCGTCATTTGATCGCCTTGAAATCTACAACCGCCAGTACTGGTTCCGGGTGATCACTGCCGTTGCCGAAGACTTCCCGGCCTTGAATGCGGTTCTTGGAAGCGAAGTTTTTGATGAGTTGGTTCTTGCCTACCTCCGGGGAAACCCATCGACTTCGTTCACCCTCCGTAACCTAGGCTCCAGATTGCCGGAATGGCTTCAGTATCACTTCGAATTCACCTCAGGCAACCACGACCTTGCTATGGATATTGCACGCTTGGAGTGGGCCTATGTGGAAGCGTTTGATCGGGCCTCGGTTCCACCGGTGAATGGCGGTGATTTCGCAGGATTCGACGGTGAGACCAAGCTTCGTCTTCAGCCCCATTTGCAGTTGCTCGATCTGAAGTATCCGGTTGATGAACTCGTCCTGGCCGTGCACAGAGAGACCGGCCCCAGCGACATTATGAGCAACGCAATCTCCGAGCGGCGTCAGACATCAGAGGCTGCCCTGCCGGAGATGTCGCGTCAGGACATCTATCTTGCCGTCCACCGTTACGACAACTCTGTCTACTACAGACGGATTGATCGTGAAGCGTTTCTATTACTGTCCACCCTTCAGTCAGGTAATTCTCTTGGTTCTGCTCTCGAAGCAGCCTTTGAGGCTGGCACGTATACCGTAGAGGACCAGACCGCTAAAATTCAGGAGTGTTTCGCGCATGCCGCCGAGCTGGGTTGGTTCTGTATAGCGACTCCGAACTGACAAAGTAAAATCACCGTCCTGCCGCTCAGGACCGGCTGCGCCTCAGCTTTCTGTCACTACCTGCCATCAGGCGCCAGTGGAAGTGAGCGCACTGTAATCCTGCTGCCCTTGCACTTCCACCCGTAGGCTCTAATCTCTCAGAATAAATAAATACGCATCTTTACCGAACGGTCGGTATCCAACAAAGCGAAGCAGAGATGTTCCCTGGCCGTTTTCTAAAGGAGAAGTGATGCTCACACCCATTTTGAAGAAGCTCCGGCTATCGGCTCCTCACGCACCGATCTGCGCAACGCGCTACAGAGCGCAGCACGCGGCGTCTCCTCGAGCCGCCAGCAGCGGCGTCTGAGCAGCGGCCTGCTCGCCGCAGAGATCGGTCTCGCCGTGCTGCTGCTCACCGGCGCGGGCCTCTTGATTCGCAGCTTCGTACACGTACTACAAGCCGGTACCGGCTTTGATCCGCGTCAGTGCATGACTGCGAAAACGCAGCGCAACCGTTTAGAGGAGCCCGATAAAACCGTAGCCTTTGCGCAACAACTGCTGCCACGGCTCAAAGCGCTGCCCGGCGTACGCGCCGCAGCCGTCGGCAGCGCGCTTCCCCTTCAATACATCTACCGGCAGAAAACTCTCGTCTTCGGTGATGGCCCACCGCTACCGGTCGGACAGCGACCGCAAGCTAACACCAGCAGCATCAGTCCTGAAAGAGTTCGATGGGGGCGGAACTTCGGAAGCCCGTTTCGCAAAAAGCCATCGACCGATGCATGCCGATCCTGCTGAACCTGAGCAATCAAGGCGGAAGCTGGCTAGAGAACGGTGTGACTTATGAGCGCGTCGTCGGACGAGTCGTCCCAGAGATCGAGAACGGCTGTCCTGAACTCTGGACCTGCATGAAAGCGAAATTGGAAGAAGCGCGCCGCAAAGGATTCTTTGCGGCGACCTCGTAACGGTTTTACCAGCCCCTAGCCAAAGACTTAGATTCTGATTCAGAGCTTTTCCGCGAGGATGTCGACCATCTGAATCTGCGGGTGAGAGACGAATAGCTCTTCGGCACGAGCAAAGAGGGCTTTTGCCACCTCACCGGTTACATGTGCGTTACGTCCGTCGTCATCCTTGAAGGTGTCAAAGATGCCAAACGTTGCCGGCCCAATCTTGAATGCGAACCAAGCCGTCGTACCAACCTCAGCTGCTACGAGCGGAGTCGCCGAACTAAGAAATTGTTCGACGTCTGCCTCTTTACCTGTACGTGCCTGCAATGTTGCCAAAATACCAACTTTATTCATCTGATTTTTCCCTCGCAATTGGTTAAGCCGCGCGCCTCAGTTTCGGCGCGCAGGGTNGTTAGTTAGATCGCAATCGATCGAGCGCGACCGATTGCGGACAGACGCGAACCCGATCTCAACCGTTAGAATTGAGATCCGGTATAAGGTTACAGCGACCAATGCGACAACCACTCAATTGATGCGGGAAAGAGTTGCACCGCTGGGATTAATTTGTCATGAAACGTCGAGAATGTTGTTACATAGAACGATGACGTGTCCCTTATGCGGAAGAGAGCGTTCCCGGGACAATATTCATCGCACCTACGCACTATCGTCGTAATCCTGTGTAACCTTTTCGACGCTCGTGCCTCACATATCCGCGCAGATTAACGGGATGATCTCGGCCTCTGTCGTGGTGGCAGATGTGGAGGAGTTCCATTGCGCATACGGGCATCACCTCAAAGGAGTCAGCACAATGTTGAAATCAATTCCTGGCCTTCTGACCATCGCGCTCTCTATCGGAGCTTTCGCACCTCTCACCTATGCAGAGAACATCTTCCAGGGCAACGGCTCTTCGGTGTTCGTCATGACCAACGACAATACGAACAACGAGATCCTTACCTACCAACAAAGTGCCAACGAGCAGTTCGTTCTCAAGGCACAAACTGCAACTGGCGGCCGCGGCAGCGGCGGTACTACCGATCCACTCCAGTCGCAAGGTTCTCTCACACTCAGCCATGACCA
>JGI12635J15846_10002981_pt1 | contig 14769 bp, 10 predicted proteins | sample BlaSpr_A8_OM2_M2_FD_15846 | JGI IMG/M metagenome (IMG submission 15846) | reverse complement strand
TCGTGATTGTACTCCTGGATCCAGCGCGCGATCGACGCGCGCGCTTCGTGCACGTTGCGATACTCGGCGGTCCACACTTCTTCTTCCTTCAAGCTGCGATGAAACCGTTCGATATAACTGTTGCCTTCCGGATGATTATAGGCGGTGCGCCGATGGGTGATCCCCAGCCGATTCAGAGTTTCGATAAAGCGCGTCGAAGTGAATTGTGTTCCGTTGTCGGTAGTCAGGGTCACGCAAGCCGCACGGCTGCCCTCCGGCAGTCGCGCCAGCACGGCTTGTTCGACGGCCTCCAGGGCTTCCTCGGTTCGGCAACGATGCGACAGATTCCAACTTAGGATTTCCCTGGTGCAGCAGTCGATCACACTCACTAGATATGCCCAGCCCACCGTGGGCCCCGCCCAGATCTTGGTCATGTCTGACTGCCAGATTTGATTCGGCTCAGCGGCTTCCACGCGGCCCCACTCTTTCTTTCTTCGCGCTCGCAAACGCCGCGAACGCACTAGCAATCCACGTTCACGCATCACTCGCAATACGCGTTTGCGATTCATCGTAAGGTTTTCCTTTCGTCGCAGCCACCAGGTCACGCGGCGATATCCGTACGCGGGTTTCTCTCCGCAGGCCACCACGATGTGTTCGTCATATCGCCGGTCCGCTCGGCTCTCCCGTGGCTGCTTCCGGTAATACAAACTCGACCGGCTGATGGACAACGTCGCTGCCACCAGCGTCACCGTGTATCCCTGCGCCACGATCTCTCGTGCCTGGGAGTGAACTGCACCGCAGCTCACTCCCCCACGACGTTTTTTAGGATTTCGATCTCCAGCGACTTCCGCCCCAGCGTGCGTTCCAACTGCCGGATGCGATGGTCCTTCTCGGTTTCCGCGGCGGCAGCGCTTTTCCCCCCAAGCGCTGCCTTGGCTCCCTGCTCCGCTTCATCCTTCCAGCGATAGAACAGATTCGGAGCAATCCCATGACGTCAACACGTCTCTGAGACGTTTCCGCTCTTCATGCCTTCCTGGATGATCTGCCACTTCTCTTCCGGGGATCGAGCTACGCATGGTTTCCTGCTCATGTTGCCTCCTGTTTGGAAGCCCTGAATCATATCTAATTCAGCAGTCTAGTTTCAGAGGGGTGCACTGCATCTCCGACTTTAACCTTGAGCGAATCGACGAGTTCAAAAACGCTCGCCTCCGGGACGAGGTACGCGCTGCTACGGTGAACCGGGACTTGGCGGTCCTTAGGCGAATGCTAAGAATTGCAGAGAAAAAGAATCTAATTCCTTTTACTCCATCTCGCGAAATTGAAATGTTGGAGGAACGTAAGGAACGGCGACAACCCCACATCCTGACGTTTGACGAAGAACAAAGGCTGTTGGCAACTGCAGCGGATCATATCCGAGTTCTCGCAATATTGATTCTAGAAACAGGATTGCGTTCCGGCCGAGAAGCACTCGCTCTCAAGTGGGCGGACATCGATTTTGATGACGAATCAATTCGAATTAGACACTCCAAGACGCTCGCGGGTCAGCGAATTGTGCCAATGTCAAGTCGGTGCATTGCAGAGTTACTGAGATGGCGGGAAGATTTTGGCCCACACTTCTCCGAATACGTTTTTGCGAAGCCTCAATACCCAGAGACCCACTTGCGTGATGTGCGGGCGACGTGGGCGAATGCGTTAAGCGCTGCTGGACTTGAGCATTTCTGGCTTTACGACCTGAGACATAGTTTTGCGAGTCGTATCACTCAAGCTGGCGTCTCCCCCCCATCTTTGTGGCTCAGATAATGGGCCATTCCAATCCGAGTATTCTTCAAACGTATGCAAAGGCGATAGACGAATTCAAGCGTTCGGCCATCGCTAAGCTTGAGGCGCTTCGCCCAACACATTCGGTTCAATCTATTGGGCCGCGACAGATTCAGTGAATCTAAGACGAAAACACCCCTACCTCGAGAATACAAGCGCGACCGGCAAGAAAGGCGCCGGATACAACTTGTGTTGTGGTTTCTTCGCCGCAGAGACCAAGGTGGCCAAAAGAGCGCGCTATTAGATTGGTCGTTACACCTTCGAAGAACGAATAGGCCGCAAATACACCGAGTACGCAGATATATTACGGAGCTTCTTGATGGTGAATGAGTTTCTCGAGAAACGAGCAGACGTGTCTAGCACCTGCGATAGGTCCTTACGGCCTGTGCGTACGTGCTGGTAGCGACAATATGCATTCTGCAGGGCGGAGTCTTTAAGTAGTACCGGCCAAACCTCATCGAGCCTGACGAGCATAGTTTTGGCTTCGTCGAGGCGCCCGCCCCGGAGAAGTGCACCGACCTTCATACACTCGAGTTTAAGGGCCGAGGTGGTGTATCCATAGCTACGAAACATTTGGATAAAATGATCCAGCGCGGCCATTTCATTTTCCACGGTTGTAAAAGAAGTACACCATGTTTCGCCGGCCAGAGGTGATTCCTTGATATGGTCGCAAATTATTCTGACGTTGCCATTAACGAGTCTCACGGCGAACGGGGTCACAGCTTTACCGGCATGGTTTAAAGAGAAAGCACCCGCTTTAATCAAGCGCCACAATGCGTAGACATTCCACGGCGCGTGCCAGTCGAAAAAATCCTGGAATAGCGCGATCGTTCCGGGTCCACAAATCCGGTCGTCTGTTAGAAATTCAGCGATGTGATTCATCAGCTCAGGCGATTTCCCGCAATCAATCATAATGAGTTTATAACCCTGAGGAGCAAGAGCCAGGAGGTCTTGGGGCTTCAAGGCCAAGACGTCGCGTTTAATAAGTTCGACAGGATTTTTGAGAAGGTCGATTTGAGAACAGGCCACATCGAGTCGGCGTTCGACGGCATCAGGCTCGGTTGAGCCGTACTCTTTGATGAACTTTTTAATTGTCGGGTCATTTTCGACTAGCCATTGCGGTTGCTTGAAGATATCGATACTGAAGACGCGAAGCGTCACAGGCTTCCGTACGCTGGCCGCACCATAGACAACCGAAAATGCCGAGTGCCCGAAATACGTTCCCAGATCTAAAACCGAACATTGTGTTCCGAAGCCCTTTTCCCGAGAACTTCGTTCCAATTCCCCGCCGACAAGAGTGCACAAGGCTATGTCGGAATACCCCAGTCCCGAGGGAGTGTCCCCCCAAATCGCGGAGGAACGGCGAACATGGGGATAGTGAAACCACGATTTCAAGCGATATGGCATGTCGCTATTCCCCTTCTAGGGAAAACGAATGAACTGCCAAGGTCAGGAAACGCAGCGAGAATGTGGCCCACTCTTACGCGTTCTCCTCAAATTCTGGCTCCCGTTCAGGAAGTTTGTCTCCATCTCTAGCGACCCAAACATAAAGCGTCGGGAGCAAGAAGATACTCAGCAACATCGCTCCAACGAGACCTCCGACGATGACGATGGCGAAGGGCCGCTGAGAGTCCGACCCAATGCCACGCGACAGCGCCGCCGGTAGCAAGCCGAGCGTCGCTACCAGCATAGTCATCGTTATGGGCCGAAGCCGAAGGACGGCTCCGTCGATAGCAGCGCTTTCAATGGTGTACCCGCCCGCGCGTAACTGATTGATGTACTCAAGCATGATGACCCCGGTTTGCACCGAGACGCCGGAGAGCGCAAGGAAGCCAACGCCTGAGGAAACGCTGAAGTGCGTTCCTGTGAGCAGGAGTGCGAGCAGTCCGCCGACCGGCGCCATCGCGACGTTACCTAAAATGAGGGCTGCCCATTTGAGCGAGCGAAACATTGTGTAGAGGATGCCAAAAATCAGAAAGACCGTTAACGGTACAATGACGAACAGCCGTGCTTCTGCCCGCTGTTGACTCTCGTACTCTCCAGCCCAGTCGAGGTGGTACCCCCGCGGCAATTGAACCTGCCCGTTTACTCTCTGAATCGCCTCCTCGACAGCTCCGCCTAGATCCCGGCCGCGTACGCTGTACTTGATGGCAACATACCTTTGATTTCCTTCACGATAGATTTCGGACCCGCCCTCCCGTTCTTCAACTTTACAGAGTTGTGCGAGCGAGACTCGTTCTCCGGATGGAGCCAACAACCGAATGTTTTCAATTGCCTCCTTTGAGTCGCGGTACCGCGGTTGATAACGCATCACCAAATCGTATCTCGCCTCTCCCTGTAACACCTGAGTGAGTGCCGTTCCTCCCACAGCGGCCTGGATGGCGTCCTGGACATCCGCAACGTTTATCTGATGACGGGCCGCCTCCAGGCGGTCAACCTGGAACTCGATGTTCGGCTGACCCATCACTCGAAAAACCCCGAGGTCTTGAATTCCCTTGACTTGATGCATGGTATTGACGATACGATCTGCCATGTCTTCAAGAAGTCTCAGATCATCCCCGTAAATCTTAACGGCCAGTTCACCCTTTACTCCGCTGACCGCCTCCTCCATGTTGTCCGCGATTGGCTGCGAAAAATTCCAGACGACACCTGGAATTTTGTCCAGTTCGCGTTGCATTGCGCCGATTAACCTTTCTTTATCTTCACGGAATACCGGTCGCCATTTATCCTTCGGTTTCAAGTCAACGAAGTATTCCGTATTGAAAAAGCCGGTCGTGTCCGTACCGTCGTCGGGACGTCCAACCTGACTCGTGCACTGAGTGACCTCAGGGAAGGAACAGAGCAACACGCGAGCCTGGTTCGCAAGTCGGACACCTTCACTAGGCCCGGTACTAGGCGCGAGAGTGCCGCGAACCCACAGTGCACCTTCGTCCAGGTGGGGAAGGAATTCCGAACCTATTACTCCGCCCAGAGTTAGATAAATGGCAATCAGCAAGCAAAAAATTGCAACGCCGACCGTAACGAACCGATGTTCGATCGCCCATCTGACAGCGTCGCGATAGTTCGTCTTCAAGAATTCCATGACCGGGTTGCGCCGTTCCCTCACGCCCTTACGGAATAACGCGCTGGACAGAACGGGCGCGACCAACATGGAAAACAGGAGGGCACCGCAGAGCGCAAATGTCACAGTCCAGGCCATCGGATGAAATAAGCGTCCTTCGACACGTTGCAGACTGAAGATTGGCAAATACGCGGTTACAATAATCGTTATCGCGTAAAACACGGGACGCTGTACTTCGTGGGCTGCCTCACGGACACGTGCCATCGGCGCCTTAGTGACATCGTCCGCATGACTCATGTGGCGGACGATGTTCTCCACCATGACGACGGCGCCGTCCACGACCATCCCGAAATCCAGCGCGCCAAGGGACAGCAAATTTGCCGGAATGCCCTTAAACCTTAGACACGTTGCCGCAAACAACAGCGAAAATGGGATTGTCAAAGCAACGATAATCGCGCCGCGAATGTTTCCCAGAAAAAGGAATAGAATGACCACTACCAGAATGATGCCTTCGGTTAGATTCTGCAGTACGGTGTGAGTCGTGTAATGAACCAAGTCACTGCGGTCTATGAACGGAACCACTTTTACGCCGGGAGGTAGGAGGTGCTCATTCAGTTCCTTAACCTTGGCGTGAATTCCAGCGAGGGCCTCATCGGCATTCGCGCCTTTCCGTAAAAGCACAATGCCTGAAACCACATCATCATCATCGATGATCGTGCCGTCTTCACGATGAATTGCTCGGGCGACCTGCCCTAACCGGATTTTCGGGCCTTGCGAAACGATGGCGATGTCCTTGATACGCAACGGAGTTCCAGCTTTGCTCACAACGACTGTGTTTTCGATGTCTTGAACATTCCTGACCAGCCCCACTTCCCTGATGTTTATTTGCTGCAAACCAGCTTCGATGAAGCTACCACCCGCATTGGCGTTGTTATTGGTAAGCTGTTGCTCTAGCTGAGCGAGACTAAGCCCGTGAGCGATCAGTTTGTTTGGGTCAACGCGGACTTGATATTCGCGAGTAGGACCGCCGAAGCTCGCGACATCGACGATATTGGGCACCGCCTTTAGGTTCTTCTCGACTACCCAATCCTCGATCGATTTCAATTCCATCACGTCATAGCTCGGATTTGTGCTCTTCAGGGTAAAGAAGTAAATTTGGCCGACGGGGCTCCAGTCAGTACCCATCTGCGGCACGACACCTGTCGGTAAAGCAACTTGTGAAAGCCGTTCAAGGACCCGCTCTCGGTTCCAGGCGTTCTCATCTTCATCATCAAAAATGAGCTTTAAATCCGAAAGCCCGAACAAAGAGAACGATCGCAGATGCACCACATGGGGGATGCCATTCATCACGACTTCCAACGGAATCGTGACTTGCTGCTCGATTTGTTCCGCAGAAATACCCGACCACTGGGTAATGACTTCGACGTAATTGTTGGCCACGTCGGGATATGCTTCCACGGGCAGTTGATGGAACGAAATCGCTCCCCCGACGAGAAGTACTAGGGCTAATGCCAAGATAATGAAGGGGTTTTCCAACGAAAAATCGACAAGGCTGCGAATCACCTAGTGCTCCACAGTGTTCTCAAACGGGAGGGCATGTTGAATAACTTGTTGTGTTGGGTGCACACCGTAAAAAATGGATTGTCTATAAGTTTGAGCAAGATCGACCTTCGACTCGCATAGGATCTCGATACATCGGTTGTGGATTAGACCGGGTGCGGCGAATCGTTCGAGTGAGGACATGGAGAACACTACTGACATCTAGGCCTGCATCATCGGCCCTTCCAAGTTTGGCTCGACGCAACGGTTCCTCTTAAGCGGGGCGAATCTGTTCACTACTTCGGTTCCAAGTTAGGCACAGCAATTTATAGAGGAGGAGGCGTTGTGGGTGAACCCTATCTTTGGGACCAACGCGCGTATCTTTTGGCTGCTAGGGACTATCTTTTGGCTCGTGGTAGTTATCTTTCGGTTTTTTTGCTTACACTTTAGACGATTGGACACTGGCGATTGCAGCGCGACGTTTTCCTATGGAATTCTCATCGATCTATTCGCAAGAGAATCGCAAACGGTTTCTAATTGCTGCCACGATCTTCATCGTTACGATTGCTGTAGTCGATTGGCGGATAACGCCGTTCATCTCTATTGGTTTTCTGTATTTGTTTCCGATTCTTCTAATCGCAGGGTTTCTTCCACGATGGCAGATCACGTTAGTTGCTCTGGTCTGCGCTGTACTCCAAGAACTCTTTAGCGAACTACCGTCCAATGAAGCCATCCCGCGCCTGCTTATGTCTTCCATCGGATTTGTTGGCACCGGACTTTTTGTGTCCGAAATCACTCGAAACCGTCAGATGACGCTGAATCACCTCACGGAGGTGGAAAGGCAAATCGGGCTGCGTAAGGAAATCGAAGAGCAATTGCAGGTGTTGGTTGAGAGTAGCCCGGTCGCAATTCTGACGATTGACGCCGCAGGTGTCGTTCTTCTCGCCAACGAAGCCAGCCAGAATCTCCTGGCATCGGGCAATTCACCAATTGTGGGTCAACCCATCATGGAGTTTCTTCCGGCATTACACGCTGTCGTAAAAACGCATCGGTCACGACAATTCCGCACGGAACTTCGATGTCGTGGGAAGCGCAAGAATGGAGAGGCATTTCTTGCCGCAGTTTGGTTCTCCACCTATACGACGGTTCGAGGGAGCCGATTGGCCGCGATTATAGTTGATCTTTCTGAGGATCTAAGGGACCGCGAAAACTTGAGCTTGGGACATCTGCTAAAGAATACAACTATTCTTATGGGGGCGATCGCGCACGAAATTCGAAATCTATCCGGCGCTGGACTTATGGTGCACAAAAACCTCTCCCGAGTGCCAGAGTTGCAGAACAATGAAGACTTTCGCGCTCTCGGAACGTTGATCGAGGGCCTTGGAAAACTATCAGCAATGGAATTGAGGCCGGCAGTGGGCCAGCATGAAGATGTCATCGAACTGTCTAGTGTGCTGGACGAATTGCGTGTTCTACTGGAGCCGTCGCACCGCGAGGCTGGGATCAACGTTGTTTGGCGCTTGCATAATGACCTGCCCTTGGTCATCGGAGACCGATACGGACTGACTCAAGTCTTTGTGAATCTATCGCTGAACAGTCGTAGAGCGATGGAGACCACCGACAAAAAGCAACTGACGATCAGCACTTCAGTGGCGGCCGATTCTGTGGTGATTCGTTTCGAAGATACTGGGGTGGGAGTCTTTTCCCCCGCTGACCTGTTCAAGCCTTTTCAACAAGGCGCAGATGCCACCGGATTAGGGCTCTATGTTTCTCGTGCCATTCTACGCAGCTTCGATGCCGAGCTGCGATTTGAACCGCGACCTGAATGCTGTTGTTTTGCGGTCAGCTTAACCAGGGCGGTCCAGAAGCAAGAAATCTCGGATGAGTAAGACGGAGCAGAAGAGCGTCCGTGTATTGCTGGTCGACGACCACGCACTCTTCCGGGAAAGCGTAGCGCGATTCCTTAATTCTGAAGCCGGGTTCGATGTCGTTGCTCATTGCGGCTCAGGCACCGAGGCTCTCCAGATTATAAAATCGTCGAGTGTAATCGACATCATTTTGTTGGATCTAGATCTCGGGCAGGAGACGGGTGCGGAGTTTCTCGACGGCCTTCAGAACGTGAAGTTCGCTGGAAAAGTACTGCTTGTGACCGCCGATGTGAGCGATAGTGAAGTCCCAGCCTTGATCCGGAAAGGAGTCTCTGGTGTTTTCATGAAGCACGAATCCCCTGCCTTGTTGATTCAGGCAATCCGCGAGACCATGAACGGAAAAGCTACGTTTGGACAGGATTTGCTTCGGAGAGCACTCGAAAAGACAGACGCATACAACGCAAACCAGGGTCGTTCTAAGCTCACTGAGCGCGAAAAACGGGTGCTATCTTTCGTATTTGAAGGATTGGCTAACAAACAGATAGCGGCTCAATTACACATCTCCGAGACCACAGTAAAAGCTTGTTTACAACAACTTTTCGGTAAAACTGGCGTTCGCACAAGGAGCCAGTTGGTCCGCGTGGCGCTAGAACAATACCGAGATCAACTCTAGTACGAATCCATTCCCTTCTTGGCGCTTCCCTAGATGTTCGGCGTTCGATGCCGACCGAACGTTCAGACATGAGATTGATCGGCATTCTCGCCACCTGCCGATAAGTTGCGTCGCCGGACATGTGCAATTCCTGTGGTTCAGAGAACACTCTGTTAGAAAACTGGCCAAAAGATACGGACCGATACCTGAAAGATAGGGTTCTATTCTCTCCGCGACGGCTCAATAATTCGCCCGAGTGTTTTGCACACTGACTATTAATTGCAATCGTGATGCTGCCGGTGCCCGAAAAAGAGCTAATTAGCTATGTCGTGAACGTCTATTGGGAAAAGGGTTCCGCGCGGAGAAAAGTTCGTCAGACGGGCAAAAAACGAATTATCGAAACCTCACTGGTCTCGCCGGGGCCTGCTCTGGTCGCAAATTCATTGTGTTCAGGGAGGACAGGCGTGCGATGCAAGCCAGAGGGCCAAAGCGGAAATTCTGGGTTACATAGTAATTTCCATGGGCATCGTCATGCTGGAGGGATCGCGACACCGTCCGCAACAATATCCGTTGTCATTGGGGTGTGGGATGAGGGACCCGCGCTCCGCAAGGTGCTCGATGCACTGGCCAGTCAAGATTTAAAACCCATAGAGATTGTCGTCGTCGACAACGCATCCTCCGACGATACCAGGGCGGTAGCACAACATCAGGGTGCGAAAATCGTAGAGATTCCGAAGGGGGAATTTACATACGGTAAGGCACTCAACGCCGGAATCCGTCAAACATCGGGCGAGTTTGTCTGTATCTTGAGTGCTCATTCTTTGCCGATTGGGCCCGATTTCCTGCGTAATGCGCTCGCACCTTTTGCTGACCCCACAATTGCTGCCGTAAGACTCCTGTCCATAGCGAACCGTACCGAGCTCGAGAACTGGGCAAAACGCACTATTCTCGAACGGCCTGTCGAGATTGAGACCGTCATCTCTTCAGCGCCATTGAACGCCGCTGCCATGATTCGCCGCGTGTTGTGGGAGCAAATTCCTTACGATGAGACTCTCACCAGTGTAGAGGACAAGTTCTGGGCCCTCGCAATGTTGCTCCATTTTTGACGTTCAGGGAACACTCTTTGGAAAACTGGCCCAGAAGATACGGACCGATGCCTGAAAGATAGGGCTCTATTCTCTCCCTGAAGGTTCAATAATCCGCCTAAGTGTTTTTGCGAACTGACTATTAGAAGTGCAATGTGATACTGCCGATGCCGCGAAATAAAGCTAACTATGTCGTAATCGTCGATTGGGAAAAGGCTTCCGCGCGGAGAAAAGTTTCACATACGCCATTACTGGCTGCTTTTGCCCCCGAAGGGCATCGTACGCGGCAGCTTCCCAGAACAAGGTGGCCGCCGCCTTCATTCGCTATCGCAACGCAGTACTTCAACAGTTTCGTGTAGTCGAATTGGACCCTTTTGACGCGGAACGGTTCTAAACGACTTAGCGAATCTGATCTGATCGCCGAAAGCGGCGAGATTAGGTTTCCGATTTAACGGCAGCGTTAATCAGGCAAGTGGCGGGCAAGTCAGTCAGGAGATGCCGCCGTCGATGTTCGATCTCCATCGAGCGCGTATCCCAATCTAGAAATCTTGCTCGCGTATGGCCATTCAGCTACTATCCCCAGTCCATGGTTCCCATCAGACGGTCGGCCTTCAACTGTGGTGCGCGCTTAACGTTCAATAGAGATTCACGTTGAACGCATCTCTCATTGTCGGGCTAGCACTGGGCATGCGACACGGCACCGACCCGGACCATCTCGCAGCAATCGACGGTTTGACACGCATTCGTCCGCGATCAACTAATGGAATACTTTTTGCTCTCGGTCATGGATTTGTTGTCACCATGCTTGCAGCCGGTATCGGGCATGTCATTGCAGCCCGATTTGCATTTATCGGTCCGTGGACGCTGATCCTCATTGGCGTGGTGAATCTGTGGCGCATCTTTCGCACTTCACAGGTGCCACTGCCTGTCACGCGTCCAATTGTGGCTCAGCCCTTCCTGCTAGGCATGCTGCTTGCGGCCGGCTTTGAAACCGCCTCGCAACTTTCGGCACTGATTCTCGCTGGACAGACCAACGCGTGGCTGCTCGGGACATTTTTTTCTTGCGGAATGTTACTGGTTGACGGTCTGGACGGGTATCTGGCGGCTTCTACCCAGAAACTGGCTGCCATCGGTCACGTCAATGCCAAGGCCGCCTCGCGTCTCTTGGGTATTCTGGTAGTGATCTTCTCGTTGGGCCTTGGGGGAGCTGAGTTAGCCAGCATGAATCTCGACCGCTTTGCGCTACCTCTTGGACTCACACTGTTCGTCATGGTTATCGGAATTCGCGTCTGGGCGCGCTCTTCCGTTCGGTTCCTCGCTCCACGTTCGCACTGATTCCAGATGCTTCGGCCTTGCCGTCAAAAGTGCGTGCGCAAGTTGCGTCTGATAATTCGATAAAACTGCCCGGCGTTCAATGTCGCTCCGATACTCCAGAGCTGGCTGCTAACTCGACCGGCTTGCCGTGCGGTGTGTGCCGGTAGGCATCAGCCCACGCTTCCTTCCGTGCGAGAAGAGATGCTGCATCACTTAATCCTTTGGAGGTGACCAGCCGCTCGAGTGCGGCAAGCCAGTGGTGATAATAACGAGACCCATCGTCGGGCTCGCCGCGATTGGCAGCAGCCTTCAGTTCGTCGGCCAGCGCGGAGGCCCACTCCTTCCAAGTGAAATGCCCCTGCTCTGAGAGTTTGACAGCGAGCGCGAACGCTTGAGCCTGCCAGGGCTCGGAAAATACCGGTCCACCGTCGTCTTGAGGCAGACGCGGCAGCGCGGCGAGATTTTCCTTCGGTGGAATCGGATTAGGCTGGTTCAAGGTAGCTGTCCCATAGATCGACGTACACAGAGTCCTGCACCGCGGCTTGCTCGCCCCACAATTCGCGTGCGGCGAACCGCACCGAGTACACATGCTGCGGCTTCTCACCTAGAAATAGCGCGTTGCTGTCCGGAAACACAAAGACACCATGATCACGATGAATCGTTCCGACTTTTCCTCGTGCGTACCGCGGCAACCGCGTGTGACCTACTGGATTGATATTGCGAGATCGCACCCGGTCGCCCGCATGAAAACTAGCCACTACCGGGACATCCCGCTTGGCCGGCACGCCTTTCGCGATCAACGTCGGCACTTTCTCCGCTGTGAGTGCTGGAGTCAGTTTCGGTGATCCCTGATCAGGCGTTCCGCTTTCTACCTCCGCCTTCGTCACCAAACCGGTCTTCACCATCAATTCAACGAGCGCCACAATCCATCGTTCGTAGTAGCTCTTCGTAAAATAGTCCGCCGGAGGAATTAATTCTCGCTGGTAACGAGTAGCGTCAAGATTCCACTTACGCCACGCACCCATCGCGCGAGTTACCGCGTACGCTCGCCCCTGCCACGGCGCGTGAAACACCGGTTCATTCTTTTCCGCTTCAATCGCGCCCATTCCCTGCATACCGCCCATATCATGCACACCGTTCATGCCCGGTCACCCTCTCGATGTGTCCCGACGCCCGCCACACCTATCATCGCGTCACGTGTTACCAGCGCCGCCAGGTCCTCTTCACTCAAGTTCTCGCTGCCGGACGGCCGCTCTGGGAGCACGAGGTAGCGCAATTCCGCTGTGCTGTCCCACACACGCAGCTCGACGTCATCTGGCAGCTCCATTCCGAACTCGCGTAAAACCCCGCGCGGATCAATCACCGCCCGCGAGCGATATGGTGCCGACTTGTACCAGACCGGCGGCAGCCCCAGCACCGGCCACGGGTAACATGAGCAAAGTGTGCAGACGACGAGGTTGTGCACCTTCGGCGTATTTTCTACGACCACCATATGCTCGCCTTGTAAACCGCCATACCCTAGTTCGCCAATTGCGGCGTCTGCATTGGTCAGTAGTCGCTCTTTGTAAGCTGGATCGGCCCACGCCCGCGCCACCACTCGCGCGCCGTTGCGCGGCCCAATCTTGTGCTCGTAGGTATCGATCAGCGCATCGAGCGCCGCGCGATCCAGCAACCCTTTTTCGACCAGCAGAGATTCGAGAGCCTTGACGCGCAGCGTTGGATCGGAAGGAACTACCTGGTGTTCGTGATCGTGCTCATGCTGGTGGGTGTGGGAGAGATTGGGAGTCATAACAGCTCCCGCAGCTGTCACCGCCCCCGTCAAGAAGTCGCGTCGATTGGTAGTCATCGAACTGGCCTTTCACCGAACGCTCCGCGCAAATTACTCGCAGCGAAGCGACGAAGAAACGAAGGGAGCATAGTCGAGCACTTTGCGCCGTGTCAACGCTTGAAAACGTCCATGCTTGAAAACGTCCAATTTTCGAGGCTCGTCCGTTTGCGCCTACGTGTCCAATCATTCTGAACGAGGGTGTCAGCGTCCCAATAAGTAAAACTGAGATTTATCTGACAGGCGATAAGGTGATTTTTAGGTAAATCGCCGGGCTAAGTCCTGCAGCGCAAGCGGTATGACCTAGACGGTGCCCGATCTATCCAGTATCGCTTGCATGTTGGAGTCGACAGAGTCAGCGAGGTAAATCTGTGTCACAGCGAGCGAGGCATGGCCCATCCAAAACCATGCGACGGCATGATCCAAACATCCCGGCATGAATTCTCGCTCTTCAACATACAAATCTACACGAGCGGTTCGTCATGCAGGATGAGTTAAAGTCAGCCAAGCTTCGGAGCGGGGTGGAAAGAGTTAAATCTGGTCGAATTCCGCCGATTCAGGTACATTATCGCCACATTTTGTACTTGCCGATATCGCCTTTACTTCAATCCTCAAGGAGGAACCGGTGCCCTCAAACTACCGCGTCGTTTCGCGGGCTTCAACCACATTTAGCAAGTACCTGAAAACGTCTGTTCGCGCGAGTTCCGGAATAGTGGTTTGCGTATTCGCGACTAGCTTTGCTTGGGCGCAAAATTCGGAGACTAACCTTAAGTGTCCTCCGCCTACACGCCTCGATTCCGCAAAAGATACTTACGGCACAACCGTTGTGCCTGATCCTTATCGCTGGCTGGAAGATCAGGAAAGTCCCGAAACGCGAGCTTGGATCGAGGCACAGCAGAAATGCACCGAGGCCGCACTATCAAATGTCCGCGGCCGCTCGCAGATCAGTAAACGTCTGACCGAAATTTACGAAACCGATTCTTATGAGGTTCCCGGCGAGCGCGGCGGCCGCTATTTTTTCCTCAAGCGCGCGGAAGGGCAGGATCTTTCCTTGCTCTACATTCGTCGGGGCAAAAATGCTCCCGAGGAAGTCCTTATCGACCCTCTTCCGTGGAGCAGCGACCATTCAGCCAGTGTCACTCTCGAAAACATCAGTCGCGACGGCAAGTTACTCTTCTATGGTCGCCGCGATGGCGGGCAGGACGAAATTTCTTTGCGCGCCTTGAACGTTGATACCAAAGAAACTTTATCCGACGCTTTCCCCAAGGCCCAATATATAAATGTCGAGCCGACTCCCGACAACAAAGCCGTCTACTATTCTATCGCTACCCCTGACGGCCCGCGTGCTTTCTATCACCGTATGGGCGAGGACCCGTCTAAAGACCCTATGGTTTTCGGCAAGAATCTCGACAAGGACAAAATCCTTGTGCTCGGTTTATCGGAAGACGGGACTTTTCTAGTGTACGACGTACTGTATGGCGTCGGTACGGAACGAACCGAAATTTACGTTCAGAATGTGAAAGACAACGGACCGATCGTCACTGCCGTCAACGACGAAAAGGCTGCGTTCTTTTTCGCCTTCGCCGGAGATCGTCTTTTTATCCACACAAACTGGAAGGCTCCTCAGT
>JGI12635J15846_10002979_pt1 | contig 14776 bp, 10 predicted proteins | sample BlaSpr_A8_OM2_M2_FD_15846 | JGI IMG/M metagenome (IMG submission 15846) | reverse complement strand
TGGGATTCACGACTTGCCCGCAGTCCACAGCGGCCACGACGCGATGCACCCGCGGCTCGTCCTTCTCCATCGTGATCTCGACCACCTCCGCCATGTACGACGAGAAACATCCGAAGCAGGCGATTCCGCGATAGTGGCCGGCAGGAAGAGGCTGGTTCCATGCTGCTTTGTCGGCCGCCAGTTGCAGCACGGCGCGCATGCGAGCCGTGTGCCACGTCGTCGTGAAGTAGGCCAAGTCCTGGTCTTTCGCCAGCAGATGCAGCCGGTACTGCAGCGGATCTTTTCCGGCCGCGACCGCGAGTTCGTCGATGAAACTCTCCAGCGCAAACCCCGCTTGCAGAGCGTAGACGGACCGCATCCAGCCGAGCGGCACCGGCGTCTCGGTCAGCACGTATTCGATCGAGTAGTTCGGTAGTCCGTAGACAGGTCCGGCTTCATCCGGCAAATCGGGATCGACGCCGTTCGGAACCGGCTGTCCCTTTTGTCCACTGATCGATGGCGCGATGATGCGGTGCGTGAGCGCAACCGGAAATCCTGATCCATCGAGCGTGGCGCTGAGTTGGTGCAGGCTCGCTGGGCGGTAAGTGGAAAAGCGCATGTCATCTTCGCGCGTCCAGATCACTTTCACCGGCGCGTTGATCGCTTTCGACACCAGCGCGGCTTCGACGGCATAGTCATGTTCCAGTCGCCGGCCAAATCCTCCGCCCATTAGCGTGACGTTGACCTTCACCTGGTCCGGGTCGAGTCCAATTGCAGTCGCCACCGAGTCACGGCAATCCTGCGGAACCTGCGTCGGCGCCCACAATTCGCAGTTCGTGCCCTGATAGTGCGCGGTGCAATTGCCCGGCTCCATGGGCGCATGCGCCATGAAAGGCAATTCGTATTCCGCGGAGATGTGCCGTCCTGAAACTTTCGCGGGATCTCCGCCGGCGTACAAGTTCGCACCCTTCTTCGATGCGGCTTGCTTTAGCGATGCCATCACCGCAGCAGTATTCAAATCTTTGTTCGGACCATCGTCCCACGTGACATTGAGTACGCGACGGCCTTCCATCGCTCCCCAGACGCTGTCGCCGACCACAGCGACGGCTGAATCGCCGACCTTGCCGACGAAACTCACGCCGCTAATTTTCTTCGATTCCTTATCGTCGAAGCCCGACACTTTCCCCGCGATCGTGGGACAGCGCGACAATACCGCGAACTTCATCCCCGGAATTCGGAAATCGATACCGAAGATCGCTTCTCCCTTGACCTTGGCGGGCGAGTCGACGCGCGCCAGGCGTTGCCCGACGATCTTGTAATCTTTGCTCTGCTTCAGCGTTACGTCCGTCGGAACCGGCAGCGTCGCGGCTTTGCCGGCGAGTTCCCCATAACTCAAGCTCCGGTTGGTTGCGGCGTGCTTGATGCGGCTATTCTCGGCCGTACACGAAGATCGCGGAACGTTCCACGTCAAGGCGGCGGCGGAAATCAGCATCTCGCGGGCCGCGGCGCCTGCCTTGCGCATCGGATCCCAAGTGGTGCGGACGCTCGCGCTTCCACCGGTGGTCTGATCGCCAAAGAGCGTGCTGGCTCCAGCCTGCTCGATCGCGATCTGCTTCCAGTCCGCCTCAAGTTCTTCGGCGAGAATCATGGGCAGCGCAGTGCGTACGCCTTGTCCCATCTCTGAACGGGCGACTACGATCGTGACTTTGTTGTCAAGTGTGATCCGCAAATAGGCATTGGGAGAGAAAGACTCTTCACGCGATCCAGATTTGTGCGGGAGGTAGAAACCGATCACGAGTCCTGCGCCAGCGGCGACTCCAGCGGTGACAAATTCGCGGCGGGAAAGTGGGCTCATCGCGAGCCTCCGTTCCCGGCGGCGCGATGCACCGCTTTGCGAATCCGTTCATAGGTTCCGCAGCGACATAGATTCCCATTCATGGCCTGCGTGATCTGCTCGTCGGTGGGATTGGGTGTTTTCGCGAGCAACGCCGCCGCGGACATGATTTGTCCGGTCTGGCAATAGCCGCATTGCGGGACTTCTTCCGCGATCCAGGCTTGTTGCAAAACATGCAGGCCATTAGCCCCGAGGCCTTCAATCGTGGTCACGTTCTTGCCGGCAGCTTGCGAAACCGGAGTCGAGCAAGACCGAATCGGATTGCCATCGACGTGGACGGTGCATGCGCCGCACAATCCTGCGCCGCAGCCAAACTTGGTTCCGGTGAGTTCGAGTGTGTCGCGCAGAACCCACAGGAGAGGTGTCTCCGGAGAGACGCTAACTTTCTTTTCACTGCCGTTGACGCGGAGTGTGATGTCTGCCATGGATGTCCAGTTGTAGAGTTTGGAAGCTGCACAACATGGTATCCAACCTGCGGAAAAAGGGGAAATGGCAGCAGCAACTTACAAGGAAATATTCACTGACGCAGGCTTCCTGCGAACTTATTTCAGTTCTGATAATTTCTGCGTGGCCAGCTGTCCCGCTTCGCCGGCGGGATTGTCTTTCTTGATCTGCTCGTAGAGGCGTTTGGCCTCGAGCGGCTGGTTGGAGGCCTGGTAGAGTTCGGCCAATTGCAACTGCGTCGTTACTTTGCTGACAGACGCAGTGGGCCTGTTAATCAATTCCTGATCGAGAGCGATGGCCTCTTTGGTGCGGTTGGTCTGGGCGTAGAGCGAGGCGAGGGCCGACTTGGCTACGGCTGCAACCTCGCGGTTGCCGTTGGAAATCACCAGCTTGAAATTCCGTTCGGCGGCGGCGTTGTCAGACAAATTCGCCGCGGTTACGCCTAGGAAATAATGGGCCATGTCAGCAGTGCGGGTGTGCGGATATTTATCGACGATCGCCTGGAATTGCTTCTGGGCGGCTTGCGAGCGCTCTTTGGCCGAAGTGAAGCTGGGGACGTCGGGCTGGGCAGGTGATCCTTCGGGGCGCAACTGCGTGTCCATGGTGCGAACCGCTTGCGAAAGATCGAAGCTGGCTTTTTCGTCTTGCGCGCTCAGGTAATACCATCCACCGATCACGGCGGCGAGAACGATGGCGACTGCCACCACAGAAATGATGAGCGTTGTGCGGTGTGCGACCGTCCAATCGGCCGTCTTTTCGGCGGCGTCGAAGGTTACACGGCTGAAGGCATCCTGTTTCAGTTGATGGCGGGTTTCTGCGCGCACGGACTTCCCTTCTGATTAGAGACGGTAGGCTGGATAAACTATTAGTTTAGCAGGGGCAAAATGGGGCGTCAAAAGGACGCCTCACCCGTGGGCGACACTACGGTTTTTTCACACCCTTGCAAATTGCATAGGTCCTTCGGCTCGTAAAGAGCGCGCCTCAGGATGACAGATGAGCCCAGTTTCAGGATGACAGATGTGGAACTGTTAGGCCGCGGCGTTGGAGGTATTTGTGACCTCGATCGCATTTGAGGAGGAGGATTCGGTGAGAGGAAGCTCTACCACAACGATGGTGCCGGAGCCGTTGGACTTAATTTCCAGAGTCCCGCCAAGCTGCCTGAGACGTTCTCTCATGCCTCGAATGCCAACACCGGGAGTGCCGGAGGAGGTCATTTCCTCCTGCTTCTCGGGGGGGATGCCTTTGCCTTTATCTTCGATCTCGACCCTCACGTGATCGTCACGCTGGCGAAGGCGAATCCTAGCGATCGGACTTTCAGAATGACGGTGAATATTGGTAAGGCATTCCTGCACGACGCGGAAAATGGCGGTTTCGGACTCACGCGGCAGGCGCCCGAAATCCTCGGGGAGATCCAGAGCAACCTTGATTTTGCTGCGCAGAACAAATCCGTCGACATACCAGCGAAGGGCGGAGGCCAGGCCGGCTTCATCCAGCAGAGGGGGATGAAGCAAGTGTGAGATGGTGCGAACTTCGGTGCTCATTTGCTGGACGAGATTTTCGCTATCGGTCAGCGCGTTGGCGGTCTTGGCCAGGCGCTCAACGTCGGCGCGTACCGCAGACAGATTCATGTTCAGAGCCGCCAACATCTGTCCCACGCTGTCGTGAAGCTCGCGCGCGATGCGGCGGCGCTCGTCATCCTGCAACTGCAGCAGGCGGGCGGAAAGCTCGCGCAGATTATCATTGGCGCTGTCGAGATCGGCCGTACGTTCCTGAACTCGGGCTTCGAGTTCCCCTTGCGCCTTGCGCAACATTTCGTTTTGGCGGCGACGCGATTCGGCCATCGCTATCACGAGCATCGACGAAAACAGGAGTGCCGACAGGAGAAACAGTTCGGAACGGTTGGGAACAGGAAACGAATGGACGGACGTAGTCGGTCCATACATCGCACCTGCGAGCGCGAGAACGGTCGCAACCAGGGATGGACCGATGCCGCAATACCAGGCTGAAAAGGCGATTGCCGGCAAAATCAATACGTAGACTAAACGCTCGCCGACTAACGGATGCAGTGCGCTACTCAATAGAAGGGCAATTACGACAGCGACTACTGCCAGGGCATAACGCAAGAATGTGCTTTCTGAAATTCGCATAGAAAGCAAAGAATGGGTCCCCATGTTCTCACCCTAAGGTTCGAAGCCCCGAACAAAAGCTAGATGGTGAAAAAGGGCAAGCTGCAAAGAACGCAGTGCCAGTAAAACAATCATAACAGGATCGTTTGGACCAAGGAACGCCAAAAAAAAGCGGTGTGGCTCAATTTGACAGCCATTACCATCAAGGACACGAAGGTACACGAAGGAATCACCTATAAATCAATCCCTTCGTGACAGTTCGTGTCGTGTGTGGTTCATAATTCCGTGGCACTGGCCAATTTCATTGGAACGGGTTTTCAGACCATCGTGTTCTGCAGGTACTCCTTCTTGATTTCCGCACCGAAGAAAGGCCGTTTCCATCAAAGATGGACTCGTCGCTTTCGCAACATCGCCTGATCTGCTACTCTGCTTTCCGTTCTGGGGGAGGAAAAAAGAAAGATGCCATCGCGGAACTTGTCGTACTTAACCTTTGCCGCGCTGTTGTGTCTCAGCGTTTCGGTTTCGGCGGCGGAGAAGAAAACCAAAGAGGCGAAAGCCGAGGAAGCGAAGCCTTCGTACGAACTGCCGCAGCCTGCGACCGAAAATCTGGATTACACCATGTACCAGCGCATCCGGAGCGAGGGGCTTTCGCATTCCCACGTCATGGAATTTGCTTCGGCGCTGGCGGATGGGATCGGACCGCGGCTGACTGGGTCTCCTAACTTGAAGCGCGCCAATGAGTGGACGCGCGACCAGTTTACCGCCATGGGATGCAGCAACGCTCACCTCGAGGATTGGGGAGAGTTTGGCATGGGCTGGCGGCAACTCAATACCTGGGTGCGCATGTCGGCGCCGGACACGGCGGTTTTTATCGCGCAGGCGCTGCCCTGGTCGCCGTCGAGCAAGGGGCCTATCAGCGGGCAAGCGGTTTGGGTGAATGCGAAGGACGAGAAAGAGCTGGAAAAATACAAGGGCAAGCTGGCCGGCAAAATTGCTTTCTTCGGGGAAATGCGCGAGGTGAAGCCGGTCGACAAGCCGCTGTTTGAGCGGCGGGACGAAGCCAATCTTAAACAGCTCGCCGAATACCCTGTCCACATCGGGGAGCAGGAGGATTTTTTTCAGACATTCATCAAGCGGCTGGAATTCCGCGAAAAGGCAGGACAGTTCTTTGCCGCCGAGCATGCGGCTGGAATCGTGGTTCCGAGCCGCGATGGGCGCAATAACGGCGGCTCCGGAGGAACGATTTTTGATGATGGGGGATCGGGGATGGGGTGGTTCACCTATCAGCGCGAACATGCCGAGCCTCTGCCAGTCGTGGTGATGGCGATTGAGAATTACGGGCGCGTGTACCGGCTGCTTAAGGCGAACGTGCCGGTCACGATCGAGATGGATGTAGAAACGGAATTCACGGGCGATCACGAGCATGGATTCGACACGATCGCGGAGATTCCCGGCACCGATCCCAAGCTGAAAGACGAAGTCGTGATGGTTGGCGGACACCTGGATTCGTGGGCTTCGGCGACAGGTGCCACTGATAATGGAGCCGGGACGCTAGTTGCGATGGAGGTGATCCGCATTCTGAACGCCTTGCATGTGCAGCCCCGAAGAACGATCCGAGTAGGGTTGTGGACGGGAGAAGAGCAGGGCGAGTTTGGATCGTACGGATATGTGAAGCAGCATTTCGGATACGTGCCGCTCTCCACTGCGCCGGATCAGTTGAAGTTGCCGGACTTTTTACGCAAGCCTGCGGGCCCGGTGGAGGTCAAGCCAGACCAGCAGAAAATTTCGGGATATTTCAATGTGGACAACGGCTCGGGAAAAATTCGCGGCGTTTATTTGCAGGAGAATGCTTCGGTTGGCTCCATCTTCCAGCAATGGATCGCGCCCTTGCAGGACCTGGGCGTGAGCACGCTGACGATGAGGGACACGGGTGGAACCGATCATGAGGCGTTCGACTCGGTGGGCGTGCCGGGGTTCCAGTTTATCCAGGATCAGCTCGACTACGGGGCGCGTACGCATCATTCCAACATGGATACTTACGAGCGGCTGCAACCGGAGGATCTGGCGCAGGCGGCAGTCGTGGAAGCGATTTTCGTTTACAACACGGCGATGCGCGACCAGATGCTGCCACGGAAACCGCTGCCTCATCCGGAACTCGAGGAACAACGCAAGGCTCCGCTGAAGAAGGTGATGCCGGGAGCTGAGGCGGCGGCCGAGGAGATGAAGAAGCCGGAGAACTGAGTCGTGATGCCGGGGACGCCGAGTGCGAGGGCGAGGCGCCCCTCGCGACAGCCGGCAAGGTGCCGGCGCTACAATTAAGGGCCCTGACTTTTGTTTGCAGACGTAAACCTTCTTGGAGTAGCCTCGTCTAACTCGACAACCTCCTCTTCTGGAGTCTCCCATGGCTGCGATTCACCTGGTGATCAACGATAATCCACATGACGTTGAGGTCGCTTCCGACACTCCTCTGTTGTGGGTGCTGCGCGACAAACTCAATTTGACAGGCACCAAGTATGGCTGCGGCATGGGGCTGTGCGGGGCATGCACGGTTCATCTGGATGGCGAGGCGGTGCGCGCTTGCCAGACTCCCGTGTCGTCGGTCGGTGCAAAAAAGGTCACAACGATCGAGGGCCTGTCAGCCGACAATACGCATCCGGTGCAGCGGGCATGGATCGCCGAGCAGGTGCCGCAGTGCGGATATTGTCAGCCCGGACAGATCATGTCGGCGGCGGCGCTGCTGACGAAGAATCCAACGCCCACAGACGATCAGATCGACGCCGCAATGGTGGGAAATCTTTGCCGGTGCGGCATGTATGGGCGGATCCGGCGCGCGATTCATCGTGCGAGTAGTTCTGGCGCCAGCGTTAGCGCGGGGAAAGGAGCATAGCCATGGCCATCAGCCGCCGACAATTCGTGGTGGGAGGAGCAGTCGCTGGGGCGGGAGCTCTCGTGATTGGTGTGCGGTTCTCCGGGTCACTCGTGCGAGCGCAGGAATCCGATCCGGGAGCGAAGAAGGCTGCGCCGAATCCGTTTGACGCCTATGTGCACGTCAAGCCGGATGGACATATCACGCTGATCGTGGCGAAGTCCGAGATGGGGCAAGGCATCAAAACCGGGCTGGCAATGCTTCTGGCGGAGGAGGCCGAGGTCGATTTTAGTTCGGTGAGCGTGGAGCAGGCGGAGACGCGTCCGGATTTGTATGCACACATGGGGACAGGCGGAAGCGGAAGCACGAGGGAGAATTTCACGCCTCTGCGGCAGGCAGGGGCAACCGTGCGGGAGTTGATGATTACGGCGGCGGCGGCCAAGTGGAACGTGCCAGCGGCGGAATGCGAAGCGAAGAAGGGAAGCGTGCTGCACGAGAAATCCGATCGCAAGGCCAGTTACGGGGAATTGGTGGAGGCTGCTCGGAAGTTGCCCATGCCCGATCCCGGGAAGGTGCAGACCAAGGATGAGGCCGATTTTGAATTGATCGGGCGTCCGACACCGCGAGTGGATGTGCCGTCAAAGGTGAATGGCAGCGCGCAGTTTGGCGTCGATGTACGTGTTCCGGAGATGCTATTTGCGGTGGTGGCGCGGTGTCCGACGTTTGGAGGCAAGGCGGCGCACTTCGATGCGGGCAAAGCGAAGGGGGTGGCGGGAGTGCGCGATGTCTTTGAAATCCAGCCGTTGGGAGCGGATAGATTTACCGCCGGAGGAATCGTAGTCATCGCCGACTCCACATGGGCGGCGATGAAAGGCCGCGACGCCCTTCAGATTACGTGGAATCATGGCGCTGCGCTGTCAGAATCGAGCGAAGGAATGCGCCAGGCGTTGCAAACCGCAGCTCGGAAGCCGGGCAAGCGCGTGCGCAACGACGGGGATGTGGATGCGGCACTTTCGAATGGCGCGAAGAAAGTAGATGCGCTGTACGAGATGCCGCTATTGGCTCACGCAACCATGGAGCCGATGAACATCACGGCGCATGTGCGTGGAAGCGACGCGGAAGTGTGGGCGCCGACGCAATCGCCGGATTGGGTGCAGGGAACGGTGGCGCAGGTGCTGGGACTCAAGCCCGAAAAAGTTGTGGTGCATACGACGCTGATGGGCGGGGGATTCGGGCGGCGCTACATGGCCGACTATCCCGCAGAAGTTGCCCAGATTGCGAAGGTGGTGGGCAGGCCGGTTCAGTTGGTGTGGACGCGCGAAGACGATATGACGCATGACTTCTACCGGCCAGCCACGTGCCATCGCATGCAGGGCGCGGTGGATGCAAACGGGCGTCCGGTGGCGTGGAGTCATACACTGGCGTCGACGTCGATTAAGGGCTATTGGGATCCGAAGGCCGACGCGGCGCGCGATGAATTCGGCGGGACAGCGCAGTTGCCGTATGCCATCCCCAATATGCGTTTGGAGTTCAACGACGTGACGAGTGCCGTGCCGCGGGCGTGGTGGCGATCGGTAGAGAATTCGTTTAACGGTTTTGTGGTCGAGAGTTTTATCGATGAACTCGCGGCCGCGGCTGGGCAGGATCCGGTGCAGTTTCGAAAGAGTTTGCTGGTCAAGCCGGCGAACTGGAAAGCGAAGAGCGGGGATGATCCGGATCCGGCGCGGCTGCGCGGAGTGCTGGAGTTGGCGGCGGAGAAAGCCGGCTGGGGCAAGCCGCTGGCGAAAGGCCAGGGACGCGGGATTGCGGCGTTCGCATCGTTCGGGAGTTATTTTGCCGAAGTGGCGGAAGTTACGGTGAAAGGCAGCGAGTTCAAGATCGATCGCATGGTGGCGGCGGTGGATTGCGGTCAGGTCGTGAATCCGGAGTCGGTGCGGTCGCAGACTGAGGGCGCAATCATTTATGGACTAAGCGCTGCGCTGAAGAATGAGATCACGATTAAGAATGGAGCGGTCGAGCAAACGAATTTTGATGGATACGATCCAATTCGGATCAACGAGGCTCCGCCGATCGAGGTGCATTTAGTCAGCAGCAAAGAAGATCCGGGCGGGATGGGTGAGCCTGGGTTGCCGCCAGCTGCGCCGGCGGTAGCGAATGCAATCTTTGCGGCTTCGGGACAGCGACTGCGAAAGCTACCGCTCCAGTTGAAGCCGGCATGAGGGAAGAAGTCGCCACCATTGTCGCGGCATTTCTTCGCGTCCTCGGCGTTCCCTTGGCGTCCTCGGCGGTTAAAAGCTTTTGACCGCAGAGGTTGCGAAGGAACCGCAAAGTCCGCGAAGAAAATCTTTCGCAACAAACACAAACGCCGCCGATTTCTCGACGGCGCCGTTCATTTCAAATCTCAATCCGTACTTAGCGCGGAGCTTCCTCCAACATCCCTTGCTCCAGCTTTTCCTGACACTCAATGCAGTGGCGTGTCCAGGGAACGGCTTCCAGGCGCTTGGCGTTGATTTCCTTGCCGCAGTGGATGCATTCGCCGAAGCTGCCTTCGCGGATCCGCACCAGAGCCTTATCCACCATCTGTAAAGTTTGGCGGTCGTTGTTGCTCTGGCTAAACAAGAATTCCTTGGTGTAGGAACTCGCGGCGCGGTCGGCGATGTCCTGGGCGGTGTCCTCGTCAGCGGAGCGTCCGTCGGCCTGCGTACGGTTCACGGTGCGGCGCAATTCCTGCTGCCGCGTCTCTAAGCGTTTTTTGAATGCTTCCAGCTTCTTCTTATCCATAATTCCCATCTACCCGATTGATCCTGAAAAATCGGTCTTATCAAACTCCGAGGACGCCCCATCCCGGAGGCGTCCATGGTATTAAGGCCAAACGAAGATCATAATCGCCGAAATTATGATGCGTCAACCGCCCCGAAGGGTGCAGTGGAACTCGGCGAGCGCCTCGGTTGCGCCGAAGCCAACCTTTTTTCCAGGAACGGCTTCCAATTGAACCCTTAGGCCTACTCTTGGGGCGTCATCTCGATTTCGAGCCGTATCAGTTTTGACGTTGAACGCGGACGTCGTGTTGCACGAAGGATCTGCTATCGCAGAAATTCTGCCTATCGCGGTAGCGGATCCTTCATGCTCGCCAGGGCGTATCCCATGACCGCCATAGCCGCTGCGTTCTCGCGCAACTCGCCGGGGACAATTTTATCCAGCGTGTCAGCGGCGGTGTGGTGGTAGTGGAAATAGGTGCGACCGTCTTGCAGGATGCCGAGGGCGGGCACTCCCGCTTCCGACATAGGGGCGATGTCGGCTCCCGGCGGGTAGCTGGTGGGCATCGCGGCATTGCCTCCGAAACTCTGCAGGATTGCGAGCGCGGGCCGCAGGAGTTCCGCGGCATGCGGAGTCATCTTTACGTCAAAGCCCAACGGGTGCGCCGCTCCACTATCGCTTTCGATCGCCGCCACATGATTTGGGAATTGGTTCGAATAATCCTTGGTGTAAGTCTTGCTTCCGGCTCCGCCACTTTCCTCATCCATCCAAGCGATGACTCGCAGCGTGCGCCTGGGACGCAGATGAAGTCTCTGCAGAATCTCGGCGGCTTCCATCGCGACAACCACTCCAGCGGCATCGTCGATGGCGCCGGTACCGAGGTCCCAGGAATCGAGGTGTCCGGAGACTACGACGACTTGCTCCGGGTGTTCGCTGCCCTTCAGGTCGGCGATGACGTTGTAGCTGGTCGCGTCGGGTAATTTCTGCGGCGTGAGAGTGAGATGCATGCGAACTTTGCCCTGCGTAAAAAGATGAGCGATGAGGTCGGCATCTTCCGCGGTGACGGCGCCGGCGGGAATTCCGGCGGGGAAACTGAAGCCTGTGTGCGGCAGGCGGAAATCGGCGCTGCCCACCGAGCGAACTAAAGCGGCTACCGCGCCCAGGTCTGCCGCCGCCTTGGGTCCAGCTCCCCGATAGCGCACAGCTTCGCCGTAGGCCACAAACGCCATGCCAGCCGCGGCTTTCTGCTTGTCGAAGAGTTCATTGAACAGGACAATTTTGCCAGCGACTTTGTCGTGGCCCAGGGCTTTCAGTTCGTCAAAATTGTTGATCACGACAACGTCCGCCGTCAGGCCATCGGCGGGCGTCGATGCGCTTCCGCCTAACGCGGTGAGAATGACCTTCTGCGTCGTGCCGGCGGCTTGACCCGCGTATTCCGTTAGTTCCGCCGTTTCCGCGCCGCGAATCCAGTGCGGAACTCTTACTTCTTCGAGATGAACATCTAAGCCGAGTTGGCGCAATTCGCCAGCGACGTAATCGACCGCGGCTTTCGCCTGCACCGATCCACTGGAACGCGGACCGATGTTCTCAGTGAGATGAGAGACCTGGCGGTAGGCGTAATCGTCGGACAGCGCAGCGGCCTTGATCGCGGAAAGTTCTTCGAGCAACTGCGGCGGGAAGTTTGCCTGCTCTTCCTGAGACGTCTGCGGCTGAGCCGCGAAGGGCGCGGGCGCTGGTTTGGACTGCTGTTTCTGGGCGTGGGCCCCGCTTAAGAAAAGTGCGAATAAAAAAATAGGGAGAGTCGGTGATTTGGGTAGGAGCATGGTCGTTTGGCAGTGTATCCGACAGGGGCCTGAGAACGAAACCGAGGTTCCACCCTCGTGGTCGCGGAGGAAGGCGGACAACAAGTTCCCCCGAGTGACGGTGGGCCCGTTTGCGAAGCTCGTTTCGTTCATCTGACCGCTCGCAACTGATTGCCTAAGCTCAAAATCGGATTGGGTAGTGAAACTACCCTACCTTTGCTCTGCAGAGCGCATCTAAGCCCTTGTATCTATGCGGAATTTCACTCGTAGGGAGCTACTCAAACTCGGAACTGCCGCGGCTGTAGCCGAGTTCGCGTCTTTGGGATTGCACGGTTGCAATGTTTCCAAGCTGGTTCCTACCGTTGCCTCCGGCTGTTCCAAAATAACCGACATTGAACATGTGGTAATCCTGACTCAGGAAAACCGGTCGTTCGATCACTACTTTGGCAGCTATCGGGGTGTTCGCGGATTTTCCGATCAAAGCGCGGCCTTCCAGCAGCCCGATCCAGCCAACGCGGCGAGCGCGCCAGTCGGGAAACTGTTGCCATTTCACCTGGACACTTCGCAGGCGAATGCTGCCTGCACGCACGACATTAGTCACGACTGGGTGCCGCAGCATCAGAGTTGGGACAACGGTGCGATGGACGGTTTTGTGACTTCGCGTCTACCGATTGATTCCAACGACGCGGTGTTAAGCATGGGCTACTACACTCGCGCCGATATTCCCTACTATTACAGCCTGGCCGACGCCTTCACGATTTGCGACAACTATTTTTGCTCGGTCATGGGCCCGACAGATCCGAATCGCCTGTACACAATGGCTGCCTCGCTGGATCCGGATGGGAAAAACGGCGGCCCGATTTTGCAGACGATCGTCACCAATCGCGCGGCCATGTACGGCCGTTTGACCTATACGACGATGCCCGAGCAGCTCCAGGCTCGCGGAATTTCCTGGAAGGTTTACTCGTCGCCGGACGAGACTATTCTCGGTGGGATTCTTTCGGACAACGTCCTCTCCTATTTCAAGAATTTTCAGGATCCTGCGTCGGCGCTGTACAAGAATGCATTCGGACCGCAGTTTCCTGTCGACTTCCTGGCCGATGTCGCGGCGGGAAATTTGCCTCAGGTCTCCTGGCTGATTGGGTCGATCCTGACTTCGGATCACCCGCCCGCGCCTTCGCTCTTTGGAGAGAACATTCTTTCTCTCATCATCACTGCCCTGATGGCGAACCCGGTACAGTGGGCGAAGACGGTTTTGCTGGTGAATTACGATGAAAATGGGGGATTTTTTGATCATGTGCCGCCGATGACGGCGCCTCCCGGAACGCCCGGCGAATACGTGACCGCGCCCGCGGTTCCGGACCCGACCGTGGTCGGCAGTCCGGCGATTACCGGCCCGATTGGCTTAGGTTTTCGCGTCCCCATGTTGATCATCTCGCCGTTCAGCCGCGGAGGATTCGTGTCATCGGCCCTCTTTGATCACACTTCCGTGTTGCGATTCCTCGAGACTCGATTCGGGGCCGAAGTTCCCAACTTGAGCGCTTGGCGCCGCGCCGCGGTCGGGGATTTAACCAGCGCCTTTAATTTCAAAAACCCTGACCAGTCGAGTCCGAATCTGCCGTCCACCCTCCAAGGGGATACGCAGGCGATCACGCAGTGCGAGTCCAACCTGGCTGGATTCGTGCCCTTCACCGTACCCGCGACTCAGGCGCTTCCGACTCAAGAATCCGGAACGGCGAATCGTCCCAGCGGAACGTGTTAGTTGGTGGCGCGATTTCCGTCCGCAATTCTTCAGCAATAAAAAATGGCCCCATTGCTGGGGCCACATTTTCAAGAGGCTACGAATTGGTGGGTAATGTCAGGAGAGGCGATAGACTCCGTTCCGCCAGCCGGAACGGTTCGGGATGTGACGCGCAGAAAGTGTGAAGGTCATGGTGCTGAGTTTGCGGCCTCTTTGTTAGAACAAAGAGATGCATTTGCTGCGCCAAAGGCAGAAACTAGTGTGATGTGAATCACGCGCGGCGATAAATCTCTGACGGTTAACGACTTAGTTTGGACGCAATAGTTAGAAGCAACTTGCGGACCGGACATTAGTGCAAAATGGGAAGTGCAGAACAATGCATATTGAATGCATCCCGCTACCGAAACCACAAAAACCAAGCCCATGGCCGCGAGCCATGGGCTTGATTGAAAGATAAGTTCAGCGTTAACTGTTGCCGGCTACGGTGCGCAGCTTCCCGGGCAGAAAGTGATAGGGAGGCCACGGACCGCTGATCGCGACTTCGCAGTTCTTCAACTGTTTCGCGGCGGTGGTGTAGCGGTTCTGGTACTTTTCGACGCTCTTGGAGTCGATCAGATGGGCGATGTCGATCAACATTCCCTCGGGTGCGACCTTCTTGCAGCTGACTTCTTCCTCCAGCGGATTGAACAGCTTATGCACCTGTACGGAGAGAGCCCGCGCCTTGGTTTGGCGCTCGCGTTCACGAGACGCCTTGACCTTCAGCTTGGACAAGTAGTCGCCGCCGACGGTATCCGGCAGTTCGATATCGATCATCGCCTCGCGCAGAGAGCCGTCACGGACGACCAGTTTGATGTGCATTTCCGACTTTCCCCGCAACTTGGCGACGCTCAGGCCAAAAGCCCGCCGGTTGACCCGGACGGCCTGCCGAAGAGCGTCATCGCTGTCGAAAATGGTGCCGAATTTGAAGGGAAGGACAGTGGAATTACGGAAACAGTTGCTGACTACGCGAGCGTGCTCAATCGCGGATTTCTGGTCCAGTTCACCTGCTGCGTGGTCATATTCGCTTACAATTACCGCGAATTCACCACTCGGATAGCTGAGAACCGCAGCGCCGTTCACTCCTTGAACGCCCTCTAACAAGAATGGGCGGCGAGTGCGGGTTCCATT
>JGI12635J15846_10002978_pt1 | contig 14776 bp, 12 predicted proteins | sample BlaSpr_A8_OM2_M2_FD_15846 | JGI IMG/M metagenome (IMG submission 15846) | reverse complement strand
TTGCTCATCGTCGTGATGGCCGTCTTCTGCTATGGGCTTGGCGTGAGGACGCGGTTCGCAGTACCGCCAGAAGTCAAGAGCGAGATGACGGGGGAAGCGGATGTCGTCAATACTTGATAGGGAACCCTATTGATCGGTCTGGTCAAGGCGCGGGAGATGATTCGCGCCGCGCCGGTTGGCGGTGGTGTCGTCAGCAAAGTAACAGCACCATCAACGCATCCCGCCAGGTTCGCTTACAAAACCGGACATCCATCCGATGCAACCGGCGGTTCGTCCGCGTGTCTTTGGAGCGTGCGCAGCCAGTCGGCAATCGCCTTGCTGGTCCAGACCGGATCGTCGTGAGGCAGATCGTGGCCGGCCCACGGATGCACAGCGTGAGCCGCGGCCCATTGGGTTGCTATGCGAGCGGAGCAGACCGGATCGACCAGCCGGTCCGCCTTCGATGAAAGCAGCAGCGTAGGGCAGGCTGGGGCGTGACTATCGGCTCGAAAACGCGCCGCCGCCCACAATTGGCGCAGACCGTTCGCCGCGCTCACCCCGGCAGTCCGGCGAATCCCGGCCCATGCGGCGATGTCGCCCGCCTGGGTGTCCACGCGATTGCACGTCAGGTCGTGGATGATCTCTTCGCATTTCAACGGATCGGACCATGAAGCGGCGGCACGCATCAGCGCGGGCCAAACCGCGGGCCGAAGGCGCTCGCTCATGGTGCAGAACGGCCGCATGCTGGTGTTGATGAGCACCAGCCGCTCGATCTCTTCAGGATGGCGTTGCGCCCAGCCGGTCGCCACCATGCCGCCGAGCGACATCGCGACCAGCCGGTACGGCGGCGGCAGTCCCGCATCGACTGCACGCGAGCGGACGAACTTCACCATGTCCTCGACATTGAGCGGGGCTGACATGGTGTTCTCGCGGCCGTTCCCCAGGAGGTCGAGCAACGTGAGTCCGCTCGCGTCCCGATTGAAGCCCGCTTCAACGCCCAGTTGTTCCGGAAACGATCCCCAGTGACGACCCTCGCGCGTGAGTCCGCGCAGCAAGATCCACGTGCTCATCGCGAGGATTTTCGCTGCCAGTGTTCCATGGCGCGCTCGAGGATCTGCTTTCGCATATCGCCCTTGGGGAGCCATCTATTCGATGCGAACGCCGCGCGTGTGAGGAAGTCCAGGAAGTTGGCGTGACGGCGCAAGACCCGTTCAACCCTGTGCGCTTTGACCGGATTGAACATGCCGAGGCGGGAAAAGATCTGGCTGGGATTCTTCTTGATCCAGCGCCAGGAGCCGAGTTCCAGAGTCATGGGCAGGAACACGTTGGGTGCGGGCGTCTGATCGTACGCGCAGTCCCACAGGTCGCCGTGAAGAAGGTATTGGTGGCTTTGCGGCTCGAACGCGTAGCCGTGATGCGGGTACGCCTGTTCGAACATGGTCTTGAGCTGGTACATCTCGGGGAGATGAGGCATTTGCCGTTTAGTTCGCGCGTAGGGGAACCAGATGCTGTCGTCCCAGCCGTAACCTGAATGACAGTCGAGAGCAAAGCTGAGCGGGCGTGTCATCAGCTCCTGCTTGACGACGTCGAGCAAGGCGGCGCTCTCGAGTTCCAGCGAACCCTTTTCCGGACCGCGATACCAGGGCAACCATGAACCGATACGCTGGCCGCCTGCAAGGAAGGGGACCCGTCCTTCGGCGTTTTGGGGGGCATTGCGCATCAGGTCGACGCCGTTCGGATTCGAGCGGGTATTTGCCCACATGCCGCCGGGGTTCACGATGGGCATGAAAACGAGCCGCACCGAGCACAACTGTTCGTGCAGCAGTTCGTCCCATTCGAGGCGCCGCAGCAGCGCGCGCATGTAGTCGAGGATCAACTGGGTACCGATGCGTTCCAGGCCGTGCACGCCGGCAAAGAAGCCGATTGCGGGCGCTTGGGGATCGTTCGATCCGATGGCCGCGGTCAGTATGGGGAAGCAGTTTGTACCGGCGCGCACTTCACCGACCGTGCGCTGGTCGAATCGCGAGGCGCCGGCCGCGAGGATGGCATTGAGGTCATCGAACTCCGCAAAGCTTGCGGAGGCTAAACGTAATGTACTCATGCCCGCGGCCTGTTTTTTCGATGCGTTCTGGGGAGGGCCGGAAACAAGAATGGCCGCCTCAGGACGCTTGGTACGCTCAGGACTTGCCTGGCCTTCCCGTTTTGACTGTTTCGACAGCGGCGACAGCCGCAGTAAGTTGCTCGATGTTAGCTCTTTCAAGTATGAGCAAACCGGCTCGCAAGAGCTCGCCTTTTTTGACGTGCACGCCGTTAGCGAGGCATTTTTGCTTCAGCAGGCCGATTTTTTCGTAATCGGACTTCGGCATGGTAAAGCTGTCACGGACCACCTTTTCTTTTTTCGGCCGTTTGACTTTGTCTTCGGGGGCGACGGATTCTGCCGGCGCCGCTTTCGTCTTCGATTTGACGGGCGCTTGCGTGGCCTTGACCTTGGTTTCCGGCGCTGCCTCGGCCGCTGCCTTAGTCGTCTTACGCTTGCTTACTGCCGGTTCGGCAGCAGCCGTTTCCGCCGTCTTGGGGAAATGAAAAGCCTTCTTGCTGGGGGCCTTCGTAGTGGGTCCGGGCATGGAGTCTCCAGGTAGGGTAATAGTGCAAACAGTATATACTCTTTTTGAGATGGCTTGCGCTAGGGTTTTCGAGGTGCGGTACTACTAAGGTTTCGGATTTCTTTCGCGCCGGCAGAAGCCCCTGTCCACCGGCGCGAGCAGACCTCAGCCCTAGCGGCTGGCGACTATGAACAATCTTGGAAACGGCAGCAGAACCGTGCCGTCCGGCAACGCCGGGTAAGCCAGCCCCACCGCCGTCTTATAGCGGTCCAGAAATGCCAGACGCTCATCTTCAGTAAGCGGTTCCAGAAACGGCCGCAGACCGCTTCCCTTGAACCACTCGAGGACCGCACCCGCTCCGCCCGCCAGCGCATGATGGTAAGTAGTCCGCCAGACATCCGCTTTTGCACCACACGAACGAAGCAGTTCGTAGTACCAACTCGCACTTGCCCTCGGCGTCCTGAGCTTCGTCACCCCGGACAGCTTGCTAGCCCAAGGCCCGTCCGCAGCAATCTCGCGCATCAGCCTGTGGGCCGGCTCATCGAGATTGTCCGGCATCTGAATAGCCAGACTGCCCCCGGGCGAGAGCTTCGCAACGAGCGCGGGTAACAAGCTGGCGTGATCGGGCAACCATTGAAGAACGGCGTTGGCCAGGATCACGTCGAAGGGGCCCGGGGCGTTCCATGCCTGGATATCCGCCGTCTCGAAGTGAACTTGCGGCAACCGCTTGCGCGCAGCTTCGATCATGTCGGGTGAACTGTCGAACCCGCTAATTGCAGCGTTGGGAAAACGCGCCATCAGGACCTCGGTCGAATTGCCAGGACCGCACCCTATGTCCACGACCGAGCGTGCGTCGATATCCGGAACGGCCGCGAGCAGATCGCGTATCGGGCGCGTACGCTCGCTTTCAAAGACTACATATTGCTTGGCAGACCAGCTCATTGTTTAATTCCTTAATAGATTAATGACGGTGCGCAACGCGGTCTTGACCGGCTTGGCTAAGCCGGAACCGCGAGCGCTGGCGTTGTTTAAGCTTCGATTCGATTTAACTAAGGTACCGCAGCAAAGCAAGCGGCAGCAGGTTCTAATGTATGAAACCACCGGTGCTTGCTTAGGCATCGCGAGGCGCTCTTAGGAACGACGCTTCATGCACGGCGTTCATGTAAGGCTACTTACAAACGGAAAGCTACGAAACCCCTACTATGCCGCCGACCTGTCTGTGGGAAGGGGTGTGGGGTGCCGCTAGTTTGCGCACCGCCGATGTCTGCGTAAAATGAATTTATTATTCCGATTGGTTCATATTTCTTATGAAAATAGACATCCTCGGGGTCCAGGCATTTGTTTCCATCGCCGATAAAGGCAGCTTTCAGAACGCTGCCGATTCATTGCATGTCACGCAGACGGCGATCACCCAGCGCTTGCGCAAGCTCGAGGACTTTCTCGGTGTGATGCTGGTCGAGCGCACTACGCGTTCTATCGCACTCAGTCTGATCGGCCGGGATTTCCTGCCGCAAGCGCGACGTCTGCTGGAGGAGTTGGGGGACGCGCTGCTCGAGATTCGCGAGACGGGCAAGGCCGAGCGCGGCGACGTATCCATTGCCTGCGTGCCCACGGTTGGCGTTCAGTATTTGCCGCGGATCATGCAGGAATATTCGGCGCGGTATCCGAATAACCGGATCAAGATTCTCGATCACGCGTCGTCGGCCGTGGCCGATGCGGTGCTGCGCCGCGAGGCGGAGTTCGGTATCAATATCGCGGGCGCGCATCATCCTGAACTCATGACGGTGCCGTTGCTCGAAGACCAGTACGTGCTGATCTGCCACGAGGATCATCCGCTCGCCAAACGCAGGCGAGTGGCGTGGAAGCAATTGCAGCCGTATCCGCTGATATTCGCCGGGCAGGTCAGTGGCAATCGCGCATTGCTTGATACGGCGCTCGGCGCGAATGGCCTGGGCTTGCAGTCGTTCTATGAAGTGCAGCGCAGTTCGACGGCGGTCGGGCTGGTTGCCGAGCGGATTGCGGCTGCTGTGGTGCCGCGGCTCGCGGTGCAGAAGGGCGCGTATCCGAATATCCGCACGATCGAACTGGTTGATCCGGTGGTCTCGCGGGCACTGGTGCTGGTGGTCCGCAAGACCGCGCGGTTGTCGCCGGCCGCGCAAGCCCTTTACGACATGATCAAGGTGCGGGCGGTGCGGCCGAAGAATTGAAGAAGCCCGGCGCGACCGCCACAGCTCTCAAGCCGCTTCCAGCTGCTTCTCCGAAGCACGCAACAACACCGGAATAGACTTCGACGTAGGCGTCCCCGCGCCATCAGCAACACTCGACAACGGCACGAGCGGATTCGTTTCCGGGTAATACGCACCGAGGCAGCCACGCGGAATGTCATAGGCGACCAGCAGGAATCCATCAGCACGCCGCTCGACGCCGTCGTCCCATACGCTCGTGATATCCACGCGTTGTCCCGCTTCGAAACCCAGCATCTCGATGTCCAGCTGATTGGCGAACAACACGCGCCGCTGGCCATACACCCCGCGATAACGGTCGTCCAGACCATAGATTGTCGTGTTGTACTGATCGTGGGAGCGGGTAGTCATGAGCGTCAACAAACGCTCGCCGTGAGCAGTCCGGGCACGATGAATCGGTGTATCGAATTCGATCCTGTTCACCAGGAACTGCGCCTTGCCACTAGGCGTATTCCACACGCGGTCGCGGGATGCCACGCCCAGATGAAACCCGCCGGGACGCTTGAGCCGTTCGTTGTAATCCTCGAAACCCGGGATCACTTTCTCGATACCGTCGCGGATCAACGCATAGTCGTTCGCGTGCGCAAGCCAGTCGACCTTCGCGCTGCCGAGCGTGGCCTGCGCCATGCGCGCGACGATCGCGATCTCCGACAACAAGTTCGGCGAAGCAGGGCGGTTCATGCCGTACGAAATGTGCACCATGCTCATGGAATCTTCCACGCTCACGCCTTGCGCCACGCCGTTCTGCATGTCGATTTCAGTGCGGCCCAGCGTGGGCAGGATCAGCGCGTCGCGACCATGAATCAGATGGCTGCGGTTCAGCTTGGTCGTGATATGCACGGTCAGGTCGCATGAGCGCATGGCTTCCCACACACGCGGTGTATCGGGTGTCGCAATCGAAAAATTGCCGCCCAGTCCAATGAACACTTTCAACTCGCCAGCGATCATCGCCTCGATCGAACGCACGACGTCATACCCGTGTTCGCGCGGCGGCTCGAAGTTGTAGGCGGCGCCGAGCTGGTCGAGGAATTCCTGCGACGGCCGTTCCTCGATACCCACCGTACGGTCGCCCTGCACGTTCGAATGGCCGCGCACCGGGCACAGCCCCGCGCCAAGCCGGCCGATGTTCCCGCGCATCATCATCAGGTTCGACAGCAGTTGTACCGTCGGCACCGAGTTCTTGTGCTGCGTGAGGCCCATGCCCCACGTCGAGATCACGGCACGGCCTCGTGCGTAGATATCGGCGAGTTGCAGCACTTCGTCTTTCGGCACACCCGATTCCACCACAATCGCGTCCCAGCTTTCGGCGCGCAGGTCCTCGGCGAAGGCGTCGAAACCCACCGTATGCTCAGCGATGAACTCCACATCGAGCACGCGCGGTGCACCTTGTTCCAAAGCCGCATCGTCCAGTTCGATCACGCGTTTCGCCACGCCTTTAATCAACGCAAAATCCCCGCCGATCTTCGGCCGGATGAACACTGAACTGATTTTCGTGCTGCCGCCGGTGAGCATTTCGACTGGATGCTGAGGGCTCGCGAATCGTTCGAGACCGCGTTCACGCAGCGGGTTGATCGAGACGATCGTCGCGCCCCGTTTCGCGCACTCGCGCAGTTCTCCCAGCATCCGCGGATGGTTCGTTGCGGGATTCTGGCCGAAGAGCAGCAGGGTGTCCGCATGTTCGAAATCCTCGAGCGTCACGGTTCCCTTGCCCACGCCCACGGTCACCGGCAAACCCCGGCTCGTGGCTTCGTGGCACATGTTCGAGCAGTCGGGGAAGTTGTTGGTGCCGTACATACGCACGAACAACTGGTACAGGAACGCGGCTTCGTTGCTCGCGCGGCCCGAGGTGTAGAACGCGGCGCGATCGGGGTTGTCGAGCCGGTTCAGGTGGTCTGCAATCAGGGCGAACGCGTCATCCCACGCAATGGGCACGTAGCGGTCACGGGCGGCGTCGTAGACGAGCGGATCGGTCAGACGGCCGTGCTGTTCAAGCTCGAAGTCCGATTCCGCCATCAATTGCGCGACGGTATGTTCTTCGAAAAACGCCGGCGTCACGCGCTTGCTGGTGGACTCGGCGGCCACGGCCTTGACGCCGTTTTCGCAGAACTCGAAGGTGGATGCATGCTCGCGATCCGGCCACGCGCAGCCGGGGCAATCGAAGCCGTCCGGCTGGTTCTGGCCGAACAGCGTGCGGTAGTTCCCGCCCGACACCTTCTCCTTGAGCAGGTTGATCGCGACGTACTTCAGCGCGCCCCAGCCTGCAGCGGGGTGCGTGTACGGTTCAATGCGAGGTTCGGGTTTTTTCACAATGCCTGCCCAGATTCGTAAGGGTTTTCACCAATGAACATAGGCTACTGTGTTCCGAAAACTGCGCGGTATACAGAAAAACAGATACACGAGGAGTACAGTTGTCGGCTTGCCGGGATCGAACCCGTTGTTTCGCCCCTTTTTAGTCATCTACCCATCGTGACGCTCTACGAAAAATTAGCCACCGAGATCGAGGAAGCCGTGCGCCGCGGCGTGTTTGCCGTGGGTGAACGCGTGCCGTCGGTGCGTCAGGCAAGCGCCCAGCATGGCGTCAGCATCAAGACGGTCCTGCATGCGTATGCGTTGCTGGAAAGCCAGGGTGTGCTGGAAACCCGGCCGCAGTCGGGCTACTTCGTGCGCGAACTGCCTTCTGTACACGCGGTCAGTCCGGTGGCCTCGCAACCGCCTCCGGTCGCATCGACAGTCGATGTCAGCCGCCTCGTCCTGTCCACGCTTCGCTCGATCCGCTCGCAGGACGCCACGCCTTTGGGTTCCCCTTATCCCGACCCATCGCTGTTCCCGTGGCGTCAAATCAATCAACTAGCGAACGCCATCGCGCGCCGGCATTCGAGCTGGAACCTGATGGACGACCTGCCGCCCGGCAACCCCGAGCTGATCCGCCAGATCGCGCGGCGTTACGCGGAGAACGGCGTCCCTGTCGATCCCGACGAGATCGTCATTACTGTCGGTGCCACCGAGGCCATCAACCTGAGCCTGCAGGCCGTGGCGAAACCGGGCGATACGGTCGCGGTCGAATCGCCGACTTACTACGCGATGCTCCACGCCATCGAGCGGCTCGGCATGCGGGCGATCGAAGTGCCGACACATCCGGCCGAAGGCATCGACATCGACGCGCTCGCGACGATCATTCGCGAACACAGGATCGCGGCGTGCATGGTCATGCCGAACTTCCAGAATCCCCTGGGTTTCGTGATGTCCGATGCGAACAAGGAACGGCTGGTCGGCCTGCTCGCCGCGCATGAAATCCCGGTTATCGAAAACGATGTGTATCAGGAGCTGTATTACGGCGAAGCACGGCCGTCCGCGCTGAAGAACTTCGATAAAAAGGGGCTGGTGCTGCACTGCGCGTCGTTTTCGAAGAGCCTGACGGCGTCCTACCGGATCGGCTGGGCAATGCCCGGGCGCTACCGGCGCGAGGTGGAAAAACTCAAGTTCCTGAACACGCTGACCACGCCGTCGGTGCCGCAAGTCGCGGTGGCCGACTATCTTCGGCGGGGCGGTTATGACCGGCATCTGCGGCATGTGCGCAAGATGTACCGGCAGCAGGCGCGGCTCATGATCGCGATGGTCAAGCGCTTCTTTCCCGCCGGTACGCAAACGTCCACGCCGATGGGCGGTTATGTGCTGTGGGTCCAGTTGCCCGGCAACGTCGATTCGATGTTGCTCTACCAGGTCGCGCTCACGCGCGGGATCACGATCGGGCCGGGCACCATGTTTTCATCGCGCGATGCCTTCCGCCATTTCATCCGGCTCAACTACAGTTATCCGTGGAGTGCGCAGACTGAAGCTGCGTTGAAGACGCTCGGAGAACTGGTCGCGGGCATGGAGCGTGGGAAAAACAGGGACTAAAAAAGGGACTACGGAAATGGACGATGAAATCGACCCGGCGCTGATCGCGATCCTCGCCCAGCTATGGCGGGCCGCGCAGGAGACCCCTGGACGGGCGTGGTCGCTCGCGAAGTTGTCGAAGCAATCGGGCGTGCCGATGAGCAGCCTGAGACGTCACCTCACCGCACTGTCCGACGCGGCGTTGCTTGACCGCACCGCCACCGGCGAAAGCGCTACGGGCACGCCCACAGCCTCGCTGAGCGATGCCGGACGGGAGCTCTGCGCACAGTTGTTTGCGCAATCGGCACCCGGTATCGACGAATCATGAGGCATCAATGCCCGGAACGGATGCATTTGGCCGAAAATTATCGATCGGTCACAACAAGGCGCGAGTTATCGTCCTGTAGACGATGCAAATGCTTCGCTGACGTAAGGAATATCGAATTATTTTGTGCGGCGAGTGATTAAGGGGAAAGTACTCATAAACCCTTGCTCGCAGGCGGGAACGTTCCATTTTTTACCGAATTTTCATCTCATACGCGTTATTTTTACTGAAGCCTAAAGAATCCGGCAGACGTGCGACAGCCACCCATACAAATATTACATATTAAATTCAGTGGCTTAGAAAAACGGCCTTCATCTTCGCGCTTTCCCGGTTGCCGACAAAACTGAAAGGTTGTTTCAGGAACTCGTGAATGCTCCGTAATTGTGGTCATCGTTGATCACATTGGAGAGCATGAGATGAATCTGGGCAATTTCAAAATAGGCACCCGGCTCGGCGCGGGATTCGCAGCCATTCTGCTGTTGTTGTGCACGGTCGGCGTGCTGACGCTCTGGCAAGCGTCACGCATCTACGCAGGTACGCTCGAGTTGGGCAACGACTGGCTGCCGAGCGTGCAGGCCGCCGGCAGCATGCAGGCGAATGCCAACAATGTGCGCCGCACGTCATTGCGTTCGATCCTGGCCGTCGACCCGAAGGAAAAGCAGGAACAGCGCGCCCAGCACGACGCAGCCGTCGTCAAGCTCGAAGCGGTTTTTGCCGGCTACGAGAAGCTCGTGTCTTCGCCGGAAGAGCAGCAAGTCTTCGACAGCATCAAGCGCGCGTGGGCGCGCTATGTGGCTATCGATGCGAAGGTTCTTGACCTGTCCGACAAAGGCGACGCCGGATTCAACGACGCCCGTGCGCTCTCGAGCAGCGACGCCGCGCCCGCGTTTGTCGAGCTGCTCAAGCTGATCGAAGCGGATACCGAACTCAACCGCAGCGGTGCCGTCAAGGAAGTCGAACGCGCAGCGTCGACTTATAACAGCGCCATGCTCAGCACGGGCGTACTGATCGGCATCGCGATGCTCGCGGGCGTCGCGATCGGCTGGCTGATCACACGCTCCATTACCGCTCCGATCCGGCGTGCTGTCCTGATTGCCGAGACCGTCGCTCGCGGCGACCTGACCGCGAGGATCGAAGTCTCAGGCAAGGATGAAGCCAGTCAACTACTGGCCGCTATGCGCCATATGAACGAACGGCTGGTCGATGTAGTGGGCCGGGTCCGCAACAGCAGCGACAGCATTGCCACCGGTTCGGCGCAGATCGCAGCAGGCAATGCCGATCTCAGCCAGCGTACGGAAGAGCAGGCTGCATCGCTGGAAGAAACCGCCGCGAGCATGGAGCAACTCACCGCGACGGTGAAGCAGAACGCAGAGAATGCGCTGCAGGGAAATTCGCTTGCTGCGAACGCGTCCGAGACGGCCGTGCGCGGAGGCGAAGTCGTCAATCACGTGGTCCAGACCATGAGCGAAATTTCCAGCAGCTCGGAACAAGTGGCGCAGATCATCACGGTGATCGAAGGTATTGCATTCCAGACGAATATCCTCGCGCTGAATGCGGCGGTTGAAGCGGCACGGGCCGGCGAGCAGGGCCGCGGCTTCGCGGTGGTGGCGGGCGAGGTGCGTACGCTGGCTCAGCGCAGCGCGTCGGCGGCCAAGGAGATCAAGGACCTGATCAGCGCGTCGGTGCAGCGCGTGAAAACCGGCTCGCAGCTCGTTGACGAAGCGGGACGCACCATGGGCGAGGTCGTTCAGTCGGTCAAGCGTGTGACCGACCTGATGGGCGAGATCAGCGCGGCATCGGGTGAGCAGCATACCGGCATCGAGCAGGTCAATCAGGCGGTCATGCAGATGGATGAGGTGACGCAGCAGAACGCGGCGCTGGTTGAAGAAGCGTCCGCCGCGGCGCAGTCGATGGCGGCTCAATCGGGCACGTTGCGCGAGCTCGTGTCGGTCTTCAGGATCAGTGCTTCCGATCCGGTCGGACAGACCGTCACGACCGTCGATGCGGTTCCGGTGACAAGGCGGCCGGCGAGCAAAACCAAGGCAGCAAAACGACCGGCTGCGGCTAGCGGGATTGCGCCGGTCCCGGTCAAGGATCCGGAATGGCAGACCTTCTGACCGGTTTATCGGCAACTGATTTGCAGCTAATGGACTGCTGACCGGCTGCCTGCGACGGACGTGGTCAAGACCGTTGCAGGCAGCCACGAGTGCCGTCGATCAGTAAGCGCCCATGTAGTCGCGCTTGCCGATCTCGACGCCGTTGTGGCGCAAGATCGCATACGCGGTCGTGACGTGGAAGAAGAATTGCGGCAGGCCGTAGTGTTGCAGATAGGCGCTGCCGATCAGCTTCTTCTCTTTCGGCGTGCCTGGACGCAGCACGATTTCCTTGTTTTCGCCGCCTTCGAATTGCGTGGCATCGAAGGTGCCGATGTAAGCCAGCGCCTTGGCAATAAGCGCTTGTAGATCAGCAAACGTGACTTCAGTGTCGGCCCACGACGGCACTTCCACTCCCGCCAGGCGCGAGGTCACGCCTTTGCTGAAGTCGGCGGCGATCTGCACCTGGCGCACGAGCGGGAACATGTCCGGGAACAGGCGTGCCTGCAGCAGAGCGTTCGGGTCGATATTCTTCTCGGCGGCGTGCGTTTCCGCTTTCCTGAGCACCTCGGACAAGGCGGTCAGCATTTGCTTGAAAACCGGGACGGATGCGCTGTAGATGGAGATGGTCATGATCACTCTTTCGGTCTTTCAGTCGATGTAAGGTGCCGGCGCGAACCATGCCGCGCTGGCCTGTTTAATCCTGTTTGATGCCTGGACCGGTGATTGAACGGGTTGAGCGCTGAACCGACAGCCACGTGCCTGCGATGTTGCTCGCCCCCGGCAATGCTTCACCGTCGAATTCGGTTCAGAAGGGGTTTGCTTCAGGCATAAAACTTGTCGCTGTCATAGCGCTTCACTCCGCCAGGTATCGCTGTAACGCGGCGATACTATCGGCCGGATCTTCTTTCTTTATCCGGCATGCCCGGCGCCGCGCCAGATTATAAGCGTGCTGAGGCCAAACCCTGCGCGCCAGGTTGGAGTCGCATTTAATTAGTCCCGATGCCACAGAGAAAGGGCGCGACGCTATCAAGATAAACCCTGCCTGAAAGAAAACGAGGCAGAGAAAACAGGCAGCACTGCGCCCTTGCAGGAGGCGCAGTGCGGCGAGAAAGGTTGACCGGCAAGGAGCGGCCAACATCGATCATTTGAAGCGTTGTCCGGCTTCGATAAGCTTGAGTTCCGGTCAGCTAAAGATAAGTACAAGCCATTACACCGTCTTACGCAGGCGCGTCGGCCGCGACTTTTGAGTAGTCGCAGAACCCCCGGAAGTCGTTCGCCAATATCTGCAATAGCGCGGTGCCTTTACGTCCGGTGGTGCGATACAGTTCGCCGTCGCGGCGGCCCGCATCCACGCCGATCCTGAAAGCCTCGGAGTCCGCGATCAAGCCATCGATCGATGCGCTGAAAGTGGCCGGACTGTCGGGAAACATCAATGTGACGATGAGGCCAGTGGCAGCGACCGACACATCCGCGTCATCAACTTGCCACGCAGCGCAGATCGGCAAGCAAAATCCCTGGAGATAACCGACCAGCTTCGCTTCCAGCGCATCGGGCAGAGCGCTGTAAGCGAGTTCAGAACGTGCAATGGTGGGAAGGACGAGCGCCGCGACAATTGCCGCTATTTTGCGCGCGGTCGAGAGTTCTTTAGTTTCCTGCGTCACTTCATGGACTTCATATAGTCGTTGGAACATCGACGCCTCCTTATGAACCTGGTTTTCCAGAAAACACCTGGCATGGGGTTGATGGAATATGATGCGTATCGCGGGAGACAGCGGTTGGGGGTCGCACATTTTCCGTCGAAAACCCGCCCGCCAATAATGGCGTGTGCATAACGGCATGGCAAATGAACCCCAAGCGGGTGACGGGTAGTGACGCTGGCGGTGAAACCGGCAGCGAAGCGTTTTCAATGGAGGCAGGCGGGACGTCGGTTAGACGTTAGTTGGACGTGAGTTGGACGTGAGACCCGCGGAGTCACTGATGCCGATCCGGCGGGATCAAGGACGAAAACCATGCCCCCTCTCAGGCAGGAAAGACCGCAATTACAATGAGAAAAGCACAGCAATCCAGCAGCGTCGGCATCACAAGTCGCTTGAAACGTGGGCTGTCGACGTCCGTTGCAGTCGCTTCGTGTGGTGTGCTCATCGCCGGAATCATGATGGGTTTATGCTGCGTAGTCCTGTATCAGAGCCGCCAGGATGCGCTGGACCATACCCGCGACACCTTGCGCGATATCGCCGTCATTGCCCAGCGTGATATCGAACGCAATCTCGAGCTGTATGAACTGTCGCTGCAAGCCGTGGTAGATGGGCTTCAGCAATCCGACGTGATGAACTTGCCGCCTCATTTGCGCCGGGAAGTACTCTTCGACCGCGCGGCCAGCGCGAAATATCTCGGGTCGATGCTGGTCATGGACGAGCTCGGAAACGTCGTCATCGACTCCGGCAGCGATACGCCAAGAACCGGGAATTTCGGCGACCGCGAGTATTTCAAAGTTCAACGCGACAACCCCAATGCGGGTCTCTACATAAGCGATCCTTACCTGTCCCGCCTGCGCAACGGCGCACCTAGCATCGGCCTGAGCAGACGGCTTTCTCACCGGGACGGATCGTTTGCGGGGATCGTGTTACTGGCGGTGAATATCGCCTACTTCCATGACTTGTTTGCTGGCTTGGCGCTGGGTCCGCATGGATCGCTGTCGCTGATCGGAAAAGATGGCGCCATGGTGATGCGGCAACCCTACGATCCCAAGGTGATCGGACGAAACATCAAGAACGCGGCCACCTTCCGGCGTTTTATGTCAGCGCCAGAGGGGAGCTTTAGCGAAACGGCGTCAATCGATGGCGTGCGCCGGCTGTATTGGTTCGCCAACTTCCCGCACGCTCCGCTGATCATCATGGCGGCGGCTTCCGAGGAAGATATCTACGCGCCATGGCGGCGCCGCGCCCTGACGATCGGGTCGCTGATGGCGATGTTCGGTGCGGGGTTCATCGCGCTGTCCGTCATGCTCGGCATGCAGTTGCGGCGGCGCATGCGGGCGGAGTCGGAGCTGCAGATGCTGGCGAGAACCGATGGCCTTACCGGGCTGAATAATCGTCGCAGTCTGGGCGAGATCCTCGAGCTGGAGTGGCGCCGCGCCAAACGCTCGCAAAATGTCTTGTCGTTGTTGTTCGTCGATATCGATCGATTCAAGGCCTACAACGACACCTACGGTCATCAGGCCGGTGACGATACCCTGGCGGCCGTCGCACGATGCATCGCCGACAACATCCGGCGGCCGGCCGACAGCGCCGCACGTTATGGAGGAGAGGAGTTTATTGTCGTCCTTCCGGATACGTCGGCGGCGGGCGCCTCGCTGATCGCCGAAAAGATCCGGTCCGCCATCTGCGCATGCCGGATCGAGCACGCGGGCAGCGAATTTGGATGCGTGACGGCGAGTATTGGCGCGGTGAGCCGTGAGCCGCAGATGGACGACGATATGACGACGGTGATCAAAGCGGCCGACGAAGCCTTGTACAACGCGAAGGCGACTGGCCGGAACAAAGTATCGACTGCCTAGGGGCGGTGCGCCTGATCAGGGCCTCAGTCTCGTTCCCTCGCCCACGCATCGGGCGCAGGGAACGCTCAATAAGCCTGGATGCTCTCGGCGACCGCTGA
>JGI12635J15846_10002977_pt1 | contig 14778 bp, 10 predicted proteins | sample BlaSpr_A8_OM2_M2_FD_15846 | JGI IMG/M metagenome (IMG submission 15846) | reverse complement strand
AGGTGAACTCGGCCGCCCTGCCACGCTGAGATGATGGTTCGCCCCCGATGAAGCCCATACACGTCGCATTCGTCTGGCACATGCACCAGCCGTACTACAAGGACGACCTGACCAACACGTACCTGCTGCCCTGGGTCAGGCTCCGCGCGGCCAAGGACTACTACAAGATGCCAGCCCTGCTCGAGGGCTACCCCAAGGTCCGCGCCACCTTCAACCTCGTGCCCTCGCTGCTGGCCCAGATCGAGGACTACGGAAAGGAGGAGTCGGTCGACCTCTTCCTCAACCTGAGCCGCCGGGATGCCGCCGAGCTCTCGCCGGAAGAGCGCGAGTTCCTGCTCCGCTGGATGCGCGAGTCGCCCAGGGCGCTGCGTGTCCAGCAATCGCCGCGTTACCTCGAGCTCGCGTCGCGGCCCGCCGACGCGCTGTTCACGACCTCCGAGATTCGCGACCTGCAGGTGTGGTTCAACCTCGCGTGGTGCGACCCGGTGTGGGTCGAGTCCGATAAGCGCCTCGCCGAGCTGAAGCGCAAGGATCGCGATTTTTCTGAAGAAGACAAAGCGCCTCTCTTCGCGGCGCAGCAGGAGATCATGCGGAAGGTCATCCCGAAGTACCGCGAGCTCGCCGACCGCGGGCAGGCCGAGCTGACCTTCTCACCCTATTACCACCCGATCCTTCCGCTGCTCTGTCACGTCGACACCGCGCGCATCGCGAACCCGCAGATCCAGCTTCCCGAGCGCCACTTCTCGCATCGCGAGGATGCCGAACGGCAGATCTCGCTGGGCATGGGCCTGTTCGAACGCCTGCTCGGACGCACGCCGAAGGGCATGTGGCCCTCCGAGATGGCGGTCGGAGAGGACGTGATCGGCCTTGCCACCGGCGCGAACCTCGATTGGATGATCAGCGACGAGGAGGTGCTGGCGCGCTCGCTGGAGGGGCCATGGTCGCGCGATGAGCAGCTGTACCGCCCCAGGCGCGTCGAACGGGATGGCAAGACGGTGGCCATGGTGTTCCGCGACTCACAGCTCTCCAACGCCATCGGCTTCGACTACCAGCGCATGTCCTCGATCGATGCCGCACGCGCCCTGGTGGGACGCGTCAGGCGAGTCGGCGAGCAGCAGGGCGACCGCGACTCGCTCGTCGTGATCGCGCTCGATGGCGAGAACGCGTGGGAGTTCTATCCGCGCGACGGTCACGACTTCCTCAACGCGCTTTACACAGAGCTCGAGTCGAGCCCGGACATCGTGACCACGACGGTGGCCGACTTCCTCACGGAGCACCCGCCCGAGCAGCCGCTCCACCACCTCCACACCGGCAGCTGGATCGGCGCCAGCCTCGACACCTGGATCGGCGACCCGGAGCACAACATCGCATGGGACCTGCTCGCCGAGACCCGCTCCTGGCTCGAGGAACAGTCCCGGCTGCGTCCCAAGGAATCGGACCAGGCCGCCCTCGCCTGGCGCGAGATCCTCATCACAGAGGGCAGCGACTGGTTCTGGTGGTTCAGCCGCAAACACGACTCTGGCATGGACCCGATCTGGGACAACCAGTTCCGGCTGCACCTGCGCAACGTCTACAAGCTCATGGGCTCGAGAGCTCCGGCCCGCCTGTTCCAGCCGATCATCAAGCGCGCTCCGACGCCGGAGCGCGGTGTGCCGGCAGCCTCGATCCACCCCGAGTCGCGGGACGACCCGGCCTGGAGCCGGGCTGGGTACTTCCTCGTGGGCTCGGGGTTCGGTGCGCTGCACCGCCCGGCGGGTGTGGTCGAGCGCGTTTTCTACGGCAACGACGGGGAGGAGCTGTACTTCCGGATCGACACCCCCCGCACGCCGGCCGAGCTCGAGGCGCAGCACATCGACTTCTGGCTCTACTCCTCGGGCTCCCCGGCAGAGGACGGCGCGAGCGACATGGAGCTGCCGCTGCCGGCATCCGCGATGGTCGACCTCGGCTTTGAGCCGGCCTACGCGATCAGGATCGTGCCCCGCGCCCACGGAGGATCGGTGACGGTGGCCAGGATCGTGGAGCCCCAGAACAGGGCTGTGGCCGAAACGGCGTGGGAGATCCCCGACCCCTTCTTCGTGTCGATCCCCTTCAAGGTTCTCGGCAAGGGCCCAGGTGACACCGTCGAGCTGGCTCTGGTCGTGTGCCGCGAGGGGCGCGACATCGAGGTGGTGCCTCCGTCGGGCTCGCTCGGCGTGCGGATCCCAGGTGAGGCGCCGGCCGAAGAGGTCCCTCACTCTCAACACCTGAAGGTCCTGGTGGCGACTGCCGAGCTCGCGCCCTTCGCCAAGCTCGGGGGTGTCGCCGACGTCTCCGCTGCGCTCTCGAAGGAGCTGCGCCGCCTCGGTCACGACGTCAGGGTCGTGCTGCCCCGGTATCGCCAGGTAGACATCGCGAAGCACGGCCTCCGACCGATTGTCACGGACCTGCAGGTGCCGCTTGGGTCGCAGAAGCTGGCGGCGACCATCTACGAGGGCCGCCTCGGGGACATGGTCGTCTACTTCGTCGATTGCCCGCAGCTATACGACCGCGACGGCATGTTCGGCTTCGGGGACGACGACGCGCGATCGGTGTTCTTCTCGCGCGCGCTGCTGGAGATGCTGCCGGCCCTGGAGTTCTTCCCGGACGTCATCCATGTCCACGACTGGTACGCGGCGCTGGTGCCGAACCTGCTCGACCGCGTTTACACGGGCAGCGCTTACGCGGAGATCGCCACCAACCTGACCATCCACAACCTCGCCGCCCAGGGGGTGTTCGGGTTCGGCGCGCTGGTGCTGGCGGGCCTGGAGGAGGCCGGGCTCATTCGCGTCGGCATCCCGGGCCTCGACAACGTGGTCAACGTGTTGGGTCGCGGCATCCACTTCGCCGACGTCGTCAACACCGTCAGCGAGCGATACGCGGCCGAGATCCAGCTGCCGGAGTACGGCGAAGGGCTGGACGAGCTGCTGCGCCGCAACGCGCACAAGCTCCACGGAGTCGTCAACGGCATCGACTACGACATCTTCGACCCTGCGCGTGACCCCAACATCCCTCACCACTACTCGGCCGAGGCTCCCGAGGCGAAGGCCTTGAATCGTGCCGCGCTGCGCTCTGAGCTCGGGCTGGAGGACGTGAACAAGCCGCTGTGCGCGATCGTCTCGAGGTTTTACGACGTGAAGGGCCTCGACCTCGTCGAACAGTCGATGGCCCAGCTGCTGCACCTGGGCCTACAGGTCGTCGTCATCGGCACCGGCGACCGCCGCTACGAGGACATGTTCCGGCGGTGGTCCGGCCAGGTTCCCCACCAGGTCTCCGCCACCATCGGGTTCGATCCCGCGCTCGCCCAGCGCATCTACGCGGGCGCCGACATCCTCTGGATGCCGTCGCGCTTCGAGCCATGCGGCCTCGCGCAGCTGATCGCGCTGCGCTACGGCACGATCCCGGTCGTGCGCGAGACCGGAGGACTCGCGGACACCATCAGGGACTACGACCCGGTGGCGGCGACGGGCAACGGCTTCGTGTTTGACACCTACGACGCATGGCAGTTCTTCGCCGGGGTCGTGCGGGCGGCCGAAACGTACCGTCATCCAGCGCCGTGGGCCTGGCTCATCAAGCGCGCGATGACCGAGGACGTGTCGTGGTCTCGCTCGGCGCACCGCTACGTGCACCTCTACCTGGCTGCAATCACAGCGCGCCGCGAGCGCCGCGGCGTGACGGCGCTGGCGGACTAGCCGCAAGCCCACCGAGCGCGATTCCGCACGTTTGGCGCCAACGGTGCGCTTCGGAGTCGGTGATTCCGCACGTTTGGCGCCAACCGTGCGCTACGCCCCGACCCTACCCGCCCCAATCAGGAAGCAGCCGCAGCTGCTCGACCCGGCGCGCGCCGGGCGCGTAGGCGAGGTTGAAGTAGTCGATCACCATGCGGCGCGCCGCGAAGGCGGTGGCGGTGTGCCGGATGGACGCGCGCATCATCTCGACCCAGCGCTGCGGGATCCCATCCTTGTCGCGATCGAAGAACGCCGGCGCGACCTCCCGCTCGAGCAGCCGGAAAAGGTTCTCCGCCTCGGCGCGATCGTCTACCTCCGGGCGGTCCAGGGTCGCGGCCGACGGGATCGCCCAGCCGAGCTCCGGACGGTAGGCCTCGTCCCACCAGCCGTCCAGGATGCTCACGTTCAAGCCTCCGTTGGCGCCCGCCTTCATCCCGCTTGTGCCGCTTGCCTCGAGGAACCGCTTCGGGTTGTTCAGCCACACGTCCGCGCCACGGACCAGGTGGCGCGCGAGCTCGATGTCATAGTCCTTGAGGAAGACGACGCGGGGCTCCTCGCGCGCCAGCGCGACGATGCGCGCGACGATGTCCTTGCCCGGCTGGTCCGCAGGGTGTGACTTGCCCGCGAACAGCATTTGCACCGGGCGCTTGGAGTTGTGCAGGAGCCTGACCAGCCGCGCGGGGTCCTGGAGCAGGAGGTTAGCCCGCTTGTATGGCGCGAAGCGCCGGGCGAAGCCAAACGTCAGAGCGTCGGGCTCCAGCTCTTTCGAGTCTTCAGATCGCTTCTTCGCGAACTCCAGCAGGCGCCGTTTCAGCACGAGGTGGATCGCCCACAGGTCCTCGGCCGGTATCTCGTGCACCGCCTGCCAGCGCCCGTCCCTCCCGTCGAGATCCCACCAGTCGGGCCCCACGTAGCGACGAAGCAGCTCGGTGATCTCTGGCGCGATCCACGTCGGCATGTGCACGCCGTTGGTCACCGAGCCGATTGGGATCTGAGTTTCCGGCAGGCCGCGCCACGCGTCTTTCCACAACCGCCGCGACACGGCCCCATGCAGCCGGCTGACCCCGACGGACTGGTCGGCGAGACGCAGCGCCGCGTAGGTCGTGCAGAACCGCTCTCGAGGGTCGCCGGGACGCTGGCGGCCGAGGTCCATGAAGCGGTCGAACGAAAGGCCGACCTGCGTCAGGTATGGGCCGAGGAGATCCCAGACAAGGCCGGGCTCGAAGTAGTCGCTCCCGGCGGCGATGGGAGTGTGCGTGGTGAAGACCACACCCGCGCGCGCCACGAGCCTCGCCTCTTCCAGCGACATCTGCCGCGAGGCGCGCAGCTCGCGGATTCGCTCGATGGCGCAGAGAAAGCTGTGACCCTCGTTGAGGTGGAACACGCCCGCGGTCATGCCCAGCGCATGCAGCGCGCGCACGCCGCCGATGCCGAGCACTATCTCCTGGCGCAGGCGCCGGTCGGGCTCGGGGACGTAGAGGCGGTCTGTGATCGTGCGCAGGTCCGGCGGGTTGGCCTCCAGGTCCGTGTCGAGCAGGAAGAGCGGCACGCGCCCGACCTGGGCTCGCCACACCCCGATGCGCACTGAGCGCGAGCCGATCGGCGCCTCCACCTCGACGCCTTCGACCCTGTGCACTGGAAGATCGGCGCCGCGGTTCTCCGAGTACACCTCGACCTGGCGCCCGCCGGCGTCGATGTCCTGCCGCCCGAAGCCCTGCTTGTAGAGGAGGCCGACCGCGATCAGCGGCAGGCCGAGGTCGCTCGTCGCCTTCAGGTGATCGCCGGCGAGGACCCCCAGACCTCCCGAATAGATCGGCAGGCACTCCGCAAGGCCGAACTCGAGCGAGAAGTAGGCGACGACCAGCGGGGCTTTGGCGTCCATGAAGCGCGGCTTCAGCTCGTAGTACTCGCGCCGCGCCGCCCGCGCGCCCTCCAGGGCCGCGCGCACGTCTTCACGCTCGCACGCCCGGGCCACTCCTTCCTCGCCGAGGCGGGCGAGCAGCAGGACGGGATTCTGTCGCGTCGACTCCCACAGCTCGGGGTCGAGCGTCCGAAAGAGATTCTCGATTCGGGGCTGCCAGGTCCACAGCAGGTCGTGAGCGAGTTCGTTGAGTTCTTCCACCAAGACTCTAGGGGCGCCCCTCGGGATTTCGGCCGGATCTTCGGCGCCCATGCGGCTGCATTGCGTCGATGCCTCCTCCGCGCGCTCGGTTACGCATCCACGGGATGCGCGCCCTCGCGTGCTCGGAGGCGCCTAGCACTGCAGCCACCTGGATCGCCGAATCTCTCGGCCGAAACCCGAGCGTCACCCCTACGATGTTATGGGGTAGGGCGAGATGAAGGCCGTGGTCATGGCGGGTGGGGAGGGTTCTCGTCTCCGTCCGCTCACCAGCCGGACGCCCAAGCCGCTGGTGCCTGTCGCGGGGCGCCCGATCATGGAGCACATCCTCCTGCACCTGCGCCGCCACCAGATGCGCGACGTAGTCGCCACAGTGCAGTATCTCGGCGCCTCGATCCGCAACTATTTCGGCGACGGCTCTGAGCAGGGCGTGGCGCTTTCGTACTCGGTCGAGGACTCGCCGCTGGGCACCGCGGGCTCGGTCATGCTGGCGCGCCAGCGCCTGAACGAGACCTTCGTCGTGATCTCCGGCGACTCGCTGACCGACATCGATCTTGCCGCGGCGGCCCGCTTCCATCGCGAGCGGCGAGCCATCGCCACGATCGTCCTCAAGCCCGTGCCCAACCCACTCGAGTACGGGGTGGTCGTCGTGGATGAGGGCGGCGCTGTGCAGCGCTTCATCGAAAAGCCCAGCTGGGGCGAGGTGATCTCAGACCTCGCGAACACCGGCATCTACATCCTCGAACCGGCGGTCTTCGACTACTTCCGCTCGGGCGAGGTGACGGACTGGTCGGGTGACGTCTTCCCCAAGCTGCTCAAAGAGGGCGAGCCGGTGTTCGGCTGGGTCGCCACCGATTACTGGGAGGACGTCGGCAGCCACGCCGCCTACGTCAAGGCCAACTTCGACTGCCTCGAAGGCAAGGTGAAGGTGCAGATCCCGGCCGATCGCGTCGGCGATTCGATCTGGATCCACCCGGATGCCGAGGTCGCGCAGGGCGCGCGCATCGACGGCCCGGCGCTCATCTGCGCAGGTGCGAAGGTGCGCGCGGGCGCCTGGGTCAATGGGCCGGCCGTGGTCGGCGCGTACACGACCATCGACTCGGGGGTCAAGATCTCGAACTCCATCACGTGGGATCACAGCTACATCGGCCTGAACTCGCGACTACGAGGCGCAGTCGTGTGCAGATCGGTCACGATCAAAAACGGCTGCCTGCTCGAAGAGGGCAGCGTAATCGGCAGCGACGTCGTCATCGGCGCGGGTTCGACGGTGAACCCGAACGTGCGGATCTGGCCGAACAAAGAGGTGGAGCCCGGCGCGGTCGTGCACGAATCGATCATCTGGGCGGGCTCGTGGAAGCGCGGCCTGTTCAGCTCGTACGGACTGAATGGCTTGATCAACGTGGAGTTCACACCCGAGTTTGCCTCCAGGCTCGGCGCGTCCGTGGGCGCTCTTGCCCCCAAGGGCACCGAGATCGGGATCTCGCGCGACTACACGCGATCGGCGCGCATGATCAGCCGCGCGCTGATGTCGGGGATGATCTCCTCGGGCACCAGCGTCACCGACCTGTCGGTGCTGCCGGCGCCCGTGTCGCGCTACTGGGCGCGTCGCAACCACGTCTCGGCGGTGCACGTGCAGACTTCGCCGGTTGACCCGCGTTCGGCGGACATCCGCATCTTTGACGACCACGGGCTGGAGCTCGATAAGCGCAGCGAGCGCCGGCTCGAGGGTCTTTTCTTCCGCGAGGACATCCGCCGCGTGTCGCATTACGAGATGGGCCGCATCGTGCGGAGGGATGGGCAGACGGAAGGCTACATCGCAGACATGATCGCCAAGCTCGACCTGGAGAAGGTGCGCGGCGCGGCGTTCAAGGTGCTGATCGACTACAACAATGGATCCGCCGCGACGGTGCTGCCGCCGGTCCTGCAGGAGATGAACTGCACGGTCATTCCGCTCAACGCGTCGCCCGCCGAGATCGTCATGGAGCAGGACGAGGCCACGTTTCGCGATCGGCTCCGAGAGATGGGCCTGATCGTGTCTGCCGTGAAAGCCAAGCTTGGCGTGTTCATCGACACGCCGGGTGAGAGATGTTTCCTGGTGGACGAGAGCGGAACGGTCCTCGACCACGATGAGGCATTCGCGGTCCTGACACAGCTGGCGCTCGCCCACCGGCCGGGGATGGTGCTCGGCCCGGCTTCGGCATCGCTTGCCTTCTCGATGATCGCGGAGCAGATGCAGAGCAGGTTCGTGCCGACCAAGATCACCCCCGGATCCGTGCTTCGTGCGGCGCAGCATGCCGAGACGGTGGTGGCGTCGGACGGCGCGGGGGGCTACTGCTGGCCAGATTTCGCCGTGTCATTCGATGCCGTGTTCACGACCGTGCGGGTGCTGGAGCTGCTGGCGCAGACCGGCTCATCTCTTAGGACCCTGCGCAGCCGCATTCCAGCGGTGGCACACCGAACCGCGGTCGAGTTCTGTCCCTGGGAGGTCAAGGGACGCGTGATGCGAACCATGATGGAAAAGCACATGCGGGACCGGGTGGACCTCACCGACGGTGTGAAGGTTTTCGTCGACGGCGGCTGGGTGCTGGTGGTGCCGGACGCCGACCGGCCTGAATACCACATCATCGCGTCGACGCTCGACCCTGCCCTGTCGGATCGCCTGGTCGGCGAGTATTCGCAGCTGGTGCGCTCCGTGGTGACGGAGGCGGCGCCTCAGGCCGAGGCTGTCGTCGAAACGTAAGATTCCTGGGGCGCGGGCGTAGCTCACCTGGTAGAGCGCAACCTTCCCAAGGTTGAGGTAGCCGGTTCGAGGCCGGTCGCCCGCTCCATTTTTCATCAGGCCAATGGGTGGAGGTAGACATTGAAAAAGCTCGCCAAAGGTGGCTTCGAGATCGCTGACTGGAAAGAGAACCCGGCGGGGCCGAAGGCGGGCGCCAAGGTGACAAGGGCGACTGTGAAGCAGCGTTACACCGGAGACATCAAAGGCACAGGCACGATCGAATACGTGATGGTCTACCGCCCCGACAAGACCGCCGAATACACTGGCGTGGAGGTCATCACCGGCAGCATCGGCCTCCGGAAGGGCTCGGTTGCCCTCCTGCTTCGAGGTGACTACGACGGAAAGGAAGCGGTCACGAAATGGGAGGTCGTGCCCGGCGCAGGCAAGGGCGACCTGAAGGGCCTGACCGGCAAGGGTGAGTTCTCGGCGCCGATGGGCAGCAAGGGCAAATACACGCTGACCTACGAATAGGCGCGCGCCGCACACTAGGATCCTGTTGCGGGTGTGATTTTGTTTTCAGGAGGGAGCTGCCGTGCCGACCTACATCTCACTGCTTCGTCTGAGCGGCCAGGGGGCCAAGGCAATCAAGGACAGTCCTCGGCGGCGTGACGCAGCGGCCAAGGCGATCGAGAGCCTCGGTGGGAAACTGCTGCACACGTACCTGACCATGGGGCGCTACGACTTCGTCGCCATCGTCGAGGCGCCGGATGACGAGGCCGCGGCGAAGTTTGCGCTGATCACCGGCAGCCAGGGCAACGTCTCGACCGAAACGCTGCGCGCCTTCTCAGAAGCCGAGTTCGAGCGCCTGCTCAAGACCCTGCCGTAGGCCTGTAAGCGGTCGGGATACGTAGGGGCAGCGCCAGCCAGCCCATCGCGGCTGCCGCCGCCAGGCCGGGCGCGAACGCGAGGGCTGCCACTCCAGTCGCGTCCCAAAGTGCGCCCGCGATCAGCGGCACCCCGAATCCCAGTGCGTACTGGACCGTGAAGACGGCGGCGCTCATGCGATGCACGTCGCCCGCTGCGGCGAGCTTCGGCGGGAGCGTGAGCGCGACGATGAAGCCGAGCGCTGCGGCGAAGCCGAGCACGAACGCCCACGCGACGACGCTCGCGCCTGGCGAGAAGATGATGCCCAGCTGCGCCACCGCCATCAGGACGCTCGACCCGATGAAGCCCACGCGGCCGGTCAGCAACCGCTCCCAGATTGCGACGGCAGGCGCCGTGAGCAGCTGTGAGCCGTTCAGTACGGCCAGAGTGGGGGTGATCAGGTCATGGCGTCCGGTCTGGTCGAGAAAGTCCGGGATGTAGGCATTGCTGCCGAAGTAGACCGCCGACGCCATGCCCATGACGACGCCGATCCGCACCGCCGGCCCCTCGCGCCAGCTCGGCCACCAGCGCGCCGGGACCGCCGATCGAGGCACCCTGGCCGGCGCGGCGAGCACGATGGCAACGGCGCTGGCCGCCACCACTGCGGACCACAACGCCAGGGCCCAGCGCCAGTCGCCGTGCGCGAGCGGCAGGACGCCGACGGGCGTGGTGAGGGCGGTCGGGATGGTCTCGCCGACCAGGAATCCGGTGCTGTAGACGGCCGTGGCGATGGCGATGCGGCGTGGGAACCACTCGCGGACCAGGGACGGAAATGCCGGCTGGCTCACCGCGACGCCGACGCCCATCAGGAAGGTCGCGCCGAAAAGCACCGGGGTGCTGGGGCCGAGTCCGCGAAGGGCACCGAACACGGCCACGAAGCCGAGCCCCGCCATCAACGCTCCTCGCACGCCGAACTTGGCGATGAGCAGCGCCCCGGGCACCGACGCGATCGCCAGCAACAGCACCGGCAGCGAGACCAGGGCTCCGACTGCCTTCTCATCGAGGTGCAGCTCGCGATGGATGAGCGGGATCAGCGGAGGTACGGCCAGCATCGTCAGCCGCAGGTCGATGCCGCCCAGCAACAAGAGGAACAGCCGAACTCCATCGGCCCGGCTCAGCCTCACCTATTCACCTCCCCACTTTTGTGGGGAGGTGGCGCGAAGCGCCGGAGGGGAGGCGGAGTTGGTCTAGCCGCATACTTGTGCCTGTGCCGGGCCTATTGATCGTCACGTCGGCCGGACCTGAGGATCCGACCCGCGCGAGCATTCCATTCCATATCGCGGTCAACGGCGCCAGGCCGAACGGGACCGAGGTCGCGATCGCGCTGGCGGGCGACGCCGCTGAGCTGGTCAAGCCAGACGTCATCGCCAACGTGCTGGGGCTTGGCTTGCCGCCGCTGCGCGACCTCCTCGACAAGTGCCTTGACCAGGACGTCCCCTTCTACGTTTGAAAAGGCTGTGCTGAGGCCCGTGGGGTCTTACCGTCGATGCTGACCCCGAATGCGAAATTCATCACGCCGCCCGACCTGGTGCGGCTGACGATGGAGGCCGACAAGGTCCTCAGCTTCTAGTTCACCTCCCCACCACGTGGGGAGGTGGCCCAAAGGGCCGGAGGGGAGCTGGGATCGCTCAACTCCGCGTCGCGCCGATAGCCGCGAGAGCACTTGGGTTCTCGAGCGAGGACAAATCACCGGGATCCTTACCCGTGTACACGGACTTGACCACCCGGCGAAGGATCTTTGCGTTGCGCGTCCGCGGCAGGTCGCCGACGAAATGCACGACCTTCGGGCGCAGCGGCTTGCCCAGCGCGCCGGCGACCAGGTCCTGCAGCTCGACCGCCAGCTGTTCGCTGGCCGGGCGGTTGGGACGGAGGATCACAAAGCAGACCAGGGCCTCACCCTTGAGCTCGTCGGGCACTCCGATCGCCGCCGACTCGGCCACCCACGGGTGACTGACGAGAACTGACTCGACCTCCGCCGGGCCCAGCCGCTTGCCCGCCACCTTAATCGTGTCATCGGACCGGCCGAGGACGTACCAGAGCCCGTCCTCAGGGTCGACATAGGCCCAGTCGCCGTGGACCCAGATGCCGTCGAACCGGTTCCAGTACGTCTCGATGTAGCGCTCCCGGTCGCCCCAGAAACCGCGCGTCATGCCGGGCCAAGGATTGCGAATCGCCAGCTCACCAACCTCGCCGCGCACCGACCGGCCTTCGGCGTCGAGCACGTCGGCGGCGATGCCTGGCACCGGGCCGGCGAACGAGCAAGGCCGGAGGTGGGTGATCACGTTGCCGCAGAGGATGCCGCCGGAGATCTCAGTGCCGCCCGTGTAGTTGATCACCGGGATCCGGCCCCCACCGATGTTCTTGAAGAACCACTGGAACGGCTCGGGGTTCCACGGCTCGCCCGTTCCGCCGAGGATGCGAAGACTTGTGAGGTCGTGGTGAGCCGGGACCTCGTCGCCGTGCGTCATCAGCCCCCTGACGAGGGTGGGGGAGACGCCGAGCACCGTCACCTTGTGGTCGGCGACCATGCGCCATAGGCGGTCCGCCGCGGGGTAGTCGGGCGTGCCCTCGTACAGCACCATGGTCGCACCGAGGATCAGTGACCCAAAGATGAGCCACGGACCCATCATCCAGCCGATGTCCGTGTACCAGAAGATCGTGTCGTCGGCGCCGGCATCGAAACCGTGCGCCATGTCCTGGGCAGTCTTCACGGGAAACCCGCCGTGCACGTGCAGAGTGCCCTTGGGCTTGCCCGTGGTCCCGGAGGTGTAGATGATCATCAGCGGGTCTTCCGGGTCGAGCTCGTGCGTCGGCGCGTGCTCGGGCTCGTCTTCCAGCAGCACCTCCCACACGTTGTCTCGGCCGTGCGTCCACGGCACCTCGCGCACGACGCGGCGGTGCATGATGACTCGGGTCACCGACGGGCATGAGACCAGCGCCTTATCGGCCGTCTCCTTCATCGGCACGACCTGACCGCGGCGGTAGAACCCGTCGGCGCAGATGAGCACTTTCGCCTCGCCATCGCGCAGCCGGCTGGCGATCGCCTCGGGGCCATAGCCCGAGAACAACGGGATGATGACCGCGCCGATCTTCGCGGTCGCGAGGACCGAGATCGCCACCTCCGGGCACATCGGCATGAAGATGCCGACGCGATCGCCGGGCCGCACACCAATCCTGCGCAGCGCGCCGGCAAGTTTGCACACGTGCCGGTCGAGCTCGCCATAGGTCAGCTCGCGCACGTCGCCGGGCTCACCCTCCCAGATCACCGCAACCTTGTCTCGCGACTCGAGGTCGCGATACCGGTCGAGGCAGCTCTGCACGATGTTCATCCGGCCGCCGATCCACCACTTCGCCCACGGCTTGCCCTGCGACAGGTCCACCACCTTGTCGTAATGGCGGTAGAAGGCGATGTCGATGTCTTTGATCGCCGCGTCCCAGAACCACTCGATGTCCTGGTCGGCGCGCTTTAAGAGGTCGGCGAAGGTTTCGATGCCGTGCTGGTCCATGAACCGCTTGAGCCGGCTCCGGGCGATCACCTCGGGGCTCGGCTCCCACATCACGTCCCCGATCACGACCGGTTGCACGCACCGATTCTAGTTGTGGGCTCTTAGACTCGAATCGATGAGCGGGCTGCCGGCCGACTTCGCGGACACTCTTGCGAAGGTGCTCGAGCCGGGTCACCGCGAGGCCGCCGCGAACGTGATCGAGGCCGCCACGCTGCTCGACGACGCCGGCTTGCGCCGCTTCCTCGAGCTTTTCGCCGCCCGAGTCCGAGCCTCCGCCGCGCCGATCAGGTACGAGGAGCTGCGGAGCTTCTTGCGCCTGGCCGGGCGCGCAAGCGCTCCCTGATCTGCTGGGATTCCTCAAGCAGGTCCCAGTAGTTGGTCCAGGCGGCTCGCGCGACTGCCACCGCGACGTTCGCCTTGAAATGCTCGCGCGCCGCCCGCACCGCGTGCTGCTGCGCGTAGCACCAACGATCCCAGGCCCGCTCGACCGTGTGATCGATGAGCTCGAACCACTCCGACTCAGCCGCGCCATTGGGTGGGGACGGCAGCGTGAGCACCTTCCAGACCCTGTCATCCCGCACCACCGTCAGGATCGGCTGGCCGCCTGGCCGGCCGTCATGTCGACTCGGTCGCGGATGGTTCGGGTTGGAGGCCATCAACCGCTGCTGGACGGCGAAGACGAGATCGTGTGCAGCGTGAAGCGTCGCCGGCGGCAGAGGTGGATTGCGCCTGCCGATGCGCAGCTGCAGTGCGTGGATCGCCTCACGCAGACGCGGCGGCGCTTCGATCTCGTCCTGCAGGCGAAGCGTCTCGACATCGTCAAGCAGGACGTCGGAGTCGGCGAGGAGTGACTTCCGGCGGGTTTCGGAGGCTTGCTCGGATTGCGCCGATATCGCCGTGGCGGCCATGCGCAGCACCATAAGCGCTGCGAACCGTTTGTCAAGTGCGGCTTTACAGCCTGCTTGTTATTAACAGCCAGTGGTGGTTGTAGGAAGGACTCAGGCCTCGAGCTACGGCAATCCCAGCAGTCGCTTGCCGTTGTCGAGCAGAACCTTCTGAAGCACCGCATCCGGTAGATCCAGCCCGCTCAGCTCGTCGAGGCAGCGTTTCGGCTGGATGAACGGGTAGTCGCTGCCGAACAGGAACTGGTCCTGGAGCCGGCCCTTCATGTCGCGCATTACTTCAGCCGGGATGTAGCGCGGCGCCCACCCCGAGATGTCGATGTAGATGTTGGTCTTGTGCAGCGCCATCGCCAATAGCTCGAGGTGCCATGGGTACCCGAAATGCGCGGCGATGATCTTCAGGTCGGGGAATGAGGCGGCAGCCGCGTCGAGGCGGATGGGCCGCGCGTAGTCGAGCCGGATGCCCTGCCCGCCCGGCTGGCCCGCCCCAATGCCGCTCGTCCCCGTGTGGAACAGCAGCACGAGGCCCAGCTCTTCGCAGCGTTCGTACAGCGGCCAGTGCCGATCGTCGTCTGGGGCGAAGGCCTGGAGGGAGGGATGCAGCTTCACGCCCTTCAAGCCCAGCTCCGCGATCTGGCCAAGCTCTTCGACGGCGCGCTCGCCTTTGAGTGGGTCGACGCTGCCGAACCCGACGAACGATTTCGGGTGGTCGCGGCACGCCCGTGCGACCAGCTCGTTGGGCACACGCGGGCGTCCGGTCGCCGTTTCGGCGTCCCACGCAAGGAGGACCGCGAGCATGTCGAGCTCTTCGTAGTCGCCCGCCAGCTCGTCGAGCGACCGCCGGGCCACCTTCGAGCGGAAATAG
>JGI12635J15846_10002976_pt1 | contig 14780 bp, 13 predicted proteins | sample BlaSpr_A8_OM2_M2_FD_15846 | JGI IMG/M metagenome (IMG submission 15846) | reverse complement strand
CGAAAAAGACCAGCTAGCCGTGGTCGCGCAGGGCTGCCGCGGATTTCTCCGTGAACGGCGCGATCCGGCCGATCAGTTCGCCGGAAAAACTCTGTTTGACGCGAGCGCTTTCCTCGAGCTGGCGGCGAATTTCACCGGCAGATGAGGTCATCGTTGCCTAGCAGAGCACGATTTTTTCGCGGTGGCGTACGACGCGGCGTGTGGCGTTGCGCGTATCAATGACCAGCTTCGCGGCGTCGGCGATCGCCGCGTAGTCATAGCTCGAATGATCGGTGGCGATAATCACCGCGTCATAGCTTGCGAGCGTCTGCGGCGTGAGCGGCACGGATTTCATGTTCTCGTAATTGTAGTGCCGCATCTTGTGGAGTTGCGGGAAATAGGGATCGTTGTAGTCGAGCAGCGCCCCGCGCTGCTGCAGTAGCTGCATGATTTTCAGCGTCGGCGATTCGCGCAGATCATCCACGTCTTTCTTGTACGCCACGCCGAGCACCAGAATCTTCGAGCCTTTCATGCTCTTCTTGTGATCGTTCAGCGAATTCGCAACCGCGTCCACGACGTGATAAGGCATCGCGGTGTTGACTTCGCCCGCGAGCTCGATAAACCGCGTCGAGAAATCATATTCGCGAGCTTTCCAGGAAAGGTAGTACGGGTCTATCGGAATGCAGTGGCCTCCGAGGCCCGGGCCCGGATAAAACGGCATGAAACCGAATGGCTTGGTGGCGGCGGCGTCGATCACTTCCCAAATGTCAATGTTCATACGCAGGCTGAGCTGTTTCAGTTCGTTGACGAGTGCGATGTTCACGCAACGGAAAATATTTTCGAGCAGTTTGGCCATTTCTGCCGCGCGCGTCGAGCTGACCGGAACGACGCGCGCCACCACCTGCGTGTACAGCGCGATTGCGGCGCGGCCGCTGGGAGGATTCAAGCCGCCAACAACTTTCGGAATCTGCGCCAGCCCGAACTGCTTGTTTCCCGGGTCTTCTCGCTCCGGCGAGAACGCCAGGTAGAAATCGCACGCGATATTCTCATTTTCCGAGCCGGCGGCGATGGTGCAGCGCAAGCCGCTTTTCTCCAGAATCGGAAGTAGCAATTCTTCCGTTGTCCCCGGGTAAGTCGTCGATTCGAGAACCACGAGCTGTCCCCTTTGCAGATGGGGATAAAGGGAAATGGCGGTCTGTTCGACGTAGCTCAAGTCGGGTTCGCGGCGCTCATCGAGCGGCGTGGGAACGCAGATGAGAATAGCGTCGGCTTCCTTCAGCTTCGCGAAATCGCTGGTCGCGCTGAAGTGCCTGCTGTTGACGAATTGTTGGATCTTATTCTGAGGAATGTGCTCGATGTAGGACTTGCCGGCATTGAGCATCGACACTTTGTTGGGATCGGTATCAAATCCAGTGACTTTGTGCCCCGCTTCAGCGAAGCGCAGCGCCAGCGGCAGGCCCACGTAGCCGCAGCCAATGATTCCCACCTTGAGCTGGGCGCCCTTAAAAAATTCAGGTTTCCGGTCGATTGGCATGAGTTGCGTCGCACTCCTGTTTATGTCTGGCCCCGAATTGATCGGAGTCAAGAGATTCACGTTTTCGGGGATACCGCGTTGCGGGCGGCCGCACGGCCGCCAGCAGGCCATAGGGCCGACGTGACAAGGACAAGTAAATATAGCAGGTTCCGCGCAAACAAAAAAAGCCGCCCCTTCTCAAGTGTTACAGCTTGTTCAACGGAGGTTGCTGCGAGAGGCCGGAGGGAGGAAAATAGAACAGTTTGATTCGAATGGTCGGGGCGATGCGCCGAGAGCGGTCTGGTCACCATGATATTTATCATTCTTCTGCTGGGACTTGGCGTTGGTGTGCTGGTCGGCCTCCTGGGCATCGGCGGAGGCGTCGTTCTCGTGCCGGCCATGGTCTACCTGCTGCATATGGACCAGCACATGGCGCAAGGCACTTCGCTTTTCATCTTGTTGCCGCCCATCGGACTCGGAGCCTTGCGCGAGTACTGGAAGCAGGACCAGGTGGATTTGCATGCTGGAATCTTGTGTGCGCTCGGGATGCTCTTCGGCGCTTACGCAGGGAGCTTGATCGCACTCCCCATGCCGTCACGGCACTTAAAAGGATTATTTGGATGTTTCTTGATGCTGGCAGCGTTACTACTTTGGAGAAAGTCGCGGCACGAATCGAACGTGGTCGGCAACGAGCAGGAGAAAGCTCGTGTCTGATGGCATGGGTCGCAGCGCGGGAATTTTCGCGATCGCGTGTGTTTGCGGAGTTGCGTCAGGAATGTTCGGGATTGGCGGCGGCGTGCTACTGGTGCCGCTCCTGGGGCTGCTATTTGCCTTCAGCCAGCATCGTGCGCAGGGAACTTCCTTGGTTGCGCTCATACCCCCCACGGGAGTGTTGGCGCTGATGGCGTATTCGAATGAAGGATTCGTCTCGTGGAAGACGGGACTGCTGCTGATCCCCGGCGTGTTATTGGGCGGCATCGCCGGAGGAAAAGTGGCCAAATGGATCAAGCCGCAGCTGATGCGCCAGATTTTTGCCGGGATCCTGTTCGCACTTGGCGCGTTGCAGGCGTTCAGTGCCTGGTGGCGCTAAGGACGGTCCATTCGAATGGTCGATCTACATTGTCACATTCTGCCGGGTCTCGATGATGGCGCGGCCACCATCCTAGAATCCATCGCGATGGCGGAATCCGCGATTGCCGATGGAATTACGCACGTCGTCGCGACGCCGCACTCCAGCAACGAGTTCTTTTTCGATTTTGTCCACGTGCGCCAGCTTCGAGACGAGCTGCAAACAAAAATCGGCGACCGGCTGAAAATCGCCACCGGCTGCGATTTTCATTTGAATCCAGAGAATCTTGGAGCGTTGCACAAGGATGCCCGGCAGTACTGCCTCAATCAGCACGATTTCCTGCTTGTAGAATTCAGCGAGTTTTCGATCCCGCCTTCGATGGATCAGACGTTGCACGAGATTCAGCTTGCCGGTGTGCAGCCCGTGATCACCCACCCGGAACGGAATGGAATTTTGCGTTTGCATCCGGAGCGCCTGAAAAAGTGGGTGCGCCAGGGTTGCTTCGCGCAGGTGACCGGAGGAGCGCTGACCGGCAACTTCGGCGCCGGCGCCCGGCAGGATGCGCTGCGGTGGATCGGTGAGGGACTGATCCATTTTGTTGCCAGCGATGCCCACAATACGCGAAGCCGGCCGCTTCGTCTGCAAGCCGCCTACAACGTGGTTGTCGATCGGTTTGGCCAAGAAAAGGCGCGCGCACTGTTCCAGGACAATCCACTCGCGGCTTTCGAGGGGCGACAGTTGCCGCACGTTCCAGAAGTGGAAGATGAATTGCCTCCACGACGCCGCAAGCGCTTTTTCTTTTTTTAGCGATTTCTTCCTCTTTCAGCTTCGAGCTTGAACCTTCACCTCCTTTCGCTGGATGCACGGGCAGGCCCGCCCAGGCATTCAATAGGCCCAGGACTTCGCGCACCACGTCGAGAGCGTCACTGGTGGTGCGCCACCAGCGACGGGGATCGAAGGGATCGCCGGAAGCGGCGCGCACGATGGCCCGGCCCTGGCCAGGAGCAAGCCTGCGCCAGAGCAGGCGAACGCGCCGCGTGTGCGCTTTTGTCGTCACAAGAATTACGGCTTCGCCCTTTTCGCGCGTAAGGGTGGCCGAGGCGGCCTTGATTTCGTCGGCGGTATTCGCGATCGGAGGTTCGAGGACGTGAATCGCTTCCGGCGGCACTCCTTCGTGAATCAGAACGAGCTTGTTGTAATGGTCCTCGCCGGAGAAGGCAATGCCCATCTCTTCCAGAGTCTCGCCGGGTTCCGAAGAATGGGTAATCCAGATTTCCGGCGCGTATCCTTGCCGGTAAAGTTTCGCAGTCTCGATGGCTCGCAACGGCATAGCGCCGCTGAGAACGATGATCGCTCTGGCTTTTACAAGCGGGTCTTCCACTACCAGCCAACGGCCGATGCCAAAGAAGATCACGACGGCAAGCGCCAAGCACCCACCGCCAACGGCGTAAAGAACGCGCCAGGTACGGGAACGCGACCGGGATACCGTTGCGGGGTTGTCCGGAGTTGTCATTGGGGAACCGGCGCATGCTATCCCGCCCCGTCGAAGTGGTCAATGCGCGTGGCTCAGCCCACGAATTACGACGATTCGATAGCAACCGACTGTCGCCCCTCAGAAGCGCATTTCTGCATGGCTGCAGGCGCAGAGACCCGAGCTTCAATAAGACCGCAGAATCCAAATCACAATGCCAATCGGAATCACCGCCGCAGCAATAACTGCGAATAAGATGACCCCGAGGAACATCCAATCCCGTCCGGTGTTGGAGCCGGGCTGTTCCCTCTCTCGGATCAGCAACTGGTAGTTCCGTCTATTCGCCTTCCAAAAGACATGGAAGACGTCGCCCGCCACCGGTATTGCTCCCATTGTGGTTTCCAGAACTACATTAGCAATCATGCGAACCAGAGTGATCGATCGCACGCCGCGACGCCAGGCCGCGAACACAATTAAGAAGGATGCGATGCCCGCCATGGCATCTCCGATGCCGGGTACCCAGCCAATCAGGGCGTCGAGCCCAAACCGAATCTTGGTTCCCGGAATCCGGAATATATCGTCCAGGAGGGCGGCAACGTAATCGAGGTGTTCGTTTGACGTGAGTTGGCGCGACACTGGGCCCTTTCCCCTTAATACTATACAGGCCCGCACTAACCGGACGATGGAGTTGCTCCTATTTTATCGAACGCGAATTCGGAGGGGAACACACGTCCGATTGACCGACTATACCTTCCCTAGACAGCGGAACAGCGAATTTTTGAATTGCACTCCTGGCTCTCTGAATGCTTGATACGGAATCCGTCGGGGTGTGGAATTTCCAGGATAACTACGCAGTATATGGCGTTCTGATTTACATAGCTCGTTAGGCTTACCACACCAGAGAATTCTAATAGCGCCGGGGGTGACTCTTTTTGGTCAGTTTTGCAGACCGCCTTAGTAGACCATTGGTCTGTGGGGTGGAAAACGGCTGTATCTGGGGAAGGTCATAGCCGGGATTGTCGGCGGCACTGGTCAGCAAGATCGATCAACCAGAATAGCGAGCAAGGGAGGATGTAATGATGAAAACTGCAGCGACTTTGGCGGGCCCTAATGGAAGTGGCGGTGCTGTCCGGATTGAGAGTGTGGCGGACATTATCGAACGTGAACTCCAATCTGTGATTGCGGATTGGCTTTTTCGTGTCGAGCAGGAGCCAGACCTGACGTGCATCCCGCTGAACTTTGAAGAGCGCACGGGCCATCTCCCTCATCTTTTGCATGATGTGATTGCGCGGCTGCGTCTGGATGCAGGGACGAAAGCCCCGATTTCGAAGGCTGCGGCCGACCACGGGGATTTGCGGCGTAAGCAAGGCTACACGGTAGCAATGGCGGTGGAAGAGTCTCGGCTTCTGCAGGTCACCATTTTTTCGACGCTGCATAAAAATGTGAAAAATTTGGAATTCAGCCTGCTCCTTCCCGATGTGGTGACCATTGCGGACGAGGTGGATGCGCAATTGAAGGAACAGATGCTGCGCTTTATGGCAGCGGATGCCGCGAAGACGGCCAAGGTCAAGTAACTCATTTTTGGAGGAGTTGGCCAGATGCCAAGCCTGGAGCTTAGTACCGCGAAACAAACGGGTACGAACGACAGTGACGACTGCGTTCTGCTCATAGAAGCAGAGGCGGGCGATGCGGCGAGGATATTAGACGAACTGGGCGCGGCGACGGATGAACCGTTCCGCGTGGAGTGGGTTACCGAACTTTCCAGCGGGATCGCGCGGTTGCGCAGCGGCGGTGTTGGGGCCGTGGTAGTTGACCTGACGTTGCCTGATAGCGATGGCGTCGAGACGTTTGACAAGCTATTTCAGGCCGCGCCCCACGTGCCGATTCTGATCCTGAGCCGGACCGATGCGGAAGAAACGGCCAGGCGAGCAGTAAGGCGCGGGGCGCAAGACTACCTGGTCAAGAATCAAGCCGACGGCTACCGGTTACGGCGGACGCTACGCACCATGATGGATCGCCGCGCCACAGAAGCAATCGTGCTGGAAAATGAAGTCAATAATGTGACCCTTGATTCCATCGGGGAGGCGGTACTGCGCACGGATTTACATGGCAACGTCACGTATCTAAATCGCATCGGGGAAAGGATGACCGGGTGGTGCCGGGAGGAAGCAGTGGGTCGTCCCGTGGCGGACGTGCTCCGAATCGTCGATGTTGTTAGCGGCGCAGCGATAGGCAATGCCGTAAATATTGTAATGCAGGAAGATAAGACCGCGGGGGCAACTGCAAACTGTATAAACTGTGTTCTGGTTCGGCGGGACGGCGTCGAATTTGGAATTGAGAGTAAAGTGACGCTTATCCAGGACCAGGATGGGAGCGTAACAGGGGCAGTTGTGGCTTTCCACGACGTGAGCGCGGCCCGGGCCAAATCGCTCGAAATGTCGCACTTGGCGCAACACGATGTCCTGACCGATTTGCCAAACCGGGTGCTGTTCCACGACCGGCTGACGCAAGCGATTTCACTGGCAGAGCGCCAGGGCAAGCAACTCGCGGTCATGTTTGTCGATTTGGATCACTTCAAAAAGATCAACGACTCCCTTGGCCACGATGTGGGCGACAAACTGCTGCAGTCGGTAGCCGGGCGATTGATGGCCTGTGTCCGGCGGTCGGACACCATAAGCAGGCTAGGCGGGGACGAATTCGTGGTGCTCCTTTCTCAAGTCGAGCATGCGGAAGACGCCGCCTTTAGTGCGCGAAAAATCCTCAGGGCCTTATCGGCACCGCATATTATCGAAAATAAAAGCCTTGATATCAACGTGAGCATCGGGGTGAGCACCTACCCCAGTGACGGGCAAGACGCGGAAGGCTTGATGAATAGAGCGGATAACGCGATGTATGAAGCCAAGCAACACGGCCGGAATAATTATCAGTTCTTCCGTCGCGAGATGCACGTGCGACTGGAAGAACGACAATCGCTGGAAGCGGATTTGCGGTATGCGCTAGGTCGGAACGAGTTTTTGCTGCACTACCAGCCTAAACTTAGTCTTCAAACAGGGAAGGTCACGGGCGTGGAAGCGTTGATCCGCTGGCTACACCCGCAGCGGGGAATGGTATATCCCGCGCAGTTCGTGCCTATCGCGGAAGAGTGCGGGCTGATTTTGGCTATCGGACAGTGGGTGCTGCTGGCAGCATGCCGGCAGGCGCGAGCTTGGAAGGATTCGGGATTCGGAATTGTGCCTGTATCGGTGAATGTCTCCGCGGCTGAATTCGGCGCCAAGGATTTTTTGTCAGGGGTTCGGGCCGTATTGATTGCGACGGGAGTGGAGCCTCAGAATCTGGAGTTGGAACTGACCGAAAGCGTGCTGATGCATGACGCGGAAGCTGCGGTGGTCACACTGGCTAAGCTGAAAGCCATGGGCGTGCAACTGGCAATCGACGACTTCGGCACGGGATATTCCAGCTTTACCTATCTGCGGCGTTTTCCGTCGGACGCACTGAAACTCCATCAATCTTTCGTGCAGGATATCACGGCTGACCCCGGAGACGCGGCTATCGTCAGCGCCATGATCAATATCGGCAGGAGCCTGAATCAGCGGGTGATTGCCGAGGGGGTGGAAACCCGAGAGCAACTCAAATTCCTTCAGCGCCACGGGTGCGGCGAGGGACAAGGGTTCTATTTCAGCCGTCCAGTGGTGGCCGAGCAAGCCGGGAGTCTGTTTAAGTCTGGCATGCGAGAAGGGGTGGTCCATTAGCGAATAAAGACGGTCCCGATAGGAACACAAGGAGTCTGGCCTACGCGCTGGTTTCACGCCCGACGTATTAATCGATTGCCATCGGCTCTAGGAGAGCCCTTTGACTTATGGAGGGTCCACTGGTTCCCTGCGCGATTTTGACTTTGACATTTTCCGATCCACCTCTGTTTATCTCCGCGAGCACGCTTATTCTTGATAGAAGTGCTATTCGAACAGGTGCCAACTCACCTCGCTGTCCAGAACTCCAGATCAGGGAAGCTGATAGTACTGGGGCCGGTTCGCCTCAAGTTCGACCTAGCTGAGACTGACCCGCCGCACGAGTTTCAGATGTTTGGATGTTTCAGCGCCCTCAGGCTACACTCTGCAATTGATTTTTTTGGAGGAGGGTGCATGCGTGCCGTGGTGACGGGCGGAGCGGGGTTTCTGGGATCGCATCTTTGCGACAAGCTGCTCGCCGAGGGGTGGGAAGTGCTGGCGGTGGACAATTTCATAACCGGCGCGAAGGGCAACCTGAGCCATCTGGCAAAGAATAGGAAATTCAAGTTTCAGAAGGCGGACGTGAGCAAGCCGTTGAAAGTGGCGGGAAAAGTGGCCTACGTGCTGCATTTTGCTTCGCCGGCTAGCCCGCCCGATTATTTGAAGCATCCCATCGAGACAATGATGGTCGGTTCTGTCGGGACGCAGAACGCCTTGGAACTGGCGCTATGGAAGAACGCAAAGTTTTTTCTGGCTTCCACTAGCGAATGCTACGGTGATCCGGAAGTTTCTCCTCAACACGAAGAATACTGGGGGCACGTAAATCCCATCGGGCCGCGCGGCGTTTATGACGAAGCGAAGCGCTTCTCCGAAGCGATGACCATGGCGTATTACCGGTATCACAAGGTGGATACCCATATCGTGCGAATTTTCAATACCTATGGGCCGCGGATGCGGTTGAATGACGGCCGCGCGCTGCCAAATTTTGTGTTTCAGGCGCTGAGCGGCAAGCCGCTGACGATTTATGGGGATGGGAAACAGACACGCAGCTTCTGCTACGTTGACGACCTGGTCGATGGGATTTACCGGCTAATGATGTCGAACGAGCATTTGCCCACCAACGTCGGCAACCCGCAGGAGATCACCATTCTGGAGTTCGCAGAGCGCATCCGCAAACATTTTGTCAATGCGCCGCCCATCGTCTTCAAGCCGCTGCCGGAGGACGATCCGAAACGCCGCTGCCCGGACATTGCCAAGGCGAAGCGCATCCTGAAGTGGGAGCCCAAGATTGGATTGGATGAGGGATTGCGTCTGACGCTGGCGTATTTCAAGGAAGTATTCAATAAGAGATGAGTGCGCGGGAAATGGGGAATAGAAATCTCATCCTCGGAGACTGGAATGTGAAAAGTGAGAACTACTCTCTGCCGAAAGAGTAGTATTCAAAGCCCTTTTCGCGCATGCCCTGCGGCGTGTAAAGATTTCTTCCGTCGATCACCAATTTGCGCGCCATGACTTTTCCGGCGCGATCCCAATCGAGTTTGCGGAAAACATCCCACTCCGTGCAAACGAGCGCGGCATCGGCGTCTTGCAAAGCCTGGTAGACGTCCTCGTGATAGTGAACCTGGGGAAAAAGGGTCTTGGTGCGCGGCATGCCTTGCGGGTCGGTCGCGTGCACGACGGCGCCTTCTTCGAGCAGGCGCTTGACGACTTCGAGCGCGGGGGCGAAACGGATGTCGTCGGTATTGGCCTTGAAGGCCAAGCCGAGGACGGTCACGCGCTTGCCTTTCACCACCCAGAGGGCCTGGCGGATTTTTTCAAAATAGCGGTCGATGCGCTGTTTGTTGACGCGCTCGGTGGCTTTCAGGATATCAAAGTCCACGCCTACGGAAGCAGACAAGTGGATGAAAGCCTGCACGTCCTTCGGGAAACAGAATCCTCCATAGCCGAGCCCGGCCTTCAGGAATTGTCCGCCGATGCGCGCGTCGAGTCCCATGGCGTGGGTAACTTCCTCAACGTTTGCGCCGATCTTTTCGCAGAGATCGGCGATCACATTGGCATAGCTGATTTTCAGCGCGAGAAAGGAGTTCGAAGCATGCTTGATGAGCTCGGCGCTGTTAATGGTGGTGACCAGAAACTCGGCTTTGTGGCCCGGAGGGCAGGTTCCATTGTGCACGGGGCAGCGGAAACTCTTCTCGAGAATCGGGCGGTAGATTTCGCGGAGTTCCGCTGCGGAGGAGGGATCCTCGACGCCGACAACGATGCGGTCCGGATGGAAAAAATCATAAACGGCGGTGCCTTCGCGAAGAAATTCGGGGTTGGAAGCGACGCGGTGTTTCACGCTGTTGTTTTTGGAATAGGCGGCAAGAGCGCGGCTGAGTTCGAGGCCGGTGCGCGCGGGTACGGTGCTTTTTTCGACCACGAGTTTTGGCGATTTCGCTTCGGCGGCGATTTGGCGGGCGACGTGGTCGATGGCGGAAAGATCGGCTTCGCCGGAATCCTTCGGCGGAGTTCCTACGCAGATGAAGATAGCGTCACCGGCGCGGATGGCTTCGCCGGCATCGGCGGTGTAGGAGATCCGCCCGGCTTTGTGCGCGGACGCGAGAATCTGATCGAGGTGCGCTTCGTAGATCGGGACACCTCCGGCATTCAGCTTGGCGATGCGCTCGCGATCGATGTCCGTGCAAACGACCTGGTGCCCCGCCTCGGCAAGACAAGCTCCCGTGACGAGGCCCACGTATCCACAACCGATGACTGAAAGGCGCAAGACGAACTCTCCCTAAGATGAGCTTTGGAGGGCGCAACCCCGTCCGCGGTGGAATGCCAACTTCTTATTTTGACCTATTCGTCCAGAGGAACAAAGCCTCCCCTTGCCTGCTGTTGTCAAATGCGACCCAACTCTCCGGGCGAGCGCGCCGCCAAGGTGCGAGATCTATACCCGTGTTCGTTAGGAACTCTGATCGTCAGGTCTATGGACAGCCGCTTCTGACCTCGATAGCTTGAAAACTGGGTCATCCTCTCGGATTCCCGCGGCAGCACTGTTCTGCGGAGGCAGATATGGGACGAATTCGTCTCGCTGTTCTATTTCTCGGTTCACTCGGCCTGCTCTTGTGCGTTTCCCAGGACGCGGCTGCCCAATCTTCAAACCGCTCGGGGAAACCCAACGAGGAAAAGGGTGATCTCTCTTCCGAGGCACGGCTGCGCGCCCGGCATCCGCAACCCATTCTCCGCGAGGCGGAGATTTTTTATTGCGAGACTCCGGATACGTCCTGCCGTACGACGCAGGATACATTTCCAATCGCCGAGCTTCGCGATCTGTTCGTTTTTGTGGTGTGGCCCGGTGTGAGCGGCCAGCACGTGCAGACCATGCAATTCCTTTTGCCGGATGGCAGCATTTATACGACAAAAAAGACGCGGTTTTCTATTGGCGGAGCTTCGCCGGTTGCGGCCATGGCCCCGGAGTTCAAGAACGAAGTGTCACCCACTGCACCCGCGCCTCACCTGATGGCTGACGCCAACAAAATTCATACCGAAGGGATTCCCACGCTGCTCATGAAGAGCCGAGGCGATTCCTCGATCCTGACGGTGCTGCCTGTCGGTGGCACTTATATCACGCAGAGAAATCTTAGCGGGACGTGGCGTGTGCGCGTGCTCCTGGATGACCGGCTTGCCCTCGAATCGGAGTTCGCGCTCGTCCCCCGCCATCCCGCGCCCGCAGCCAAAGCAGAGGAAGAGACAGAACGATGAACGCGGCTCCCAAATCATTTCGCCAATATTCCGAGATAATGCTTCGCTGGATTCTCGCGCTGCTGCTGGTCTGCCCGGCGACGCCGCTCCTCTCGGACGAACAAACTGCGGTGACGTCGACGCGAGACGCGACGGTCAATCAGGCCGCTCCCGCGGCCAATAGCGGTGCAGCCACAACGGTTTCCACGCATACGGCGCAAAATGCGAACCAGCGCTCGCTGGTGCGCTTCGATCTGAGTACGACGGGATTGAACTCCAACACCGCGCTGAAGACCTCGACGCTCAAGCTGGTTCCCACCACGCCACTCTTTCTCAGCCGTAGCCAGGAAGTCCATCGCATTACGGGAACGACCGACTGGACGGAAGTCGGCGTCACCTGGAGTACGCGAAATGGAGTGCTCGCATGGGCCACGCCAGGAGGCGACTTCGATCCCACGGCGATCGACACCCAGCCGTCGGGAACGATGGCGGGCACGCCGGTTTTCTTTAACGTTTTGAACGATTCGACCTCGGCAAACATTCCCCAGGGTTGGATCAACGGAACCATTCCGAACTACGGCTTGCTGGTGAAAGACCAGTTGGAAGACGGCGCCACGTGGTCCTTCACACGAGCGATTACGGTGACGGTGGGAGCAACCGCGCCATTCAACGGATACAACGGCTACAGCGTGCCGATCAACGGATTCAACACCGCCGCTCTGGTAGCGGCCGGAAAAATGCGTTCCGATTGCAACGATTTGCGCATCGCGCGCTTCGCGGCTAACACGTGGACGCAGCTCGACCGGCAGGTGATTGGCTGCAATACGGCGAACACTACGATTTGGTTCAAGATGCAGGCGGGCGTGGCTGCCAACGGAACGGACGCGAGCTATTCCCTGTTCTACGGCAACGCCAACGCAGGAGCTCCCCCGGCGAACCTGAACAACGTCTATCTTGCGTACGACAACTTTGACGCCGACACGCTCAACCAGCCGCCGGCTGGCTGGACGGTACAAGGCGGCGGCCCGTGGAACGTGGTGGCCGATGTCGGCACGAATCGGGTCCTCCGCGAATCCAATGCCGTCGGCGCCAATCGAAACCTAATTCACGTTACCTCCGTTACGACCGAGCGGGACGTTTGGATTCAGTCCGACGTCCGCATGACCACCGCCGCAGGTCTGGAAAGCACCGGTTGCCCGGTTGGGCGCGTTGGCGGAGCCACTACCGTCGATATGACCGCTTACCGTTCTTGCTTGCAATTTATTACTGTTGGCGCCAATCCCGATCAGCGGGTGTCGCAGCTCGCCTATTGGAACGCCGGAACTTTCAATACTTTGCAGGAGCCGGCCTTCGCGTGGAACGATGGCACGTTTTATACCGTTGGCGGAGCCTTTTTCGGAAGCCCGGCAACACTCCGCACTTTCGTGAATGGCGTGCTCCAGGCGCCGTCCATCGTGGGTGATGGCAACGTCACGACCGCCGGCTCCGTTGGACTTTTTGTCTACGATGGCGATCCGGTGAACTACGACTTCGACAACTTCCTGGCGCGCCGGTATACCGAGCCGGAGCCAGTGACGGCGGTCGCGGCGGAATCGAACAACGCTCTTTCGCCACTGTATGGATCGCGCGAAAACATCGTCGCCAATCAGCCGACGCTTAATTTGCGCTATTTGCGCGATGTCACCATGAGCGCGCCGACCCTGGGAATCTCGGAGATTACCCTGAACTGGACCTTTCCGAGCGGCTCGACAAACGCGAACTACGACGGAGTGTTGTTCGCCAAGCAGGCAGGAAGCGTTGCGCCGACCTTCGCTCCCGCGGACGGAACCGTATACAACGCCGGATCTCAACCCATTGCGGGACAATTCATCGCGGCCAACACCAGCCTTTTCGCTACCGTCACCGCCTTCGATGAAAACGGAGACAACAGCATCATTCTTCCAGGTACGCAGTACGCTTACAAAGCCTACACTCACGATGCCACGGCCATTGCAGGGGCGGCTTCTTCTGCCGCGCCTCACTATTCATTCGGCAACACCGCGACGCAAACGAACACCACGGTAACCGGCGGGGGCGCGAACAAGAATTGGAGCTACAAGACGGGCGCAACGATTCTCGCAGCACCCGCTCTTGACCCGGGGAATATTGTGGCTACCGGTGGAAACGACAATACCGTGCACGCGATGTCCGCAACCAACGGCCAGCGCAACTATCAGCCGGGCGGTACGTCCGGACTCACGGGAGGAGCGATCCAGGGGCGGCCTTCCCTCATCGCTGCGGGCGACACCTCCAACCCGACCTGCAAGAATGTGTGCGCGGTTGCGTATGTGGCTGCAGCTGATGGCGTCGTGTATGCGTTTCGCGCTGACACGGGCGCCGTGCTCTGGCAGACGGCCGTCTTGACAACCGGTGCGGGAAGCGGCTTTCAGGCTGCCGCGGCCGTTCAGGTGAAATCCTTTGCGAACGCGATGTACACCAATGCTTTTGACCTCGTCATCGTGGCCACCCGCAATATCGGCAGCACGACCAATAATAAAGTCTATGGATTGAACGGAAACACGGGCGCGACGGTCTGGACCTTCAGTCCCGGAAACATGGACATGGTAAGCGCGACCCCCTACGTCGATTACATCAACAATATGGTCTGGGTCGCCAGCCGCGCCAATGGGGGAGTGGTCCAGCCCAGCCTTTGGAGCATCAGCACCAACAGCAGCGGAGTCGCAGTCTCATCCGCGACCTTCCCTCTGAATGATGTTGACCAGGCTCCAACACAGAATTTCGACGGCAAGGTCATCTACGTCACCGCCAACAACGGCCGGCTATGGGTTGTGCGCACGGACCTCAATAATTGTTTCACGCGAAGCGGGAATCTCGGTGTCACTCCCAGGGGCTTTCCCATTCCCATCGAAACCGCCGCCCTAAACGACGACGTCTTTTTCGCGACGAACGTGGGCGTATCGAAAGTTCACGTCGCCTATACAGCAGGTGCCTGCGCGCCGCTTACCTTTACCGTGTCCCCGGGCGGTTGGGCCAACCCCGCGATCACCAACCCTTCTTCGCTGATTTTCACTCCTCCGCCGCAAGCTGAATTCATGTACGTTGCTTCTTCAGATGGCCATCTGTACAAGATTAATCCGACCACCGGTGCGAACGCTGGAAATCGCGTGATCAACCTCGCCGCGACGATCGGCGATCCGAGTTTCGACACGGTCCTTCAAAAGTTTTACGTCGGGGATACCGCTGGGCACATCTATTCGTTTGATCTTTTCTAGGTGGAAAGATTCAAGCCGGGAGCTCCGT
>JGI12635J15846_10002975_pt1 | contig 14782 bp, 11 predicted proteins | sample BlaSpr_A8_OM2_M2_FD_15846 | JGI IMG/M metagenome (IMG submission 15846) | reverse complement strand
CCACGATGATCACCTTGTTCGTGACGATTGGCGGCGAGGTCGGCTCGTACATGCCCGGCGTCGTGACCGGCTGTGCGTGCTGCAGGTCGAGGTCGCCGTTGTTGCCGAAGCCCGCGCAGCGCTCGCCCGTCTGCGCGTCAAGCGCGTAGAGGTGGCCGTCGTTGACGGGCAGATAGATGCGGCGCGTACAGGCGCCGTTGGCCGACGATGCCACGGTTGCTGCCGAGGCGGCGTCGCTCGCGGGCGCGGCTGACTCTGCCGTCGCGGCGCTCGCCGAGAGATCGACATACGACACGCCGCGGCAGGTCACGTGCTGGAACGACGGATCGGGCTGCAGCTTCGGGTCGAACTTCCACTTCTGCTCGCCCGTCTTTGCATCGAGCGCGAACAGGATCTGGTGCGGCGAGCACAGATAGAGCAGATCGCCGATCTTGATCGGCGTGACTTCATTGGTGATCTCGACCGGATCGTTCGGGCCTTTCATGTCGCCCGTGCGGAAGGTCCAGGCCACCTGCAGGTTCTTCACGTTTTCCGGCGTAATCTGCTGCAGCGGCGAATAACGCGTGCCTTCCTGGGTGCGGCCATAAACAGGCCAGTCGGCAGGATCGATGCCGTTGGGGTTCGCGGCGGGCGTTCCGACCGCGGCGCTCAGCGTGCCGTTGATCGTCTGCGGATCGTTGAAGCCCGCGTACACCAGCACACCCGCCCAGATCACGAGCGCGCCGACAAGCGACGTCACTCCGAGCTTGCGCGGCGCGTCGAGGCGCCAGCTCACGAGCAGCAGCAGCCACACGCCGAACACGACAAGCACGCCGGAGCGCGGCGCGAGCGCCCAGAAGTCGGTACCCGACTCCCACAGCGCCCAGATCGCCGTGCCGACGAGCACGAGCGCATAGAGCACGAGCGCCGCCTGGTTGCGGCGGTACAGCAGCCAGGACACACCGAGCAGCACGACGCCGGTCACGACGTAATACGCCGATCCGCCGAGCGAGAGCAGCCATGCGCCGCCTATCAGAAGATAGAGCGCGGTTAGCGCGGTGAACAGTAGTGTGATGACGCTGATGAAACCCGGCGATGTCGATTGTCTGGACATGATGATCTCAACCTTCTTTGAGGACGCCGCTCGCACCGCCTGTCACGCGATGCCCGCAGCGCAGGCACGCCTGAAATGCGGGAAAAACAGTCACGTCAGAACACGTGCATCATCCCTATGTACGCGCCGGTTTGCGATTCGCCGGCCATCGGGCTCGTCGGCGAGCTCGAATCGCGCGGCGTCGCGAACACCGAGAAGGTGCCGTTCCTGCTGTTGTTCGCGTACGCGACGGTGCCGTACAGGAATGTGCGCGCGCTCAGGTTGTAGGTGGTCCCGAGCGCATAGAGCATCGCGTGGCTGCCCGGATCGTGCGAGACGTCGCCGCCGCCGTCGCCCACGCGGATGTAGAAGCCCGCCGCCGTCACGGCCCAGCGCGGCGTGGCCTGATACGTGGCGCCGAGCCAGTAGTGGTCGGCGCTGTCGGCCACGCCCGCGGGCGAATCGGGCGCCGCGTAGTGCGTGTACGCGGCCTGGATCTTGAACTTCTGCACGCGCACGTTGGCGCCCACGAAGTACTCGCGCGAGGCCGTGAAGATGTTGGAGAAGCGACCGTTCGAATCGCGCAGCTCGTCATAGATGCCGCGCAGGTCGAAGAGCGGCGAGTGATAGCTGAGCATGATGCCGTCCGAGCGGCCGAAATCGCCTTCGGCGCCGTTGTTGAAGCCGCTCGCCTGGTTGCCGAACGCGTACTGCCCCTGCACGTCGAGGCCGTGCCAGACGGGGCTGTGATATTCGACGTTGTTGCTCGTCTGCTGCCAGTTGCGCCCGCGCACGAGCGAGGCCGACGAGACCGCCTGCTGCACGAACGGATCGAATTCCCACACGCCGTCGCTGTCGATGAAGAGATTGCGGCCCGCCTGCAGCTGGCCCCACGTTTCATTCTTCAAGCCGACGTACGCGCGGCGCGAGAACATCTTGCCGCCACCCGTGGTGCCGTTCATGATCTGCAGCGCGGTTTCGAGGTCGAACAGCGCGCTGGTGCCGCCGCCCAGGTCCTCGGTCCCCTTGAAGCCGAGCATGCTCGTGCCCCAGTCGCCCCCTTCCGCGCTCCAGCGGCCCGAGCTGCCGCCCTTGCCGTTGGCGATGTGATTCAGGTACTCGACACCGCCGTCGACACGGCCATACAGCGTCACGCTCGATTGTGCAGAAGCAGCCGTGCAAGCTGCGAGCAGGACGATACCGCACAGTTGATATTTCACGTCAGGCTCCGGTTTGATTCTCCTTTCGTTGTCCTTGCCGTCCGCGCCACCGCTGCGTTGATGGATAGCGTCGTCAGGGACGAGGCAAACTTGGACCACCAACTCAATTGCTAGCTCTAACGCTCGTTGTGATTCGCACAGATCGTTGAGCACTACCATGACGTTCCGGAACATGGGAATGCATCCTGACTACGCATATTAGGAGGCGCAGCGGCCACCTGGTATGACATATTTGTTGTAGCCGATTACCCTGCTTCGCTTGCAGGTCTGCTGGAATCCCGACGCACACGGTAGTTCAGATTAGTAGATTTCGCTCCAAATTTGCAGTTGGGCATCTATCATTCCGGTTCGCTCATTCATTTCTTACAAACCGTATAAAGCTGCGTCTAGTTGAAAAGAAGTAGGTAATTGCAAGTCTTGGTCAACGCTTAGGTGAAGCCCAACGCCGTCCTCGTATCTAGCGTGGCCGTAGGCCAGCTCGTTGGGCAGCCACCTGAATGCCGTAAACAGTTGAGCCAGTTGTTACCCCCGTCATCAACACGCCGAGCAAACCAAGCAAAACCGCGATGATCCGACCAAGTATAGTGGTCGGCACTACGTCGCCGTAGCCGATGGTCAGCGCAGTGACCGCGCAAAAATAGAAGGTCTCACCCAGAGATGAATGCGTTCGCGTGGCCGTATTGACGGCCCCTCCACCGTAATACATCACGATCGATAAAAAGAAGAAAAGCACGAACAGAACGGCCAAAATGCCGCGCAGGTGCCAGAGGACCTTGGCAACCTCAGCAGCCGCATTGCGCGGCGAGATCCGGGTGCGAAGGTCGTCCTCGATGCCATTGTCCATGTCTTAAGCCTCGCAGGTTAATTTGGGCTCACTTTGAGAGAGCCGCAAAAAGACAGCACTCTCCTGTCCGAAATACGTGAGCAGTTCCGCGCGCGGTCTCAGATCCAGGTTCAATGGTCGGTTCATGAAATCGATGCCGGATCCTGCGGAATGTGCCTGAATTGTAGTCAAGACCTTTCTGCTCACCCGCGAGCGCGCCCCGGAACGATTGCGTTGCCGCTCGCGAAGTTTGCAAATGGGTGAGCTCTGACTTCACATCACGGCGATGCGGCATATTACTAAGCCCATAGGACCAGTACTACCAGTGCAGACTAAACCGAGCTCGAACCATGGAGCCGGAAATATCGACTCCAGAACGGCTCTGATTCCGGGACAGCCTCAAGTGGCCAGGCAGACCCGTCACTACAGGTGCACAGAATCGCTTGCCCGCCCCACGCCAACTTTAGGATTTCAGAGTCACCAACGATCGACGGTAAGGTCGCGCCTCGCCACGAATGAACCGTTCTATCGAGCACTTGAATGCCGTCAATGGGCCGCATTCCCAAGTCGGTAATAACGCATACCAGACCCGAGTGGCCGTCCGAAGAAAAATCCAATGGAGATTCGCAGGCCCGTGTTCCATACCCACTCGAGGCCAGCAGGTTCGCAAGAGATTTCAGAACCCGTCGATCATCATCAATCACGGCAACGGTTCGAACCCGAGGTGTGGGCATTTTTTCTCCGGGTCATCGAGTCCAACAAAGAATTGGCGTTAGCGTTAAGCATCGAACGTGGTCGTCGACGATGTTTCGAGCGGCAGTTTGCTTGCCTGCCTGACCAGCGTGGCAAATGAATCCGCTTGCATTTTTCTCATGATGTGGCCGCGATGTACCTGCACGGTGTATTCGGTGATACCAAGTACTGCCGCCGCCTGCTTGTTGAGCAAGCCGCTTGCGAGTAACGGCAAAAGCTCCTGCTCACGAGGCGTCAGCGATTGGTAGAGAGCCTGGAGCGCCGCTGCAGCTTCCGCCTCCTCGCGAAGAACGTGCGCCCTGGCGAGTGCCGCGTCAACCGCGCGTATCAACGCATCTTCATCGAGAGGCTTTGTGAGGAAGTCAACAGCTCCGCCCTTCATGGCCAGGACCGTGGACGGCACATCTCCCCTTCCGGTAATGAAAATGACGGGAATCTGTGAGTCCCTGCTGACAAGCTTCTGGACTTCCAGCCCATTCATGCCTGGCATTCTCAAATCCAGGATCAGACATGCAACGACATGTTGACGCGGTGTGTCCAGAAACTCTCTGCCGGAGTTGAATGCGTGGACGTCTCTTCCGTTTGCGCGCAATAGCGCGGCGAGTGCTTCTCGCACGCGTCTGTCGTCGTCGACCACATAGACCAGTTCGCTCGCGGATTCCATGGAACCCCCCTATTGTTAGGTGAAAGCCCTTCGTAACGTCGGCACAGTCGGTCCACGGTCAGATGGCCAATCTCTTCATGCATTGCCGGTACCACACCGACGCAAGGCAAAAGCGAACAGGTTGACAATACCCGCGGGAGACACCGCTGGATTTACGCCACATCCGACATATCAATCAGAAGGCTGAAGCTGAAGGTCACGCCCTGTGCCTCATTGCGCACGACCCAAATGCGGCCGCCATGTGCTTCGATGATCGACTGACAGATCGCCAGTCCCATGCCCATGCCCGTTTCCTTTGTGGTGACAAACGGCTCGAATATGGTCTTGCAGTCCGCCAGCCCGATGCCGTGATCCTGAACGTCAACCACTACTTCGTCCCCGTCACGCCGGGAGCGGATCAATAGCGGCTTCGATCGCTCTGCCGTCACCGCCGACGCCTCGATGGCGTTGCGCAAAAGGTTGACGATTACCTGCTGAATTTGCACCGCGTCGGCATTGATCATCGGGACGTCCTCGGCCAGCTCTGCCTTGAGCGAGTTCCCATCCACGTGGATTTCGTCAGACATCAGAGCGCAGATTCGCAGTATTAATCTGTTAACGTCGAGATTGGTCTTTGCAGGAGCTGCTTGTTTAAACAACGCTCGAATGCGCCTTATCACGTCCGACGCGGCATGTGCGTCGCTGACGATCCGTTCGGCAATGCGTCTGGCTTCGTCGACGTTGGGCGGCGCTGCAGCAAGCCATCGCATGCACGCGTGCCCGTTGGCCACAACTGCCTGCAGCGGCTGATTGAGCTCGTGGGCGATGGAAGCGGACAGTTCGGCCACCGTCGCAATCCTCGACGCCTGCGCAAGCTGCTCGCGGCTGCACCGCAAATCCTCTTCCGCACGCTTACGTTCGCTCAGATCGAGGACGAAGGAGACACCGTGGTTCCGGGCGTCATCAAAGCTCGTCGAGCCGACAAGCACGGGCGCACGACTGCCATCTTTCCGGAAGTACTCTTTCTCGTAGGGTTGCACGCTCCCGGTCTTCTTGAGTTCCGGAGTCCACCAGCGTTCGTGGCTATTGCGCCACTCCGGGGGAGTCAGCTCAGTCCAGCGCAGTCGCCCCGCGACGAGATCCTCGCGATCGTATCCCACGATCCGGAGAAACGCATCATTGGCCTCAAGAATGGGACCTTCAAGGTCCCAGAAGGAAATCCCGATGATATTTGCATCGACCAGTCGGCGAAATTTCGCTTCGCGCTCAGCGAGGTCGTGATACAAACGCGTGTTCTCCAACGCGATCGCCGCCTGAGAGGCAATAAGCCGCAGCACCGAAATGCGGAGCGGCGTAAAGACGCGTGGAGCCAGGTTGTTCTCGAGATAGAGCACGCCGATGAGCTTGTTCTGGTTGATAAGGGGCAGGCAAAGAATGGACCGGGCCTGGCGTTGCCGAATGTATGGGTCCGTGGCAAGTGCGGGTTCGGCTGCGGCGTCGTCGAAGATCGTGGCCTCCTGCGTGCGAACGACCGTCTGGACAATCGCCTCGGATAGCGCCTGTGCGGTTAAGGGCTCGTCGCACAGCCGCACGTCGATCGTATCGCCGCACGTTATGGCCTCCGCCTCGATCCGCTGTTCACTGCCGCAGGAGAAAATCAGCAGGCCTCGCTCGGCCCCCGCATTCTCGATCGCTGTGCGCATGAGCGTGTTGAGCAGCTTGTCCAGCATGATCTCGCCCGAAACGGCTTGCGACACCTTGAGAACGGTCGCGAGATCCAGATGTTCGACCGGCGCCCGGATCGTGCTCGTTGGTCCCGGTGCAGGCTCCATCCCGCTCAGTTGGGGATAGCGCTGATCAAGTTGCCCCACCTTCCCATCGGCGCCCCAACTCTGGTAGCAATGCCGCGCATTTCGCAGATACGCGTCAGCCATTGTCGGAAAACCGCGCGTCGCACAAAATTTTGCGGCGCGTTCGTGGGCCAAGGCCTCGTTCTGGATAAATTCACCCTCACGCGCCAGCCTGATGGCGTCTTCGTAAAGGCGTATGGCGTCGAGGTCCCGGCCTTCGAGGCGTGCAATCTCGGCACCTACCAATGCCACGCGGTTCGGGAAAGTTGCTGGGCAGCTTTCTGCCCAGATCGCGAGCTGCTCGTGATGGGCCGTCAGCGCTTGCAGATGCTCGGGCCGCTCTTCAACTGAACTGCCATCGCAGCGTGCTGCCCGAGCCAGGGCCCCATAGAAGTGGTATTCGGCCAACTCACATTGGGTCGGAGTCGCCCAAAGAAGCCTCGCAGCTTTCGATAGCGCCGCGATGGCAGACGCGTCGTCGCCGGCGTAGACGCTCGCTTGCAGCCGGCGAATCCAGTAATAGGACGCGGGATTGGCCAGTTGCGGGTCCTCCAGACGTCGCTCAAAGCGGGCCTCGTCAAACGCCACGTCATTGACAGAGGTGAAGTCCGGTGTCAGCCCACGCAGCATTCGAATAAGCCTGAGCTGCCCGATGATGCAGTCGCTGGCGAGACCGAATTTTAGCTTCCGCGCGAATTCAAGCCCATGCTCGGCCTCTCGTTCGATGTCACTGAGCGGGTCTCCGCTGGCGATACGGTTTGTGATCACATCGATGCAGCTGTAGGCCGCGTAAGACAGGTCGCCAGCGTTCAGCGCCGCCTCGTAGGCGCGCCTCAGGAAGGCGCGAGACGTTTGCAGGGGCTGCGTCCAGTGGGCGACGTGGACGGCGAACACCAGATAAGCGCGAGCGCTGAAGCGGTCGAACCCACGCTTCTCTACCAGATCCAGGCCAAGCCTGCCAAAGCGTAGCCCCGCCTCGTATTCGCCGAAATACGTCCCCAGGACTCCGCCCAGCCATTCATAGGCAAGGCATGATCCGTCGGTGTTGCCATACTCCAGACTAAGGGATGCCATCCGACTCACGACGAGGCGGAACAGGTTCATGTCGGTGAAAAAGGCCGGTGACGTGAGCACCGTCAGCACGTCCATGGTTGCGCACCGATCCGGGTCTTGCATCGACGGCAGATCAAGCAGTGCATCGATGGAGCTCGCACCCTGCTGTTGCCGCAATCGATCATAGGCCCGATGCACGTCTTCCTCCGTTGCGTGCGGCGACCATGGGCCGTCAACACGGCGGAGATATTCCAGGCCGACCCGGACAGCGCTGTCGCTCCGGTCCAAGGTCGTGTAGAGATTGAGGCGCACGCAGGTAACGGCTGCAGCGTCAATCGTGGTCTTTGCCCGGGTCGACAGCATGGTGAGCCCTTCTTCCGCTGAAGCCAGCTCCCCCATCAGGTATTCACACTCGGCGCGATGAAGCTCAAGGTCGAAGGTGAGCCGGTAGCATCGTTCCCATCCGTTGTCCCCCAGCAATGTGCGGCCGGCGATGAAGTACCGCAGCGCCGAATCATAAGCGGTTGCCGCCTTCGAACGTTTGCCCGCAATGAGGTTCAGCTGAGCGACATGTTCGCATTCCTCCGCCGTGCTGATCAGCGCCGCGCCACGACCGAACTGGTTGACGATATCGAAGATGTTCTCCTCGAGGTCCTGCGCGGGCGTCCCGACCGCGAGAGCGCGGCCGATCCGAAGATGCGCCATCGTCCGCGCCCCTTCAGGAATGAGCGCATACGCCGCCTCCCGGATACGGTCGTGAAGGAAGGTGTAGGTGCTATCTGAGCGCAGGACGACGCCGGACCGCACGGCGTCCCAGAGCGCCCCGTGCACCGCCTCCTCGGCCCCTCCATGCACTGCAGCAAGCGTACCCGACGTCGCGAGGTTCCCGAGGCATGCCAGCTGTCCCAAAGCCTCCTGGGTCGCGCGAGGCAGGCCGCTCAGCTTCGCCGCCATGAGATCCGCGACGTTGTCGGTGAATCCCTTGACGCGGATGCGGGGCAGGTCCCACGTCCAGGCCGCCATGCCCGGATCGAATGCCAGTAGTTCCTGCTCGGCCAAGGCGAGCAGGAACTGGATCGTGAAGAACGGATTGCCAGCCGTCTTCTCGAACACTAGTTCAGCCAATGGCCGCACGCGCCCTTGGTCCGTGTGCAGGGCATCCGCCAGCAGCCGCGCCACATCCACCGGGCGCAGGGGCGCGAGCACGATCTCTTGCACGCGCCCGCCGGCGCCGTTGAGTCTCGCCAGGGTCCGCGCCAGCGGGTGCGCGGGACCGACCTCGTTGTCACGGTAAGCCCCGACCAGCAGCAAGTGGCGCACGTCTGGATGCGCAATCAGATGCTCGATCAAATCGAGGGTTGCCGAGTCCAGCCACTGAAGGTCATCGAGGAACAGCGTTAGAGGGTGCTCCGCACGGGCAAAGACGCTGAGGAAACGCCGGAATACCGTCTGGAACCTGGCCTGCTGGTCCTGTAGTGGAACGTCAGGTGGTGGCGGCGGCTCACCGATGATGAGAGCGAGCTCCGGGAGGAGGTTGACGATGAGCTGGCCATTCGGACCCAACGCCTCCTGTAACGCGGCGCGCCATGCGCCCATCTCCCTGTCGCTCTTTCCGAGAATCTGGGTAATGAGACTCTGGAAAGCCTGAGCGACCGTTGCATAAGGAATATTTCGTTTGTATTGGTCGAATTTGCCTGATGCGAATAACCCGCGTGGCGGCGCGAGCACCTTATGCAACTCATTGACAACGGAGGACTTGCCGATCCCCGAATAGCCAGAAACTAGCACCAAACCCGGAGTGCCTTCGGTGACAACACGATCAAAGGCGGTGAGTAAAGCCGAGATTTCCCGCTCTCTTCCGTACAGTTTTTCAGGGATCAGCAGTCGATCCGGAATGTCGCGTTCGCCGAGCGGAAACGGATCAATTCTGCTAACCGCGTTCCATTCAATCAGGCAACGGTGAAGATCATGCTCGAGGCCAACCGCCGTTTGATAGCGCTCCTCAGCTGTCTTGGCTAGTAGCTTCATCACGATATGCGAAACTTGGGCCGCAACGCGCTCAGTCCGCTCGCTCGGCGGAACTGGCTTACGCGCAATATGGCAATGGACCCACTCCATTGGCTCGGACGCCGCAAACGGCAGCGAACCCGTCAGCATCTGGTACAAGGTGACGCCGAGCGAGTAAAGGTCGCTGCGCGCATCGATCGATCGATTCATTCGGCCGGTCTGCTCCGGCGCCATGTAGGCGAGCGTTCCCGCAATGGTCTCGGGCGGAGCGGGCGATTGGCGCTCACGCGGCAGTAATGTGGCGAGGCCAAACCCCGTGAGCCGCACCGATCCGGTTGACTCGTCGACGAAGATGTGGGCCGGCTTGAGATCCTTATGGACAAGGCCGCGCTGATGGGCCTTCCCAAGAGCCGCTGCAATGCCGACCGCTAGCCGCAGGAAGCGCTCGGATTCAAACGGCGCGCCCAGCAGCCGTTCAAGTGGCTCGCCGCCGGGGTCCTGGAATTCCAGCACGGGCCGATCGCCTTGACGCAGAAGCGCCAACGGGCGCACCGCCCATGCACTGTCCAGTTGATCCTTCAGACCATATTCGTGGGACAGACGATCCAGGCTGGCCGCCGTCGGGGGCTCGCCGAGGGGCCGCACGGTCAGCACGGAAGTTTGTGTGCCGTCGGCATTTACACGCCACGTCCTACAGATGGCACGCTCGCCGTCCTTCGCCAGGCACTGAGGTTTCGCATTTAATCCGACAGTAGGTCCGCGTGCAGCGCCTTCCCGCGGTAAATCGTCTGCTTCCAAAGCTCGGTCCCCGTCTGAGACATCCGTCAAAACACTCACTTCAATTTCAGTCATGATCTCCTAAAGCAGATCACACTCTCATGGTCGGCCTTTCAGTGCCGGGTGGGAATACACACCACGATCCGTCATCGTGTCTGAAGAAAAAAAACGCAAGCAAGCCGGTCGGATGTAACGCTTCGACGCGCACATAGCGCCTCTGATTTGTACCCATGCGGCTCAACCGCGTGACGTGGGCCGGGATCGCCGGAGTGGGCGCCAGCCACTTTTCGACCAGCAAACGCAGAGACCTCTGACCGGGGTTCATCGTCTTCTCCTTCGACCTCTTTCCCATCGCGCAATGGCGAGCGCATTTCTGCTACGAAACTGAGCGCATAAACAAGCTCGCGGCTCGCCTTCGCCCAGCTAAGCGCACGGGCCATGCCAGTATCGCCGCCGTGATATCAAGGCATTGATTTTATGGATATTTTTGTCAGCTGGCTGTCGCTTCAACGGGTGCCAGTTGCGCAAAGCGTTCGATTTCCGGACGGTGCCGTATTTCGAGCATAGAATTTAGACACAGGTCCGCGCCTGCATGGCGACTGCGTCGTGATCGATCGCTGATGGACATAGCCGCCGCGTCAAGGCGTGGCCCGACGGCCGGGATCCGATCGCGCCCCGGCCTGCGCTAGAAGTGAGGCGTTCGAAACCGCTTCGTTCGAACCGCCGAACGCGCCCCGGCGCTCGCGACGCGCGTTGGGGGTGGCGGGCTTTCGACTGGGGCAATCGCGCACCAAGGGCAAAAAAAGAAACCGCCAAAAACCAACGCGAACCCTCTGATCGGGTGAGGTACTCGTGCTCGCACGGAGACAGCATGAAAGAGACAGGCACGCCAATGGACTGGTTTTCCAGTCCGGATCGGGACGCCAACGTCATGGAGGCGTGGGAGCGTTTGATTCAAGGTGACAAGCCGCCCTCTGGTGCCCTGCGTGGGGTCGTTGACGATTCCTGGCTTCGATGCCTTGATGGCCGGGTGGCTCCCGATACGGCATGTGCCCCAGCGCCGCTGGAGGAAGGGGCTCTGTTCGACTTGCGCGTGAGGAACGACCGCCTGATGCATGCCAGCGTGCCGCTTATCCAACAGACACGCGAGTTCCTTTCGCAGACGGGGACCATTCTGCTGCTCGCGGATCCGGACGGCATGATCCTCGAACTGGCCGGCGACACGCGCATCGTTGAACCCGCAGGCGAGATCCGGTTGATACCTGGTTGTAACTGGACCGAGCTCAGTTGTGGCACCAACGCGATCGGTACCGCCCTCGCTTTGCAGCAGCCGGTGCAGATCCATGGTTCGGAGCATTTCTGCGCGGGTATCAAGCAGTGGACGTGCTCTGCTACGGTGATCCGCGATCCGCTCGATGGCACCGTACTCGGCATACTCGATGTCTCGGGGCTTGCGCAAGCCTACAGCCAGCATAGCCTGGCGTTCATCGTCTCGATGGCCGGGCGTATCGAGAGCCGGCTCGGCAAGTTCGCAATGGAGCGCCGCCTGCGCCTGATGGAGCGTTGCATGGCGTACTGCTCAGGTCGTACGGACGGCGTCGTCGTGGTGGACGAGTGCGGACGTCTCGTCAGAGCCAACCCGCAGGCGTCAGCCGCCTTTGCGCGGCTTGGCGTATCAGGCGCACTGGACAACGCTTTTCCGATCCCGGACATCCCCAGGATTGCCGGTGGCTCCATGTCGCCGCAATCACCGGGGTGGCTGCGCCTCACACGAATTGAACGAGTCACTGAAGGCGCCGATACGCTCGGCTTCATGTTGATTGCGCCGGCTGCCAGTCGGCGCGCCGCTTCGTTGTCTGACGCGATGCCGGCCGCTGACTCAACGCCTCGCGCGGCGTTCTCTCGCATTGTCGGCACGAGCCCTGCACTGCAGACGGCTATCCAGAAGGCGCAGCAGCTGGCCAAAGCCTCGGTCCCGGTACTGCTGCTGGGCGAAACCGGCGTCGGCAAGGAGTTGTTCGCACAAGGCATTCATCAAGCCAGCTCGAGGGCAGAAGGCCCCTTCGTCGCGCTAAACTGCGGTGGCCTGTCCCGCGATTTGTTGAGCAGTGAGCTGTTTGGTTATGCAGAAGGCGCATTCACCGGCGCACGCAGGTCAGGCATGACAGGGAAAATCGAAGCGGCGAATCACGGCACGCTGTTCCTCGACGAAATCGGCGAAATGCCACTCGACATCCAGCCGCATTTGCTGCGTGTGCTGGAAGAAGGGGAGATATGCCGGTTGGGCGAAAACACGGCTCGCAAGGTCAGCTTCCGTCTGATCGCCGCAACGCATCGCGACCTGCGCGCAGANGTCGCTGACGGGAAATTCCGCATGGATCTGTATTACCGGCTGGCGGTCACGAACATCTCGATACCGCCGTTGCGCGAACGCAAGACGGATTTGCCCGAGATAATCGAGCACTGGTTGAGTGTCTCGCGCGAACGGTACGGCGTAACCAATGCCGTCTTCGACGACGTAGCGTATGAATGCCTTCTGAACTACGCCTGGCCCGGTAACGTCCGCGAGATGCGAAATGCGATCGAGGGCGCGATACTCATGGCCCACGATGGAATGATGACCGTCGCCGAGCTGCCACCCGAAATCGGCGCTTTGGCCGTTTCTGCTGGAGGCGTGCGAGAGACGGCGTCCTCTGTGTTGTCTGCGCTCGCGCGCCAAAAGGTCCGCTCGCTGGAAATGGCGGAAGCAGAGTCGATTCGCTTCGCGATCCAGCAAAGTCAGGGCAACCTGACCCAGGCGGCCGCGCAACTCGGCATAGCAAAAAGTACCCTGTATCAGAAGCTCCGGAAGTACGCCATTGTGCGCGACCTTGGGGTCACCCAGCGCGTCAGCCGATGACGTTGAACGTGACGGTCTACTGACTCTCGAACGTCACGCTTCCCGTCAAACCTGCGTTCGAATTCCGCTCTCGATACGGCCGACCGTTCAGGAACCGGATGTTGCACGAACGTCTTGGCCACTGCAAGCGCGCCGGTGATTCCCCGAAAAGCCAATCCGTTCAGCATCGCCTTGTAGGTTTCCAGCTTCCTGCACAGCCTTGCGAACCCGCTAGCGCCCTGCTCCGAGCCCGCCCAGGTCCGATAACCGTTATCAGATCGGCATTTGGTGTGTTTGTCGAGTACCGCCAACAATTGCTCGGCTTTTTGGAACATCGGGGGGTTCGGATTTTGCAGACGCCGTCTGCAAAATCGTCTCGGCCGGGCGACTAAGGTAGAAGGCTCGCATCTGCGTTAAGTTGCGCCATCCGAAGCCGCGGCCAAACTGCCGCGAAAGATCGTCACCGAGGCGTTTAATCAATGCGTCGCCGTATGCGGCTCGTTCGTCACCGCCCTGCTCGAAGTTGACAATGCGCTTGCCAATGTCTCAATAAGTGGCGGTCATCAACACGTTCACGCTGCGGGCAGCAGCCAGTCGAGTCGACTTTACAACGCTGGTGATTTGGTCGTGCAACCCAGCGTACCGGTCCAACGGAATAACAGAATTCGTCATCATTTTTTCTTTGCAGGTCGAGCGTTTTGCTAACTGCGCAGTTACAAGCTGTCGCACTCGTCAGTCAATCTAAACCGCATCCTACAGGAACGCGCTCAGTCATTTTTGTGTATCGCCGATCGCCACTACCAAGAATGGTATCGCCTTATAAAATCGCGATTATCGCTGCTTCCATTCGGGCGCGCGCCCCAAAATCGTCGACGCGCCCATCGTGCCGTGCAATCCCGCAAAAAACGCCAGCCGCCGACGCCAAGTAACTCGGGCGATTACTTCAACCTTCTCCAATTCATTGTCCATCGCGGTCTCCGTCGTGATTTGCAAGGCATCGTGCCTAAGCGCCATGCTCGTCGCACCACTGGATCGCCCAGCGCTGCGCCGCCTCGAAAGCGGCTGCGTGGGACGGATAGTCGCCGAGGTCGCCCGAATACTTCACCTCAACGGCTTCGACGCCCGCCGACGCCCGCCGGTAGATCTTTGCGCGACCGTAGTAACGACCGCCTTCATCAAGCGGCGACGCATCGATGAGAAATTCCTTGTAGTCGAACTGCATGGCTGTCTCCCCGACGTTGGTCTATTCGCTGTCGACTTGGACAAGCTGGAGGTTCCCGTTCGCATCTCGGCCGACGTCCACGAGCTTGTTTCTGTAGTCACATGCTGAACAGAGGAAAAAGAATCCTCGTTCATCGACTTCCGGCTCGACCTGAGCAAAGTCGAACCCCGCATTGCAGTTTCTGCAGGTCCACATTTCGGCCTCCCTCGGTGCGCCATGAAGTCCGTCCGATCGTTCGGCTGAACAGACGCTCGTCGGGACGATGAGTCGAATGGAGCACTTTTTTGATGTCAGCCGGGATTTTACCCCCGCACCCTTATCGCGACAAAACTGAAAAGCCCCTCTCCTTGCACGCAGCCACCTCCCGGCTCTTCCCCATCCCTCCCCGCGTCAGCAGGTTAGTCAATGATGGAGGACGACTCGTCCTACCCTAAGGCTGGCAGATCGAGTCGGGCGCGAGCCGGGCGACTACGCAAGCACCGTC
>JGI12635J15846_10002973_pt1 | contig 14788 bp, 10 predicted proteins | sample BlaSpr_A8_OM2_M2_FD_15846 | JGI IMG/M metagenome (IMG submission 15846) | reverse complement strand
GCCTGTGGCAGATTGCGGATCATCGGCCGCTGCAATGGGCCGTTATCATCTTCGTTTCAGCGTTCGCGGCTATCGCGATCAGCTTGTCTCACTACATCGTGCCGCATCAATCCACGTTGTATGAATTGGCGAACGACCCGGCCTCCTTGCGGTTCGCAGGTATCGGGTTATATGTGGTGTTACCCGTGATCATGCTCTACCTGCTGCTCGGTTATTGGACGTTTCGAGGCAAGACGCGGCGGGCAGATATCCCCGTCGCCCCGTACCCTGCGCTCGCCTCACGCAAAACATGTGGTCACAACGTGGACTTGCACTTGAGTTAGGTGCGAAGCAGGACGCCACGTCCGGTGTCGCCGTATTCACGGTTGGTCTGACCCTTGCCGCACACCCGCTCCATCTGTCCAAAGCGGGCGTCTTGGCCACGCTGGGTCGCATCACCGTACAGACGGCGGTGCTCTTTGTCCTGCTTCGTCTCCCATCGCGACCATAGTCGTCCTGCTTGGATNCCGCCGGGTAGATTGCCGCATTCGCAATCAATTCACCGCAAGCGCCCATAAGCGGCGCCCGACCGCGGGGCGCTATTGTGGCCACCGATCGGCGGAGGCGAGATGTTGCATCTGACGACGAACCATATTTCCGAAAACGTAACGGGGCGACGGTGTTGCGATGATCCCCATTTGTACCGAGCAATGTGAGGCGTCCATATGAGCGGCAATTCGCCACATCCCGCGTTGCGTGAAGCACCCATTGGGATCAACGCGAGCGGGACTCGAATCGAAAGCGACTCCATGGGTGATATCGAGGTACCTGCGGATCGTTATTGGGGCGCACAGACACAGCGAAGCCTCATCCATTTCTCCATCGGCAACGATCGGATGCCCAAGCGGGTTTATCACGCTTACGGATTCGTCAAAAAAGCCGCCGCCCTGATCAACGCTGCGGCGGGTCGGTTGCCGCAGTGGAAGGCGGATGCGATCGTGCGGGCGGCCGATGAGGCCATCGCCGGCAAGCTGGATGACCATTTCCCCCTCTATGTCTGGCAGACAGGATCCGGCACCCAGTCGAACATGAACGTTAACGAGGTGTTGGCCAATCGGGCGAGCCAGCTGCTCGGAGGCGCAATCGGCAGCAAGACGCCGGTGCATCCCAACGACGATGTCAACATGGGGCAGTCATCGAACGATACCTTCCCGACCGCGATGCACATTGCCTCCGTGATCGAATTGGAACAGCACCTTCTGCCGCAAGCCGCGGCGCTGGCGGCGGCGATAGAGGCCAAGTCGAACGAGTGGATGGATGTGATCAAGACCGGCCGTACGCATCTCATGGATGCCGTGCCGCTGACCGTCGGCCAGGAATGGTCCGGCTGGGCCCAGCAGCTCCGTACTGCCCTTACGCGCATCCGTGCGTCGGAGCCGGGCCTTCTGGAACTCGCGGCAGGCGGTACAGCGGTCGGCACCGGACTCAATGCGCCCAGCGATTTCAGTCGCGACATCGCATCGAGAATCGCTGCGCTTACCGGCCATCCGTTTGTTACAGCGCCGAACAAGTTCTCGGCTCTGGGTTCGCTCGATGCGATGGTCGCGGCGATGGCCGCCGTGCGCGGCCTGGCCGTCGCGCTGCTGAAGGTCGCCAATGACATGCGCTGGCTCGCCTCCGGTCCGCGCTGCGGCCTGAGCGAACTCATATTGCCGGCAAACGAGCCTGGCTCGTCGATCATGCCGGGAAAAGTGAACCCGACTCAACAGGAGGCCATGGTGATGGTCTGCATCCAGGTGATCGCCGAAGACAATGCCGTGGCATTTGCCGGCAGCCAGGGGAACTTCGAGTTGAATGCGATGCGTCCGATCATCATCAACAACTTCTTGCATTCGGCACGCATTCTCGGCGATGCCTGCGACAACTTGCGAAAGTTCTCGATCGAGGGCACGAAGCTCAACCGCAAGCGCATCGACGAGATGGTCGGCCGCTCATTGATGCTGGTTACCGCGCTGAGTCCCGTCATCGGGTATGACAAGGCCGCTGCGATCGCTCACGTGGCCAATGATCAGGACTTGACTCTGAAGGAAGCGGCGCTCGCCTCCGGATATATAGGTCAAGAGCGTTTTGATGAGATCGTCGATCCGAAGAAGTTGGTCGGCCGGGGCGTCGGCGGCAGCTGATCAGCCTGCCTTTGCGACCATGACAGGAGCACAAACATGATTCGATGCGTACGACTATGGACCGGAGAGGACCAGAATTCCCACTTTGCGGAGGGGGTCATCGACCTCGAGCCCGGAGCGCGCGGCGACACGCTGAGCGGCAAGTTTCCGATCGCGGCGGTGTCGATCCAGGAGACAAACGCCGACCCCAAGCTTGGATGGCATACCGACGCCGCACGGCAGCTCGTCATCACCCTCAGCGGCACGCTCGAATTCTCGACACGCAACGGCGTCTTTCGGCTGGGCGCGGGGGACGTCTTGTTCACCGAGGAAAAGGGAGGAACCGGGCACGATTGGAGATTGCTCGACAGTCAGCCGTGGAGGCGCATCTATGCCGTCCTCGACGCGGCAACCGTCGTGCCCTTTCAGCCAACCAAGACAGGAGCAGGCACATGACTCGATGCGTACGACTATGGACGGGAGAGGACCGGAACTCCCATTTTGAGGAGGGCGTCATACATCTCGAGTCCAACGCACGGGGAGATTTGCTCAGCGGCAGAATGGCGTCGACAACCCTCTCCTTCCAAGAAACGGCTTCCGGCGGAGCCTTCGCCTGGCATACGGCGCCGGTCAGGCAATTGGTCATCACGCTGAATGGAACGCTGGATTTCAAAACCCGCCAAGGCGAGCACTTCCTCATCCGACCCGGCGATATTTTACTCGCGGAGGATACGGCTGGTAGCGGGCATAGCTGGAGCCTGACCGACGCTGAGCCGTGGCGCCGCGCGTACGCGGTTTTACAACCTGGTGTCGCGGTGCCGTTTCGTGCGACCAAGCCGCCCGGCGTGTCGTCCTGATCCTGCGTCGATTGCGACCACCACCACTCTCAATTCTGATAGCAAGGGAATCCCATGGCCGACCAATGTATCGCTGAATCCGATGTCGTTCTGATCGGCGCGGGCATCATGAGCGCGACGCTCGGCGTATTCTTGAAGGAACTCGAGCCCTCGCTTCGCATAGAGATGTTCGAAACGCTGGAGGGCGCCGCGCTCGAGAGCTCTGAGGCATGGAACAACGCAGGCACGGGCCACGCTGCCAATTGTGAAATGAACTATACCCCCGCACGGGCGGACGGCAGTATCGACATATCCAAAGCGCTGCAGGTCAATGTCGAATTCGATGTATCGCGCCAACTGTGGTCGTACCTGGTGAAAAAGGAGGCGATCAAGGATCCCCAGTCTTTCATTCATGCGGTTCCTCACATGAGTTTCTGCCGGGGAGCGGAAAATGTGTCGTTCCTCAAAAAGAGGTTCGATGCGATGGCCGCCCACCATTGCTACCACGGCATGGAATATTCCGACGACAAGCGCCAGATTTACGATTGGGCTCCTCTCGTGATGGAGCAACGCAGCGGTGATGAAGTTGTAGCTGCGACGCGAATCGTCACGGGTGCCGATGTTGACTATGGGGCGCTGACGAATCATCTTGTCGATCACCTCGACGCTTCGCCGGGCTTTTCGGTCCATTATCAGCATCGCGTCACCGGCCTGAGCCGCCAGGACAACGGGCTCTGGCGCATCGAGATGCACGACCTCAAGAGCGGCGATCATCGGTCGGTCACGACCAAGTTCGTGTTCATCGGTGCGGGCGGGGGCGCCCTTCTGCTACTCGAGAAAGCCGGCATTCCGGAGGGCAAGGGATACGGCGGATTTCCGGTCAGCGGAATTTGGCTTCGCTGCGATAACCCCGACGTCAATAAGCGTCATCACGCCAAAGTTTACGGTAAAGCCGCCGTGGGCTCGCCTCCGATGTCCGTACCGCATCTGGATACCCGAGTCATCGGCGGGCAGCACTCGCTGCTTTTCGGTCCTTATGCCGGCTTCTCGAGCAAGTTCCTGAAGCACGGTTCCCTGGGGGATCTATTCGAGTCCGCCGAGATGAGCAACATCGTGCCGTTGCTGGCGGTGGCGCGCGACAATCTCGACTTGACCGAATATCTGATTGGGCAGCTCCTGCAGTCATCGAAGCATCGCTTCGCGACGCTTCAGGAATATTACCCTGGCGCAAACACCGAGGATTGGAAGCTGCAGATCGCCGGACAGCGTGTCCAGATCATCAAGCCGGATGCCGAGCGCGGCGGGTTGCTGGAATTCGGCACGGAGCTGGTCGGCGCAGCGGACCAGTCACTCGTCGCTCTTCTGGGCGCTTCGCCCGGTGCGTCGACCGCCGCCTTCATCGCGATCAGCGTTTTACAGAAGTGCTTCTCGCGTGAGCTGACCGCCAGCGCTTGGTTGCCAAAACTCCAGGAAATCATTCCCTGCTACGGGATATCACTGTTGGAGGATGCCGATCTATGCAGGCACGTTCGAGCAGACACCGCAGCCGTCCTAAATCTACAGAACGTCTGACCTCGACAAGTGGCCCCGACGGATACAGGAGTCTTTATGAGCAAGAAGGTGGCGGACCAAATAGCGGAAATACTGGTGGTCGCCGGGGTCAAACGCATCTATGGGGTGGTCGGCGATAGCCTCAACGGCATCACCGACTCGTTGCGTCGGCAGGAGAAGGTCGACTGGGTGCACATGCGTCACGAGGAGGCCGGCGCGTTCGCTGCCGGCGCAGAGGCCCATCTGACGGGGAACCTCGCGGTCTGCGCGGGTTCCTGTGGTCCCGGTAACTTGCATCTCATCAACGGCCTTTTCGACTGTCATCGCAATAGAGTGCCGGTGTTGGCGATTGCAGCGCACATCCCGTCCTCGGAAATAGGCTCGGGCTACTTCCAAGAAACGCAGCCCGAGATTCTGTTCCGTGACTGCAGCCACTACTGCAAGCTGGTCTCGGACCCGGACCAGATGCCGCGGGTGCTCGAGGAGGCGATCCGCGCCGCGGTGGGCCAGCGCGGCGTCGCCGTCATCGTGATTTCCGGTGACACCGCCCTCAAGGACGCGATCGATGCGCCGGCGCCGAAAGTAGCGGGCCTCTTGCCCGCCCGGCCTCTGGTGCGTCCAGCGGACCGCGACCTTGACAGGCTGGCGGCGCTGCTGAACGCATCCAGTCGCGTCACCTTGCTGTGCGGCTCCGGTTGCGCGGACGCGCACGAAGAGCTGCTTGCGCTGGGCGCGAAGCTCAAGTCTCCCATGGTGCACGCCTTGCGCGGCAAGGAACATGTGGAGTGGGATAACCCGTTCGACGTCGGCATGACGGGACTGATCGGCTTCAGTTCGGGTTACTATGCGATGAAGAATTGCGACACGCTGCTGATGCTGGGCACGGACTTCCCGTATCGACAGTTCTACCCGGAAAGCGGCGTTCATATCGCACAGATAGACGTTCGACCGGAAAACTTGGGCCGCCGCGCCGCGATCGAGCTGGGCCTGGTCGGTGATGTCGTCACGACGATCGAGGCACTCCTCCCGCGTCTTCATGAGAAGACCGATTCGTCTCATCTGGACGATGCGCGCAGTGATTATCGAGAGGCCCGAAAGGGTCTCGACGATCTCGCAAAAGACCATCGCGGCAAGAAGCTGATTCATCCCCAGCAGATAGCCAAAACCCTGAGCGACCTGGCCGCGGACGACGCGGTCTTTACCGCTGACGTGGGGCTACCCACGGTCTGGGCCGCCCGGTATCTGGCGATGAACGGCAAACGCCGGTTGATCGGCTCCTTCTGGCATGGCTCCATGGCGAACGCCATGCCCCAGGCAATCGGCGCGCAGTGCGCGTTCCCCGACCGCCAGGTCATTTCGCTGTCGGGAGATGGAGGGTTCTCCATGCTCATGGGCGATTTTCTCACCCTGGCCCAGGTCGGCCTACCCGTTAAAGTCGTCGTATTCAACAATTCAGCCTTGGGGTTCATCGAGCTCGAGCAGAAATCGACCGGATTCATCAATACCGGGACGGATTTCAAGAATCCAAACTTCGCCGCGATGGCCGAGGCCGCCGGAGTGCTCGGCATCCGCATCGAGCGACCCGATGACGTCGAGACTGGGATCGCCGCGGCGCTTGCGCATGACGGTCCGGTGCTGGTGGACGCCGTGGTAAATCGGATGGAACTCGCGATGCCACCGAAGGTTCAGCTGCAAATGGCCAAGGGCTTCTCTCTGTACATGCTCAAAGCGGTATTGGACGGCCGTGCGGGCGACCTGATCGAGCTCGGCCGTTCGAATGTGTTGCGCTGAACGAGGCGAATGACCATGAGCTCCGACTTGACTGCGCTGCTGTTGTCGCGGATGCAATTCGCCTTCACCGTGTCGTTTCACATCATCTTTCCGGCCTTCACCATCGGTCTGGCTGCTTGGCTCGCGTTTCTGGAAGCTTTGAGCGTGGCCACGGGACGGCCCGTGTACCGTCGGTTGTTCGATTTCTGGTCGCGCATATTTGCAGTGGCCTTCGGGCTCGGTGTCGTCTCCGGGATCGTGATGGCTTTCGAGTTCGGGACGAATTGGAGCGAGCTGTCACGACGTACCGGGCCCATCCAAGGGCCGTTGCTGCTATACGAGACTTTCACCGCCTTCGCACTGGAAGCGAGCTTTTTCGGTGTCATGCTATTCGCGCGTAAGCGAGTGCCGCAATGGTTCTATCTATTTTCATGTGTCATGGTGGCACTGGGCACCACGCTGTCGGCGTTCTGGATCATGATCAACAACAGCTGGATGCAGGTGCCGGTGGGAACGCACCTGGCATCGGACGGCACCTTTGTCCCGGATGACTGGGCGGCGATCATCTTGAGCCCCGTCGTCTGGGTGCGCTTTCCCCATATGCTGCTCGCTGCCTACGTGACCACGGCGTTCTGTGTCGCTGCCACCGGGGCGTGGTACATCCTGCAGGATCGAGACCGGACCGAAGCCCGCATGATGATGCGCATGGGCCTCGGAATCGCGGCGGTGCTGGTGCCCGCGCAACTTCTATTCGGCCACCTCAACGGCGAGTACGTGGTGCATCACCAGCCTTCGAAAATGGCCGCCATCGAGGCCCGGTGGCACGACGAGAAGCCCGCGGGCGAGGTACTCCTTGCATGGCCGGATGTCACGAACCGCCGCAATCTTTTTGCGATCAATCTTCCCGCTCCCTTTGGGAGCCTGATCGACTCGGACAGCTTGACGGCCGGTGAGGTGGGTCTCGACAGCATCCCGCGAGAGAACTGGCCGCCGGTGGTCATCCCCTTCTTCACCTTCCGCCTTATGGTCGGCTGCGGCGTCCTCATGCTGTGTCTGGCCTGGGCGGGCTCATGGCTGTCGCTGGATGATCGGCTCGAAACGCGGCGCTGGCTTCTGTGGGCGACATTTCTCTCCTTTCCGCTCGGCTTCATCGCGACTCTCACAGGTTGGTTTACGGCCGAGGTCGGCCGTCAACCCTGGGCCGTGTACGGCGTGTTGCGCACCGCGCAGGCGACCACGCCATTCCTGACACCGCGCGATGTCTCCATCACGCTGCTCGTCTTTGGCGGGATCTATGCACTCATCTTTGCCGCGGGCACCGTCTACATATATCGCTTGTTGCGACAAGGGCCGCCCGCTACTCCCGTGCCAGTGGAGGTGCCGAACCCCAAACGCCCGTTGGCAGTGGGCGGCGTAGTGCCGCTTGACGCCGGGGAGTTTCAGAGAAGCCCTTCATGAACGCATTTCTACCAAGCTTCTGGGCGGCCGTTCTCGCCCTGGGTCTCGCGCTCTACGTCGTCCTCGATGGATTTGATTTAGGCGTCGGTATTCTATTCGGGTTCACTCGCGACGAGGGGATGCGCCGGCGAATGCTGTCGGCCATCTCCCCTGTGTGGGATGGAAACGAAACTTGGTTGGTGATTGGGGGCACCGTGCTATGGGCGGCATTTCCCATCGTCTATGCGCTGATTCTGTCGGCCTTTTACTTGCCCATCTGTCTGATGCTGGCTGCTCTCATCTTGCGCGGCGTGGCATTTGAGTTCCGCCAAAAAGCCAGCGAGCGTACACGAGTTGTGTGGGACCTCGGATTTGCGGGTGGATCGTTGGTCGCAGCCTTCGTGCAGGGAGCCGCCGTAGGCGCCCTCGTGCGCGGTTTGCCGGTAGCCGCCGATGGGCGCTTTGACGGCAGTGGCGCGCTCGCCTGGGTGTCGCCTTTCTCTCTCTTGTGTGGGCTGGGGCTCTGCCTGGGAGATGCGCTGCTCGGGGCCACGTGGCTGGTGATGAAGAGTGACGGTCCGGTGCGCGATCGCAGCTATCGAGCCATCCCCTGGTTGCTCGCCGGCGTGCTTGCATTTCTGGCGTTCGCCTTCATTGCGGCACTCCAGATGGATCTACCGGTGATGACCCGATGGATCGATCGGCCGTGGCTCGCCCTCTTTCCTGCGGTGGGGGTGTTGGCGGTTATCGTGATAGTCCGGGGATTGCGCCGCCGAATAGATTCTTGGCCGTTTGCCGGTGCGGTTGTGATCTTTCTTGCGGCATTCGCCACATTGGCGGCCTCATTCCTGCCCTATATCGTGCCGTTTTCTCTCACCATCACCGAGGCAGCGGCGCCGACGCGGAGCCTCGCATTCATCTTCTGGGGCGCCGGAATCGTGGTGCTTCCCCTGACACTCATCTATACGGTCATGGTCTACACAGTCTTCAAGGGTAAAGTCGACACAGGTACGGAGTACCCTTAGGCACAACGACCAACCTCTGGCGTACCAGCATTGAGTATCGCGGAGCGGGAACCTCGTCCCGCTCCGCGCTCTAGCTTGGTGAGCAAGCTCCAGGGATTTTTTCCCGCCGCCTTCATCTGCCGCCAGGCCTTCGTCGACCTTGTTGCGGTGCGTACTCCCTCATGATGGGGACGTTACCCCTCGAGGTGGTAGCATCGCTTGAGAGATACACTATAAGAGCCCGCAGGGGCGCCGGGGCGTATGAGGGAGCTTTCGAGTTACGCATTTTCAGCGTTGCGCGACGGCGATGTGACGCTATATCGAGGCAGTAGCCAAGGACTGCCGCCAATCCTGCTGGCCACGGCGGAAAATGCCTCGCTCCCGTGCCTCAAGCGACTCGAACATGAATGCGCGCTGAAGGCCGACCTTGATGCCGCGTGGGCGGCGCGGCCAATCGAACTTTCCCGCCACCGCAATCGCTCGGCGCTGGTGCTCGAGGACCCTGGGGGTGCCCCTCTCGATCGACTGCTCGGCCAGCCGCTGGGAGTCGCGGAGTTCCTGCGCATCGGCATTTCTCTCGCAGGGACGCTGCGCCAAGTACATGCGCGCGGACTCATTCATAAGGACATCAAGCCGACGAACATCCTGGTGGATGTGGCGAGCGGCGGTGTTTGGCTCACCGGCTTCGGCATTGCCTCGCGAGTGCCGCGCGAGCGGCCCAGCCCCGAGCCGCCCGAAGTGATCGCCGGCACGCTCGCCTACATGGCGCCGGAGCAAACCGGACGGATGAACCGCTCGATCGATGCGCGCAGCGATCTGTACTCCCTCGGCATCACCTTCTACCAGATGCTGACGGGCACCCTGCCCTTCACCGCCGCCGATCCGATGGAATGGGTACACTGCCATATTGCAAGGCAGCCTGTTCCGCCCGACGAGAGGACTGTGGGAACCCCTAGGGTACTATCACTCCTCACGATGAAGCTTCTCGCCAAGACCGCCGAGGAGCGCTACCAGACCGCCGCCGGCATCGAGGCCGATCTTCGGCGCTGCCTGGCGGAATGGGAGCGCGACGGTCGCATCGATCCGTTTCCTCTGGGCACACGCGATATATCGGACCGTTTGATCATTCCGGAGCGGCTGTACGGACGCGAGCGCGAGATCGAAACACTGCTCGAATGTTTCGATCGCGTTGTGGCCCACGGCACACCGGAACTCGTGCTCGTGTCTGGATTTTCCGGGATCGGCAAGTCCTCCGTGGTGCACGAGTTGCACAAGGTGCTTGTTCAACCGCGCGGGCTCTACGCGTCCGGTAAATTCGACCAGTACAAACGCGACATTCCGTACGGCACGTTAGCCCAAGCCTTCCAGAGCCTGGTGCGCTCGCTGCTGAGTCAGGCCGAAATAAAACTTGGCTGGTGGCGGGATTCCTTTACCGAGGCACTCGGCTCGAATGGTCAGCTCATCGTGAACCTCGTTCCCGAGCTCGAGCTCATCATCGGAAAACAACCGACTGTTCCAGAGTTGCCGGCGCAAGAGGCCAAGAACCGCTTCCAGATGGTATTCCGGCGCTTCCTCGGCGTATTCGCGCGCACGGAGCACCCGCTCGCGTTGTTCCTTGACGATTTGCAATGGCTCGATGGCGCGACGCTCGACCTGCTCGAACACTTGATCACGCACTCGGAAGTGCGGCACCTGCTGCTGGTTGGCGCCTATCGGGACAATGAGGTCGGTCCGTCACATCCACTCATGCGTACGCTCGAGTCGATCCGCGCCACCCATGCGAGGGTGCATGAGATCGTGCTGGCGCCGCTCGGCCCCGGCGATGTAGGCCGGCTCATCGCCGATGCTTTGCGTTGCGAGCCCGAACGCGCGCGAACCTTGGCGCAGCTCGTACAGGAGAAGACCGGCGGCAATCCGTTCTTCGCGATTCAGTTCTTGATCTCGTTGGCCGACGAGGGTTTGCTTACCTTCGACTCCATCGCGGCCGTCTGGACCTGGGACATCAATCGTATCCACGCCAAGAACTACACCGACAATGTGGTGGACTTCATGGTTCGGAAACTGAAGCGGTTGTCGATCACCACACAGGATGCCCTGAAGCACCTTGCCTGCCTCGGCAACATGGCCGGGATCGGCACACTGCGCATGGTGTACCAGCAAACAGAGGACGCGATGCACGCGGCGCTCTGGGAAGCGGTCCGCGCGGGTCTCATCATCAATCAGGGCAATAACTACAAATTCCTGCACGACCGAATCCAGCAGGCGGCGTATTCACTATTTCCTGAGGACCATCGCCCCGCCGTTCATCTGCGTATCGGTCGTATGCTGCGCGCGGGCACGACGGCGGACCCAATCAATGACTTCGACGTCGCGAACCAGTTCAATCGAGGTGCCGCGCTGTTGGTCGACCGCACCGAGAAGGCGGACGTCGCGACACTCAACCTGCGTGCCGGGCGAAAAGCGAAGGCGTCGGTTGCCTATGCGTCAGCGCGAGCATTTTTTTCGGCCGGCATGGCGCTGCTCGACGAAAGGGACTGGAACAGCCGGTACGACTTGACGTTCGCACTGTGGATCGAGCGCGCGCAGTGCGAGCTTCTTAGCGGTAATTTGGAAACAGCCGAGCAACTGATGGTGGAGTTGCTGCAGCGGGCGTCATCCAACGTCGACCAGGCGGCCGTCTATCAGCTCAGGGTTTTTCTACACACCGTAAAGGCGGAGTACCAGCAAGCCGTCGACAGCGCGCTCACGTGCCTGCGTTTGTTCGGCATTGAGTTACCTGCACACCCGACGCGGGAGCGGGTGCAGGCCGAATACGAGACGGTGTGGCACACCCTCGACCGGCGCCCGACAGAGAGCCTCATCGATCTGCCATTGATGACCGATCCGGCGCTGCAAGCCGCCATGCCAGTGCTCTCCGTCGTCGGACCGCCTGCATTCAATACCGACTTTCGCTTATTTTGCTTGATCGCGTGTCGCATGGTAAAGATCAGCATGCAGCACGGGATATGCGATGCCTCCACCATCGGCTTCGGCAATCTCGGGTTTCTGCTCGGTCCGGTCTTTCATCGTTACGATGAGGGGCAGCGCTTCGCCAAGCTTGCATGCGAGCTGGTTGAGAAGCATCGCTTCACCGCCAACCGGCCAAAGGTTTATCACGCCATGGGCACCGTGGCGTTCTGGACTCAGCCGATCGAGGCTGCGATCGAGTTCATGCGGGCGACTTTCCGCACCGCGAATGAGACCGGAGATCTGACCTTCGCGTGCTACGGTTTGCACCAAGTCATCGCAGGCCGTCTGCTCCGGAACGATCCACTCGACGCAGTGTGGCGCGAATCGCAGATCGCGTTGGACTTTGCCCAGGAAGCCAAGTATGACGATGCGGCGATGCGCACCCGGATCCAACAGCGCTTCATCGCGACCATGCAGGGGCGTACCACGACCTTCTCCACCTTCAGCGATGCCCACTTCGACGAGGTCGCGTTCGAGTCGCAGCTGACCGGGAGCCGGGCAAGCATCATGGTCTGCAATTACTGGATCAGCAAACTGAAGGCGCGGTTCCTATCGGGCGACTACGCCGAGGCTCTCGCTGCATCTGGCAACGCTGAGACGGTTCTATTGGCCGCGGCGCCTCACATCCAGCTGCTCGAGTACTGTTACTACACTGCGCTCGCGGTTACGGCACTCTATGAGACGGCCTCTATCGATCAGCAAAAAAGGTGGCGCGAACTCCTTGCTGCGCATAACGAACAGTTGCGCGAGTGGGCAGGAATCTATCCGCCGACCTTTTGCGACAAACACGCGCTGGTCTCGGCCGAGATCGCGCGCCTGGAAGGACGAGACGGCGACGCCATTCGTCTGTACGAGCAGGCCATCCAGTCGGCTCGCAAGAGCGGCTTCGTTCAAAACGAAGCGTTGGCCCACGAGGTCGCGGGGGGCTTCTACACCGCTCGCGGCGCCGACAGCTTCGCGCATACCTGTCTGCGCAACGCCCGGGACTGCTACCTGCGCTGGGGTGCGCTGGGCAAAGTGCGGCAGCTCGACCGGCGCCATCCCGGGTTGCGTGAGGAATCCGCCTCAACCGTGCCGGGCGTGACGATCGATGCACCTGTTGAGCAGCTGGATGTCGGGACAGTGGTCAAGGCTTCTCAGGCGGTGTCGGGCGAGATCGAGCTCGGCAAGATCATCGAGACGCTCATGAGAATCTCGCTCGAGCATGCGGGAGCCGAGCGAGGCCTGCTCATTCTTTTCACGGGCAACGAGCCGCGGATAGCCGCGGAGGCGACGACTGGCGGCGGTCAGATTGAGGTGACGCTGCGGAACGAGGCGGTGACGCCCACCGAACTCATCGAGTCCGTGCTCCACACCGCAGTGCGCACGCGCGAGAGCGTGATCCTGGACGATGCCTCGGTTCAAATCCCATTCTCCGCGGACGGATACGTCCGTCAGAAGCATACCCGCTCCGTGTTACGCAGGCGATGTGGAGTTGGTCGGCTCGGTGATGGATATCACCGCGATCCGACTGGCGGAGCGCGACTTGCACAAAGCCCGGGGCGACCTTGCGCACGTGACGCGCGTGACCAGCTTGGGCGCGCTCACCGCCTCGATCGCTCACGAGGTCAATCAGCCGCTGGGCTGCGTCATGTTCAGCGCCGAGGCATGCATGAGCTGGCTCGATTGCGACCCGCCCAACATAGACGAAGCGCACGCCGCCCTCCGGACGATCGTCCGGGACGGCACTCGAGCGGGTGACGTCATTCGGCGCATCCGTGCGCTAGCGAAGAAGACCGACACGAAAATGGCACCGCTCAATCTCAATGACGTCCTGACTGAGTCGCTGACCTTTGTGCAGCATGAGCTATTGACCTCCCGGGTAGCGCTGCGCGTGGAGCACGCGGACACATTCGCCGTCATTCTCGCCGATAAGGTCCAGCTGCAGCAGGTGATCCTCAATCTGGTGATGAACGGCATCGAGGCCATGCAACCGATCACGGATCGACCGCGCGAGCTCCTGATCCGATCGGAGCAAGATGACGCAGAGCACGTGCGAATCACGGTGACGGACTGCGGAATTGGGTTCTCTGCTGATAGCACGGATCGAGTGTTCAATACTTTCTTCACTACAAAATCCAGCGGCATGGGCATGGGACTATCGATCTGCCGTTCGATCATCGAACTTCACGGGGGGCGCATCTGGGCCGTGCCCAATGTACCTGACGGCGCAACCATCCACTTCACCCTGCCTTTGCATCCAGGGGCGGCGTCTCGCTAGCTCGCAGCAGCAAGCGGTTGCGGAATTTGACTTCTCGGAGCACGGTCGTCGCGCTGCTGGTGGCGAATGGTACGGCGACGCTCCCGGCCGACGCGGACGAGAGCGGCGCCGATCAGACGACCCAGGCCGCGCCCGCGAAAGCGGCTTCCGGAGAGGCGCTGCAGGCGATCATCGTGACCGCCCGGTACAAGGCCGAGAACCAGCAGAAGATCCCGATTTCGATGACCGTACTTGACGCGGACGAGATCGAAGCGCGCGGGCTCACCAGCACACTCGACCTCACCGAATCGACCCCTAATGTCACGATCGCACAATCGGGCGGGGTGTTCGGCAAGACGGCGGCAATCTACATCCGCGGCGCCGGGCTGGACGATTCCAACTTCGCCTATGATCCCGCGGTCGGCGTCTATGTGGACGATGTCTACCAAGGCACCGCGTTCGGGTCGATCTTCTCACTCTCGGATATCGACCGAGTCGAGGTGCTGCGCGGACCCCAGGGAACGCTGTTCGGCAAGAACACGGAGGGCGGCGCCATTCGGTTGTTCACCCCGGAAGCTACGGGCGACGACTCCGGTTCGGTCTCGGTGGGGTATGGAAGCTACAATCGGGAGATTGTGCGCGGCGACGCCGACCTGCCCCTGGTGAAGGATAGGCTCTTCCTGCGGGTCTCGTTCGGCATGGACAAGTCCGACGGCTATTTCAGACTTCTCGATTACATCTGTATGAACCCTCAGGACGCCAATAGGGGGACGGTCGGCCTGAAGCCGCAAACAACGTCGG
>JGI12635J15846_10002971_pt1 | contig 14793 bp, 10 predicted proteins | sample BlaSpr_A8_OM2_M2_FD_15846 | JGI IMG/M metagenome (IMG submission 15846) | reverse complement strand
ATCGAAAGAAGAACACAAGACGCAGTGGCTCGGGCTAGGAGGCGAACCGGTACACAAAGATGTTTTCCTCCGCATATTGCGCCCGGCGCGTGAGGTGCTCCCCAAACTCGATCTGCGCTATTTTCGTCGCGATTCTACCGGCGGCTTCGTGCCTTCCCAGATTCTGCTTGATGAACTGGGGCTTCCCTCCGTGAAGTCGGAGCTCAGCGCAGAACAGAAACAAAATCTTGCCAGTAGCGTGCAAGCCGCCATCACGGAGTTGATCGTCGACTTGCTCGTGTCCTTTCAGAAGAAAACCGGCCAGACCCGGATCTGCCTCGGAGGAGGCGTTTTTCAGAATACACTTCTGGTCGCCGCTCTTGAACGCAAGTTTGGCGTGGAGAATATTTTCGTTCCGCCTGCTCCCGGCAACGCAGGATGTTCGCTCGGGGCAGCCGGCTGGATTTGGCATCAGCAGATGGGCAAGACGCGCAACCCGGTGGTCCGCTCGGTGTACTGGGGCCCCTCGTTTGCGCGAACAGAAATCAAGGATGTTCTCGAGAATGTGAAAGCCCGATTCACCGTGCATCACAGTAACGACAAAATACTGGAATCCGCGGTGCAACTGTTGCGGGCCGGCAAAATCATTGGCTGGTTCCGCGGCGCCACCGAGTTTGGTCCACGGGCTCTGGGCAATCGCAGCATCCTGGCTTCACCATGGGCGCCATACGTTTCCGAGAACCTGAACGATTTCGTGAAACACCGCGAATCTTTTCGGCCCTTCGGCGTCGCGGTGCGCGAAGAAGACTGCGCTCGCTACTTCGAAGGCTCGCCGTTGTGCCGCTTCATGAATTCTCGGGCTAAAGTACGGACCGAGGCGAACGTCTTACCCCCCGGCCTGCAACTTCTGGGCGGACTCGTTCGTCTGCACATCGTAGAAAAGGAGATTAACCGATTGTTGTGGGAATTGCTCGGACTTTTTGGCGACCACGAACCGGCACCGATTCTGGTAAATACCTCGTTCAATCTTCCCGGCGAGCCTCCAGTCGTTCGCCCAAGGGACGCAGTCCGCACCTTCTTCTGTTCCGGCACCGATGCCCTCTTCATCGACAATTTCTTACTGACCAAGTGGAGTTCGGCCTACGTCCTGAACAGTCGCTTCGCTCAGAAACCGGAAGTGCAGGGCACCGCATAACGCGCCCCTCTTGGGTTGGATTGCAATGCGGTCAATGTGCATTGTTCAAATGTTCGGCGCCGCGAAATCTTTAGGGGCGAACCTTCCGGGTGGAATTGGGGCCGTTTGTGGGATCGCCGAACTTTGACAAGTCGGGCAAGTGCCAGGCCACGACCTTCCGCCTGTGCCGATGGAGAGAATCAACTACGGCTCCTGATGGATGCAAAAGTTGTCCGATGAGATCGGACGGAAGATGCTAAAATTCGGATACTTAACTCGAGCTGGCTTCAGTGTGGAGCAAGGCGGCTGCCGGGATTTGGGGACCAATTAATGGATTTGCAAGCAAAAGGCAACGGTTCTGGCGGGTCGGAAGCGTTAGAACCGGTCGAACTTCCAATCTTTGAAGGAAATCACCACCTTCCCTCTCCGTTCCTAGCTGAAGATGAAAGCCCGCTGCTTCACTATTGGCGGATTCTAAAGAAGCGGCGATGGTCCGTCATCGCAACGCTCGGAATTATTCTCGCACTGACCATAATTTTCACCCTGAAGACGACCCCTCTGTATCAGGCAACATCGAAAGTTGCGATTTTTCCAGAAACGCCAAATGTCTTGGGATTTAAGGACGGCGGGAACAACTCTCCTGATTATGACTACGAGTCGACCCTCGAAACCCAAGCTGCGATTCTCCGCAGCGATGCTCTGGCCATGAAGGTGATCGAGGACATGCACCTGGACCAGAATCCAAAGTTTACGCAGACTGCAGCACGCCCGCGAAACGGAGACTCTCTTCAAGTGTCAAGTATGCAGCCTGATCCGGCGCTCGCAGCGGGCCTGCTTGGCAGATTTCACGGCGGATTAAACGTACAGTTAGTCCCCAACTCTCGGCTCGTACAGATTAGCTTTACACATCCCGATCCTCGGCTGGCAACCGAGATCGTCAATTCTTTAGTGCGAACCTTTACCGAGGAAAACTTCAAAACGAAATACGAGGCTGTCACACAGACCTCAGATTGGCTTTCGACCGAACTTGCCGACCTTCAGATGAAAGTCCAAACTTCTGAGGAGAAACTCGTTCGCTACCAAAAAGATCACAGCATTCTGGGAGTGGACGAAAAGCAAAACATCGTAACGGCCAAACTGGACGAACTGAATAGGGAGCTCACCGCAGCCCAGACTGATCGTATTCAGAAGGAATCCAATTATCGGTTGGCGGCGGAAGGCGACCCTGCCGCAGTCTCGCAACCTTCAAAGGAAGGCGCCAGCGGCATGCTGGAGAAGTTACGAGAAAAGGCGGCTGAGCTAAACACCCAACTGGCGCAGGTCACAACCCAATTTGGCACGGGGTATCCCAAAGTCACCGAATTGAGCAATCAGCTGAAACAAGTCCGTTCAGAAATTGCAGCTGAAGAAGTCAGAATGCAGCAGCAAATTCACGATGAGTACTTGGCGGCTCTTCAACGAGAGAACTTGCTCGCCACAGCGTTCAACCAGCAAAAACAGGAGGCAAATCAACTTAACGAAAGCGCGATTGAGTACTCTGTGCTGAAGCGGGACGCGGAGGCGAACCGACAGCTGTACCAGGATCTTCTGCAGCGACTCAAGGAAGCGGGAGTCAGCGCCGGCTTGCGATCGAGCAATATCCGTGTGGTAGATGTGGCGCGGACTCCGACCAGTCCCATCAAACCAAACGTGCCCAGAAATATCGAGCTCGGTCTCCTCCTCGGAATCGCCTGCGGTATTGGACTTGCGTTCGTCCTCGAAAGTCTCGACACCAGCATACGGACGATCGAAGAGATAAAAGCAATTTCGACGTTGCCGGCGTTGGGAACAATACCTCTACAGTTACCGACTGACGGTCTCTTCCGTAAGCGATTAGCAACGGTATCGGGCCAGACGGGTACGTCTGAGGCACCCGCTCTCGTAACTTATGCACGACCCCGATCAGAAGCCGCAGAGGCATATCGGTCGCTGCGCACTTCGATTCTTCTATCCTCCTTCGGGGCTCCGCCCAAAGTACTCCTGGTTACGAGCGCCTTACCGCAAGAGGGAAAAACCACAATCAGTGCAAATTCAGCGTTAGTTTTGGCGCAACGCGGAGGGCGCGTACTCTTGATCGATGCGGACCTCCGTCGGCCCAGCATTGACAAGTTGTTTGGCCTTCACTCTCGCGGCGGACTCAGCACCCTCCTCAGTGGAGTCGACAAGGTCGAAGATGTGATGATTCCGTTCAGTGAAGTGCCGAACCTGTGGATTCTACCTGCAGGCCCCATTCCCCCCTATCCTTCCGAGTTACTTGGCTCGACGGTCATGAAGGAGCACATTGCGCGCTGGCGGACTGAGTTTGACCATATCATCATCGACACTCCTCCCTGTTTATCCGTGACCGATTCGGTTTTGTTGTCGCCGGAGGTGGACCGACTCATTCTGGTCGTACGTGCGAAGAAGACGACAAAACTTGCCCTTCGGCAAGCCTGTGAACTGCTCTTGCAGGTCAATGCCAGGGTTATGGGCATTGTCCTAAACGCACTCAATTTAGATTCAGCCGAGACGTATTACTACTACGGCGGTCGTTACTCCCACCGCTACTACCATGAGGAATCGGAAGACAAATCAACCGCTGCAGTCGGCAAAGTCTCTTAACGCAATGCTCACTAATACACGAAGCCCAGACGCTGCTTCGGCAGCGAGCGTCGCGTCGGTCGACGAAATTCCGATGCAGACTGATTTGCGGCCACGACTACGGAGCATTTGTTTTGCGGCGAGCTGCTTGATCGTTACCGGACTCTATCTGTCATTGGCGGCACGAGCTTACTTCGCAGCTTATTTCGCAGCCAACCCCGAGTTGGCGAATGTCCAAAGAGCCACGCGACTGGAACCGTCCAATGCCGAGTATCGCGCCCTTCTCGGCCGGAATTTTGCTCTGTCGGGCACGACTCTCGACGAGGCGATTGCAGATTACCGAGCAGCCGTCCATCTGAATCCTTACGAGGCGCGTTACTGGCTGGATTTGGCGAGTGCCTATCAAATTGCGGGGCAAACCGACCAGCAGGCACAAAGTGTGGAGCGTGCAGTGAAAGCCGACCCCACAACGCCTCACGTCGCTTGGGAGGCGGCCAACTTCTTTTTGATCCAAGGCAATCTCGGCAAGGCTCTTCCCTATTTCCGCACAGTTCTGGACAACGACTCGGATGCGGTAAATTCGGCCCTTCAGCTTTGCTGGCGCGCAAGCGGAGACGTGAATCAGATGTTTGATCAAGCTTTGCCTCGTCGATCGGATCTCTACTTGTCGTTCTTGAATTTGCTTATATCAAAACAGGAAGTCGCGGCCGCAGAAAACGCGTGGAATCATTTAATTGGGTTGCAGCAAACTTTTCCGGCGAAGTTTTCATTTCCCTATTTTCGCTTCCTACTCGCTAAGCAAGAGGTAAGCACAGCGATCGCTGGTTGGCAGCAACTCGCCCAACTCGACCAGGAGATTCAGCCTTATCTCGCTTCTCAGGGAAACCTAATCGTCAATGGAGGGTTTGAAGAAACCTTGCTAAATGGCGGATTTGACTGGTGGTATGAATCGAACTCGCACGCGGCTTTGGCCATAGACACGGATCAGTTTTATGCTGGAACGCGGTCCCTGTCCGTAACCTTCGATGGACGAAACGCCCCGGATGCCGGAATCGTTCAGCTCATTCCCGTGAAGCCTGACACTGACTACGAGTTCAGCGCCGAATCCAGGACCCAGGACATCGACAGTGCCAGTGGTCCTCGCTTTTCAATCGTGGACGCCTACACTAACGCTTCTTACGTGCTCACCGACGACTTGCTGGGCACGAATCCTTGGCATAGGCAACAAGCACGATTCCGTACCGGCCCGACTACGAATTTGCTTTTCCTGAAAGTCGTCCGCCAGCCCGCGGCCCCGCTGATTCGGGGTAAACTCTGGATCGACGATGTCCGGCTCCTGCAGACAAACAATTAAGGCGGCAAGTTGAATATTTCTTCGTACTTGGTTGTCGATACAACTGACTCCATTGGTGGGGGGCGCCGAACCGGGCGCAAGACCGGAATCCTGCAATGGGCCTTCATTCTCGGCTTATGCAGTGTTTTGATTTTCGCCATCTTGGCGTTTGGTGCTGTCGAAGAATGGTCCACTTTCATCCTCGAAGCCGGTGCGACAGTTCTGTTTCTTGTTTGGGCGGGAAAGCAGCTCGTATCCAAGCAGCTCACGTTGTCGAGAAACCCTCTTTATCCGCCAGCCTTAGTCTTTTTCGTACTTCTTCTTGCGCAGATTGCTTTGCACACTTCCGCCTACAGTTATGTAACGAAATACGAAGCACTTCAATATTTTTCGTATGGGATAGTGCTGCTGATAGCAGCGGAATGCGTCCGGCAAGAAAATGATCGAAAGAATTTTGCTCTCGTGGTGATTGTTTTTGGAGTGCTTTACGCCTTTTACGCCCTAGCACAGGCATTGACCTCTGAGGGCAAATTCTTCTGGGTCTATGCCCCGCCGTCCCATGGCGCAATTTATGGAAGCTACGTCAATCATAATCACTACGCCGGTCTGATGGAGATGCTAGTACCGTTCCCCTTGGTCGTGAGCATGGGCCACCTGCAGAAGGGCGGGAAGCGAGCGCTGGTCGCTTTCTGCGCCGTACTAATGGCCAGCACGATCTTTCTTTCAGGCTCGCGAGGCGGAATGCTGGCTTTCGTTCTCGAAATTGTCCTGTTCGCCGCGCTGACTCTCGTGCAGAGAAGAAATTATCGTATCGCGCTCGGCTTGATCTCGGTATGTGTTCTGGTTTTGGCTTTTCTGGTTTTTGTGGGAAAAGGGGAAGTTCTGGGACGACTCGGGGATTTGGGTCCGGGAGTCCGCCTGAATATGACCAAAGACAGTTTCAGGATGTTTTTCCGCCGGCCAGTCTTGGGATGGGGATTGGGAACCTTTCCAACCGTCTACCCCGGTTACCGCACCTTCTACACAAATCTGTTCGTAAATGAAGCGCATAACGATTATGCGCAGCTCTTGGTAGAAACTGGTTTGCTCGGCTTCGGGATGATGCTATGGTTTCTCGTGCGCTTGTACCAATACGGACTACCGACCTCGCGCCGCTGGGAACTAAAATGGGATGGCGCGGTCTCTCTTGCCGCTTTGCTGGGGTGTACAGGTATGCTGTTTCACAGTTTCGTGGATTTCAATTTGCAGATCCCTGCAAATGCTGCGCTGTTCTATGTGCTTTGCGGGTTGGCCGCTTCCCCTTTGGCTAAATCGTCCAGGTCAGGACAGTCTCGAGCCACCGGGGATGAACAAAATGAACGTCGGACACCTCGTGACAATGGCAACTCCATGGCGCGGTCTATATAATCCCTTGATTAACGCAAATGTGAACTCCGTAATCGATCAACCGACGAACTTGTAGTGGGGAATGGACAGTGGAAAAAACAGAGCCAGCTCACCTTGGCAGAAACTTGCTGGCAGCGAACGGAAGGCAGGAGAGGAAAAATGTCGCTGAAACATCTCGTCATCGGGACAGTGCTGGCAGTTTGTACTTTTGCGACTGCGCAGGACGCAGCGCAAAAAAACGAACTGGCAGGAACGCTTGGACGTACCTTCATCAGCAATCAGGGCATCATAGGTGCTCCCTCGTATGATCCCGAGCTGCGCTTCGGCAACGGTCTCACCTTCGAAATAAATTACGCTCGACGTATTATGGAGGGGCCGTTTTGGGATCTCAAAGTAGAGGTCCCATTCGTGGACAATCCCGACGAAGATCTCCATGCCGCCCAGAACACAGTTCCTGGGAACTATTCTTCAATTTTCATCACGCCCTCATTGCGCTTGAACCTGTTTGTGAAACAAGCCGTTTCTCCCTGGGTGAGTTTCGGGGGCGGGTTCGGCCATTTCGGCCCGGATTCCACTCTTCTGTTCGGCGGAGCGAACCCGATCAAAAGCGGAACGACCACAGGCGTACTCCAAGCGGGAATAGGGCTCGACGTCAGGATTATCGGTAAATTCAGTCTGCGGGGTGAGGCTCGAGATTTTTGGTCCGGTGTTCCAGACCTGAATACCAACACGGGCAAGAGCCGCCAACACAATATTTTGGTCGCGGGCGGGGTGGTTTGGCATTTCTGAACTTGATAAAGAAAACTGTGTCGCACAAGAACAGGAAATTGAATTGTATCTTTTTCGTATGCAGTCAGGTGCGCGCCTAACCGCAACGAACCCTCCGCCAGGACGCCGCCGTTGCTCGTACCGACCGTGCAATCGCGATTGGCAGTGGTCTAGTTGACTCTCGTGTCAATACTTCCGACTATCGCAGCGCCACCATCGAGTGCCGGATAATGCAGGCGGGGGATCTGGAGTGAGCGTCGGGCCTCGTCACGGAGCACGATCAATCGCCAGAGGAAGAGGGCCGACTTGAGAGCTTGACCGAAATTACGTCTTATTCTTACGCTCCCTAGGGCCGGTGTTCATTCCGGATGAACACGACGTTTCCTATCTACTGGCTTGGGTCAGAGCACCCAGGCAAATCACCGATGGTCAATTAAGCAACGTTGCGATCGCAAATTCTGCGGTCCTGGCGACCCTTGATGAAAGCGTCAGGGGTCGTATCTGATTCCGAAATAGTGTTGCTTTCGTTGGATTCCCTGCCGGTGTGGTTCCGCGGAGCTTCGGCGGTTCGTTACAGCAAACGTAAGCGTGTTCACCCCATGATTGGACTGAACCGAACAACGAGCCCGCATCAGGTATCCGGGTCGTGCAAGACCCTGGTATCGGTGCGGACTTGGTGAAAGCCAACTGAGACGGTTGCGAAATTTCCAACGATACAAGCCGCGACTAGCCGATCTATTGAAACATGGGGCGTGGGGCAATCAAAGGAAGTGCGTGCTGTTGTCTACATCAACTCCTCGATGAAAGCGCGCGTCACGTCCTCCGGTATCCGCAGGGCAGCGTGTGTAAGGGGACCGGCATCCAGCACTGGCTCTGCTTCGTGAAGAGCGGGCAAGTCGGTGCGTTCGAAGAACTTGCCGATCGGAATCTCTTCGCCCCAAAGCAAAGACTTTCCGATCGCGGCCATCCAGTCTGCGGAATCGTACCTCGTGTCGTCTTCTAGTTTCTTCACGCGAGGACGGAACCATTGGTAGGTGTTGTCGTGGTTGTAGGTAACGCACGGGCTGAATACATCCAAAAACGAGAACCCTTTGTGTTGGATCCCTTGTTTGATTAGATCCGTCAGGTGTTTCTGTTCCGCGCTGAACCCGCGGGCCACAAATGTGGCTCCGGCCGCGAGAGCCAGCGAAATTGGATTCACTGGCGCTTCGATGCTGCCAAAGGGCATGCTTTTCGTTTTCATCCCAAGGCGACTGGTGGGTGAGGTCTGGCCGGTGGTGAGGCCGTAAATCTGGTTGTCCATCACGATGTAGAGCAGGTCAACATTGCGCCGCATGCTATGCACGAAGTGATTGCCCCCGATGCCAAAGCCGTCGCCGTCGCCGCCGGTTACCAGTACGGTCAGTTCGTGATTCGCAAGCTTCACTCCAGTGGCAACAGCCAGAGCCCGACCGTGGAGAGTGTGCATGCCGTAGGTATTGATGAAGCCCGGAAAGTTGGACGAACAGCCGATCCCACTGATGGTGACTACGTTGTGGCTGGGTATCTGTAACTCGACCAGCGCCTTCTGGACCGCGGCGAGCACCCCAAAATCTCCGCACCCGGGACACCAGTCGGGCTCGACTTTGCCTTTCAAGTCGGCCATTGCCACGTGGTTGGTAGCTGCTAGAGCCGTCGCCATTTTCTATTCTCCTCAAACCAGGATTTCATGTGCAGGAACGGAGAGCTTGCATTTGCCACTCAGTTGTTCTCTTACAGCTTCGACGATGTGGTGCGGCATGAACGGTTCACCGTCGTATTTTCGGATGTGCCCATTGGGCACGAAGCTGGTTTCGCTGCGTAGGTATCGGGCGAACTGGCCGCTGTAGTTGTTCTCCACAATGATGGTGTGCCGGGCATGTTTGAGAATGTCCAGAATTGCGTCGCCGTGGAGCGGCACGAGCCAGCGGATCTGGAGTTGATTGGCTGAAATGCCTTGCTCAGAGAGGATCTCGCAGGCCTCCTCGATCACGCCTTTGGTGGAGCCCCAGCCGATCAGGGTGACATCTGCATCACGCGGACCCCACAACACAGGAGGAGGTACCGCGGCTTCAATACCAGCCACCTTCCGCATGCGCTTTTCCATCATGGCGCGGCGCTTTGTTGGGTTCGTGAATTCGTCACTGATCAAGACGCCGTCTTCATCGTGCTCGTCACTGGCAGCAGTGTGGGTATGACCAGGAACGCCGGGAATCGCCCGCGGGGAAACGCCGCTTTGGGTGATCTTGTAACGTTTGTAAGTGCCGTCTCCGTTTGCCCCGGAGGCCGCGGAAGCATTTGTGATCAGCTCACCGCGATCGATGACGGGGACAAAATCCAGATCCTTCGGATCGACGCTAAGCCTGCCTTCCGACAGCAACAGATCGCACAGAACGATACCCGGGCATTGGAAGCGGTCGGCAATATTGAAAATCTCAGGGATGATTTTGAAGCAGTCTCCGATATCGAGAGGCGCGGCAAGGGCACGAGGATAATCGCCGAACGCTGCGCCCAACATTTGCCAGAGATCGCCCTGCTCGGTCTTCGTGGGAACACCTGTGGATGGGCCAGCCCGTTGGCAGTCGATTACTACCACGGGAGTCTCCATCATGGCGGACAGGCCGAGACCTTCGCTCATTAACGCAAAGCCACCGCCAGAGGTGGCGCACATGGACCGTACGCCGGCATGGGCGGCTCCGATCGCCATGTTTACCACTCCGATCTCGTCCTCCACTTGCCGGACCATGATGCCGGCCTTGCGGGCATGGGCCGCCATCCAATGCAGAACTCCGGTGGAGGGGCTCATGGGGTAAGCAGAGTAGAACTTCACCCCTGCCGCTGCTCCTCCCATGGCCATCGCGATGTTGCCACTGAGCACCGCATAGCGATTGCCGGTCATGGGAAGTGGCCAGGCGAATGGCCTGAAATTCGCGGTGGCATAGTCATAGCCGACTCGCGCGATCCCGACGTTTTCCGACACCACTGCTTCGCCTTTTTTCTTGAACTGCTCGTTGAGAACCTCCTCCAGTGACTGGAAACCAACGCCCATCATACTGAGACCAGCTCCCACGGCAAGTGTGTTCTGGGCCACCTTATTCCGCGTGATGTCCGCCAGACTGGCGACGGGGAGCGCGCAGAGCTGCACGCCCGCAGCTGCGAAGCCTGGTTTGATCGTGTCAGAGTTGTAGATACACGCGGCGCCGTCAGTAAGCAATCCAAGGTGGCGATCCATCGCGTCCTGGTTCAGAGGAATCAGCAAATCCAGGCGGTCTCCCATATTGGTCACTCTCTCCGGACCAGTACGGATTGTGAGAAATGTGTGTCCACCGCGGATGATCGATTGATATGCGTTGTACGCGTTCAGGTGCAAGCCGCGGCGACTGAAGATTTTCGCGAAGATGTCGCCCGGTGTTGCGACGCCCTGACCCGCGGCGCCCCCGATGCCAATGGCGAAGGTCTGCTTCATAGCAATCTCCTACCGGGGATAAGTTCCGGTAATGTAGCCTTCCAATTCCTGTATGGTTTCCGCCTGACCGGAGATGATCCACTTCACCAAGTCACCGATGGAGACCACTCCGACCACGCGATCATCCTGAACCACCGGGAGATGGCGAAAGCGGTGCTTGGTCATAATCGCCATGCACTCATCCACGGTGTGTTCCGGACTTACGAACATAACTGGGCTGGTCATGATCTCGCGAACCATGGTTTCTTTCGACGAATGGCCCATGAGGATCACTTTGCGCGCGTAGTCGCGCTCCGACAGGATACCGAGCAGTTTATGGTTGGAAATGACCAGCAAGGCGCCAATCCCGTGTGCGGCCATCTTCTCAATCGCTTCGTAGACCGAATGGTCGGGCTCTATCGATAGCACCCTATTCTCGTCTTTGCTTTTCAGCAGTGACTGAATCGTGTCGGAAAGTTTCATCAGACCTCCTTACCGATGCAGGTCTTTATGGGTTCACGGATCGGAAACCAGGGGGTGAACCTGCTTTTTGAAAGCTTGGCGTGGCGGGATGGAGATTTCCCGACTGAGTTCGCACGGGTTCCTCCTCGCTGCTCAGAGAACTCACAATGCGGGGGGCGAGCTGCCTCTCAAATCTGCTCGGCCCGATAGAAACGTCTGCATCGGGGTTCTCGCTTGCCTGACAGTTTTCGCGAACGATAAGGCCGTATACTCGGTCGCTTTCTAGAAGGATAGAGGAATCGTACACCCTCGAGGCCATCACGCGCCAGACGCAACCAACGGGGACGGGCCCTAAGTGCAGATCGGTTCTTCGTGCTAAATGCAAAGAAAATTGCGTTTACAGCATCCGCGCTCATTGACGTGGGGGCGAGTTAGTTCGTTTAGTTCTGGAGTTCGGTACCATCGTGCCAGAGCCATGATTCGTTGACGGGAGAAAGGAAAGAGATGGTCTCCGAGCCAGCAGAAGACGGATCGCCAGGATGCGCAGCTCCTGCTGAGGTTCATGGTAGAAGACCGTTTCCCGCGAATCTGGGTAGCGGACGTGGAGAATCGGGATCTGCGGCAACTGCTGTGGCATCGCCACCGGTTGGTGCAGATGCGCACCCGCGTGATGAATCACCTGCATGTGGTGGCACTCAACGAAGATCTGCGGCGCAAGAAAGCGCTGTGGCGGCCGGCAGGTCGCAACGAACTGGAGTCGTTGAAACTGGCTCCCTGGGCCAGCCGACGACGCCAGGATCTGCTCGACTTGCTCGACCAACTCACTCCGAAGATCCAGGAACTAACTCGAGCGCTGGAAGAAGAAGTGGAGAAGCGCCCGGTGACGCGGCGGCTGATGACGCATCCCGGCGTGGGTCCGCTGACGGCCTTAGCTTACGAGTTGGTGATTGGAACTCCCGAACGCTTTCACTGCGGGAAACAGATTGCCAGCTATGTAGGACTGGTTCCAACGGAGGAGTCCAGCGGCGATCGGCGCCGACTGGGACATATCAGCAAGCAAGGCAACTCACTGCTTCGCTTTTTATTGACAGAAGCTGCGCAAGTCACGGTGTGCAGTTCACCGCAGTGGCGCAGCAAGCTCTTCCATCTTGCCATCCCCCGAGGAAGGAAGATCGGGAAGGTAGCGATGGCTCGGAAGTTGGCGGTACATCTGTACTGGATGTGGCGCCGGGGCGGGATTACGGTCAATTCGAAAAGTTCGGTTCGCACGCGGGAGCGCCCGGAAATCGCCATGGTGTGCAGTAAATCACCGACGTAATGATTGGGTATCCCGCTCCCCTAACAGAGGGGAGTTCGAAGAAGTAATCATGATCGCTGTCGGGATCGAAGAGATGGTTGGGTCGGACTGAGTTCTGACCCCAACGATTAGAAGCGAGCCCAGGTTGGAAAGCGCAAACCACCCACCAGAGCGAAATGGCGCTCTTCAACGAGTGCACGCAGTGGTGTGCGCATATAGTGCTTGACATGGCCGACATTGTTAGAGACGGCGATTTTGCAGCAGCTAGGTTGGTTGAGTGGGGAAATGTTTCTTCGGTAGGTGGTTCTCCTCTCGCGGCAACCACCATGCAAATTCGGTAGTGGGTCAGTGTGATTTCCGCAGGGGTAGCTAAATGGTTCCGCAAGTGGGAAACTGGGGGCATGAAGAAACCAGAATTGACCGACATGGGTTGGCTTGGCCCCAGGGACGAAATGGATCGCGCCAGTCATCTCTTCGGCAAATGTTCCGAGTGCCGTGAGATCATCTGTGTCGAAAAGGCCAAAGCCGATAAACAGCAGACGCAACAAGAAACCAGGGAAATACTCGATGAGGTATTCCGCGCACACGTTAAGCTGAAACATTCCGAGGAAGCGCGTAGGGAACGGCGCCTAGGGAGGCGGCGCCTAGGGAACTGCGCCTAGGGAACTTTCGTAGTTCTGAGCGAATGTGAGGATTTGCGTACACATCGCTGGAGAATTACGACTCCGCTCTACCGCGGCGAGTGCTCCTTCGGCGGATTCAAAGGAGGGCTGGTCAGGCCGCAGTAACCGCCGGGAAGATCAGCAAAACGAGATACCACAATCCTTCGCGAATCGAAATAAAGCCGCCCGATGTCAGGGTGGCTTTTCTTTTGCATCATGCTGAAGCAGTTGCGCGGTAACTGTTGCAACCAGGCCCACTCGTCGACCTCGATTGTGGCAGGCAGCCGAGGTATATAGTTGAGTACGGCAATGGAAAATTGCACCTTATGACATTTGGCCGATTGGTGAAATCTTCTGTTTTAATCTCATTGGCGGCCGCCTTGGGCATCCCACGAATTTGCATGGCGCAGGGTAGCTCCGGAACCCAATCTTGGACCGCCGGCAGCCAGCAGGGGAGCCCTGGCGAAGCTGTTAATCCTACGCGCACGAATGAAACTCATACGGAAGCCGACGGTCGAGTAGTTGACAGGACGTCGGTCGAAACGCTTGGTCCGGACGGGCGCTACGTCCCCTACTCGGACACGGAGAAGGAGTCGCGCCGCATCAACGACACGACGGTTCGCAACATTGAGCGAACATTTGGCAGAGACTCCGACGGCCACAGGACTTTGATTCAGGAAAGGCAAGAAGAGTCCCGCAGCCTGCCCGGCGGCGAACAGAAGGTGACCCGCACAATCTCCAATCCCGATGCCAATGGCGGACTGCAGGTCGTGCAGCGCGAGTTGGAGGACTCGAAGCAACTCAGCCCCGGGGTGCGGCTGACGAATACTACTGTGCTTACGCCGGACGGTAACGGAGGTTTTTCTGCGGCGGTGCAGACCGAACAACGAGAGACGAAAAGCAGTGACGGCACGGTCGAATCCAAGAAATCCACGCTCCTCTCGGATGGGACAGGGGGCTGGAAACTCAGCGAGGTCCGAGAAAACACGACCAAGCAGGACGGTCAGGTACGCAGCAAAGACGAGCGCGTACTCCGTCCCGACTCAACTGGCAACCTCGCAGTCGTCGAGCACACGGTCAACAAACAGGCTCAGACCGCTGCAGGGGAAAGGCGCGACACGACCGAAACTTACTCGACGAACGTTCCGGGTGTAGCGGGTGATGGCAGCCTGCAGCTTGTGCAGCGCGAGACCACGGTTCAGCGCACCTCGTCCGGAGGCGCGCAGACCACGGCTCGGCAGATCGAGCGGCCGCGTCCTGGGGAGTTGAGCGACGGCCTCCACGTCACACAAGAAGCGATCGATATTGTACGGCCGGGCGGGAGCGGGACGGCCGACCAGTCGCACATCATCCTCACTCCGGATTCCGATGGCCGGTTCGGTCAAGTTTGGATTGACACAGGCAAGACCAACAACCCTTCCGCCATCAAGGTGGACACCAACACCTCGACAAAGTCTCAGTAAGCGCGTGCCATTCCTGCCAGATACACGCGCATTCCAGCTTCGGGAAGTGTAATTTCAAGAACTGGCGAAAGCACTCAAAACCCCCGTTGCAGGGTCAATGAGTTCTATAAAAAGGGATGTCAAGAAAAAAAGTTCTCCCTCGACCGGAGGGCGAGAAGATTTTGTCTCGAGATCCAGCCCACTTCAC